>OGFF01000568.1_pt1 | contig 50792 bp, 58 predicted proteins | sample 1570751 | NCBI WGS metagenome assembly OGFF01 (sample SAMEA2581951, study PRJEB24529) | metagenome | biome: Human gut stool | place: China | collected 2011 | reverse complement strand
TTGAGAATCAAGAAGATACGAGGTTAATTAACTATAAAGAGCAAAAGAAAAATGCCCAATTCAGTTGTTTGCTTCCCTAATTAAGTTTTCGGACGGCCTCCCCCATAAGCGTTATTACACACTTGCGAGTGATTGTTTCTTCTCCAAACATATTATCTAAATTTAAACGTTACTATACATACCCAACAATCTTGCCTTCCATAACTTCGTAAATTTCTTTATCGCGCTCCATTTTGATAACGTACAATATAACTGGAACTCCTTTTTCCATCATAATATTGTATCTGCCTTTTACTTCCAAAATGGTGCAAGGTTCATTCAACCAACAGAAATCGTTAACCTTTACCTTATCACCAACGTGGTAAATGGAATTTCTTACTGCATATTCATCAGCAAGTTTATCCATTTCGTCTTGATATGAGCGGCGTAGCGCTCTGCGACTGGCAGCAAAATCGTCTATTGTCATTTTGCCTTTTTCTACGAGAAGTTCATTAAAGAACTTCGTTCCTTCAATAACCTTATCCATAAATATTATTTTTAATAAACACGACTTTATTCTTCATACAGATTCTAAAAGGCTCTATATCAGGTGCAGAACACATATCGCTACCCTTGTGAGAACCTTTTTCTGCTATTTTTCTGAAAGCACAGCCAGTACAACTAAATTCACTGGCTTGCTCTTTTGCTATATATCCACTCATTATGCCGTCTCCTCTAACGTCAGCTTGCCTCTCCTTTGTGCTCTGTATTTTTCAGGAGCCATCGGAAGGTTATTCTCTTCGAGTGCTCGTTCGTATGCCCTAAATGCAAGACAATCTGCTTGAACATTCATATTATCTTTTCCGTGTCCTTTTATCCAATCAAGACGAATATCCTTTCCTTCCGCACATTTTCTGTACATCTTAATTAAATCGGGATTTTTGATATTATCTCCAATTTCCCAGTTTGTGAATTTAAACATCTTGATAGCGTATTTCGAATCCGACACGACAACTATATGTGAACCTTTCGGACAATAGTTTACGGCAGATATAATTGCAAGCATTTCCATACGATTGTTTGTAGTACCCAACGTATGATACGACTTTACCTTCTCTATCTCGCCAGTCTCCGCATTAATCACTATATAAGCAGAACCTCCTGCACGATGAGTGGAATAGTTATCGCAACTTCCGTCAGTATAGCAAATGTAGTGACCTGTATATTTATTGTTTTCCACTTCTTCACGCATTGCTTCCTTACGTTTCTTATTCTTTAACTCATCCACGGACATAAACCTATCATCGTTCTTTCTTATGGTAGGATTGTAGGCATTCGCCAGACTCTGCCAAGTCTTAGGCTTAGTGCCTTTCTTTGTCAACCATTTCTTACTTTCGAGAAAATTCCAAAGTGCATCATCAAACCCTTCTTCTGTCCATCCAGTCTTTTTGCAGTAATCGCAAAATTCTTGATAAGTCGGCTTATCTCCTGGGTCTCTAAAATTCTTCTCATATTCAGCCTTTGCCATCTCCTCTACCTGTGTATTGTATTTGTCTGCCGTGTACCACTTGGCAACTTCGAAAATAACCTCGATATTCTCAGCCATTTTCCTGAACGAAAGAACAATATCACCGGATTTGGTATCATTGGTTACATCTTCTCCTGATTCAAGGATACTGTAATACGGAGCATTCTCAGGCAAGTGAACAGTTATAAGGTTGGCACTGTCATAGTACTTGCGCATTGCTCTGGTAATCGCTATCATCTGTGCCCTGACTTTCGATATCGGGTCGGCAAAATACGAAGACTTTTCGATAATCTTTCCGTCTTTGAGCACAAGATAGGCTGAACTGCAAGGTCCTTTCTTGCCTTTGCACACATTGCTGACGTAAATATCGTAGGCAACAACCTCGAATTTAGTCCTTATGTACTTTTCTTCTATCTTCTTCATACAAACTTTCTTTTATATGGCTATCACATACACATACACGCATACGCACTAGCCTACTATACATACTATATAAAACACATATAACCTCAACTAACTACTAATATAAACATATCCAAAGTAGGACTCGATGTATATTATCCACCACAAAAGTTGTCGTGAGGGTCATCACTACCAATAATGTTAGCAAATGACCTTCCTTTCCCATTGCATCTGTATTTATTCTTTTCGTAGTCATATATCTGAAACATGAAGCTATCAGATATTCTTCGGTCTTCAATAGAGTAAGAGCAAGGAATGATAATATAATGAAAATGCCCTTTACTATAAGTAAATGACTTCCTACCAAATCTTTGCAATATAAGTTCCTTCTGTCCTTCGATTCTATCATCTGCCACGTGTTGTTCTGCAAAGGATGATTTAATCTTTCCTCTGCTAATAAGCTGTTTTTTAATTCTACTCACAGAACCATAGCCCATATTAACAACACTCATAAACTTTTTCGTGGTAAGTTGCATCGGGATACACACCGAGTTGTAATCAACGTTGAAACTGTTATCTTCTGCACCGCAAATCACGAATGTATAGAGGATGTTGTTAAGGATGGAATATATTTCTTTGAGAGTAAAATCCTTTTTAACTGGCATCTTACAAACCAAAGCACCTTTGTATGTTCCCTGCTTACGATTGTACTTGATTTCCTTATCTTTGAATGTGTTTACGATAAAACGACCATTACCGAGATTGGTGAACAGAGAATCTTCGTTTACCTGATTAATCAATCTTTTAGCCTTATCGTAACCTATTCCCAGACGTTCCTTCAAGTCTTTCTTTGTAAGTTGGAACATTACTGAATTACTATGCTGCATCTTGCACCAAATAGCAAAGCAAAGCAGCTCCTTGCGTTGCTTCACCTCTTGTGGAGTAGCACCGTAAGCATATTGCCTTACCAAATCCATTCTGATACTTAATGTACGCATAGCCTAAAATCAGAGAACCCCCAAACAGGTACGAGCTGTTTGAGGGTCTCTTTTATAATGAAGCCTTATATTTCTACAAGGTTTTGTTTGCTAATGTTAGTGCGAATCAACCCTCGTACTGCTGAATTGCGATACAAAGGTAAGCATTATTTTTTGGATTGCAAAATGTGCCTAAAACGCTTATTAACAATACGAAAGAAAGATTAATGCGAGAAAATTATATATAATATAAATATATGATATTTAGATAGGGATACGGGGATTTTCGGGAAATAATAATGATTTACAAATAACCAAAAATTTAGTTCTGTTTAACAAACAAAAAATGCCATACACCACCAAAAAATGATGATGCAGGGCGATATGATAGGTATAAAAGAAATGCGAAAGGAAAGCCCCACCATTGAGCATCAACGGAAGGGCTGAGATAGATAGATGAGTTCCAATGAATAATTGCTTTGCAAAGATAGGCAAAATATCTGGGAACTCAAAGAGATAGTGAAAATTTCTTCTGTAAGCGGTTAAAATAGTCTGTTGGTAAGATTTATCGGTTCGATAGCTTCATAGGCTTAGATAGGGGCTAAAATAAATCCTCGCCTACCACAATAGGTAAGCGAGGAACTATATATGCACGATTACTTAGTCCTTAATAGCCTCATTGACCTCGTAATCCATAATCTTTGCCAAAGTGTTGCTGATTAACGTGCTCATTACGTTGTACTGGCTGGCAAACTTATCGTCTATTCTGTCATTCACAAGCACACCATACTCTTCCTTGGCTCTATCGACCTCGCTCATAAAGTCCACGTACACCTCACGTAACTTGATGAGGGTCTTAGCCAACTTTGGCTGCTCCACGTTCTGCAACAATGTTGCATTGATATTCTGTCCGTTCATATTCTAATCTCCTATTAATTTAAATTGAGTGATGTCTGGCTGTTCAAGCCAACGATGGTGAGCAATTCCGTAAATGTAGCATCATACCAACGTATCTGTGTCTGCTGCTGAAACTTAGGGTCTTGCTGATTCTGTCCGTACTTGTCAAAGGCTGGAGTGATAACATACCAGCTATGCACCTTTCCTCGCTTTCCTGGGCGAGTGGCGTGCTTCACTACTCCCTTGAGTTCAAGCATACGATTGAATGCTTGTGCTGAGATACCAACGTTGTGCGACTTCAATAAGTCTGTGGCAGCGTGAGTAATCGGCTTTTCCGTTCCTGCGTTTACTGCATCTGGCAATTCGGCAGCCAATCCGAACTTGTCGCTAATCTTCTTTGCCCATCCAAGTTTGGATGCCTCGTTGATGTTGAGGGTCTTGATAGCCCAATCCGCAAACGTGAGGTTGGCTTGTATCTGTTCCTGCAAGGATGGCTGCTGCTGAACTTGAGCAACTGCGTGATGGAACACTCTACGATAAACCTCGAACACTGGGCGAACCTTGCGAGCAACAAAATACTCCAAACAAGCGGAAGTGAGATAATAATCTGTTCCACCTCCTGCAAACTTGCCGTCATTTGACCGCTTGCCATCTCGGGCAATCGGTAAAAAGTCCACATTTTCAATGAAGTTTGCCTTCAATGCTCTAACAGCTTTGCTTCTTTCGGAGTAAACCAACTGCCAAACATCATCAAGGTTTACGGAAAACACCTTGTCTTGTTGGTCTAATGCCAACACACCACGGAAGTAACGCTCAATATCTGATGGGTTACTATCCTTTGATAGAATTACATTTGTATTCATATCACAAAGATTTAAACACGAAAAACTGCGCTACGTGCTGTTAAGGCTCTTTGTGAAAACCCCGAAGGTAGTTTCCTATCCCTCGACACGGCGCAGTAATCCTTATATAAAATTACTTTATATTCAATAAGATTAGATACAACAATCGCACCCTCATAAGAAGATGCGGCAATCGTACCACAAAGATTTTTAACGTTGCAAAGATACGAAAAATATTCATATCTGCGTGTCTTAGAAGCAACCTTTAACCAAACTTTAACATTTGGCAGTTATTAATTCTTCGATTAATTTGTTTTTGGGTATAATAAATCCCCACCTATACTTGATAGATGGGGAAATGATTATTCGTCAACAGTCAATCCCTTACGTAAAGCCTTTTCTCTTAATTCTTGATAAGCTTTCTGCTTTTCGTAGGCATTGCCATTGTTATACATATTCTCTAACTCCTGTAATTCAATCATTTCTTGTCTGTGTTCTCTTTCGATGCGGTCTATTTTCTTTTTATATTCAATATAATGCCAAATGTAATCAATGGCAAATATGACCACAACAAAGGCGGCAATACCAAGAATGATTTTCTTTGTTTTGCTTAAATTTCTCATATCCGATATTATTTTAATTCACAATCCAATTTCCAAGAACATTAGAATGGTGAAAAGTCCAGTCCTTTTTCTATAAACCTTTCAACGTTAAAAAAGTACTGCCCTTTATCGCAAAGCTGATATATGATTTTTGAGCGCATTTCGTTATCACCATTTGTAATAAGCGGAAGACAGCAGCAATCTTTTGATATGTTGTTCAGAAACTTATCCATTCTATCTCTATCCAGTACTATCATACATTCGTTTTTTGGTGCATTTTTACACATAAGCAAATATATGTCCTCGTCTTGCTCGACTGCACCATACTTATTCTTAACCGCAACCCTACAATTTGCGAGGTAGATGGAATCGGAAAGTATTAAGTCTGAGGATTCTAAAACCTTTCCGTAATCAGGGTCACTCGAAATCTGTCTTTTGAGAAGTCTAGTTAAGCTATTCAAAGAAAACTTCTTGAAGTTGGCAACCTTCGCAATAGAATCTTTCTTTACCTTTGCGATAGAATCTGCTCGTAATTGTGCAGGTGTCTTTTCGGGAACTTTTGGCTTAATGCCACAACTAGTAACAAACACCACGGCAATCATAATTGCCATAAGCATTAAAATCTTTTTCATTTATAGTGACTTAACCGTGGTGTCGAGGGCTATACGATTATTAATCATTATTGTCTATTTCTCTTCCGTTAATGGCTGTATTTACCATAGCTTGAAAATACAGGTAGTTAGCCTTTGCATCTTCTTTACTCATACCTTTCTTGATAAATTCATCATAAACAGCCTTTGATGAGCCATATAGAAAACCTTTATCAACATCATTAATGGCTTCTTTAATTGAGTTTCTTCTGTCCTTTTTGTTTTCCATATCCAAAAGAGCCTCACAATATGTTGTTTCCCCTTCATCGCTTTTAACTAACTTAATGAGGGTGTACTCCATCTTTGATGAATTATATCCACCAAAACCATTCTGACCTCTACCAATAAAGGAGATAGTACACATAGAATCGTTGGAAAAAACGACTTTCTCGTTTGTGATTTTGAAGGTTTCTGGATTCTTTGCCAGTTCTTCCATCGTGTCACGTAATTGTCTCTTCGCTTTCTTCTCAAACGAATTGCAAGAAGAAAGAGAAATCACGGCAATCATAATTGCCATAAACATTAAAACCTTTTTCATAAATTGAAAATGTATTTAATAATTAGTAATATTATAACTACCACCAAGGAGAATAACAAATGCTCTTTGGTGGTCTTTGGAGGTCGATACATACTACTCAGGCAGATAGTTGTAATTCTCTTCAAGATAAGCCTCCAACTCGTCTATTTGCTCTTGTGTTGGCTCACCCAAGTTATCCTCGGTCTCTGAATCATCAAAGTACTCATACCAACCTGCACCATTCTCAGCGTTGTGGATGATATAGTCTGCAATGCTGCTGTACCAACCATTCATAATGGCATCTTCGTTGTCGTGAACGATACTGCCAATGTAATTGTCGATATTCTTCTTCATACTTTTGCCTTATCCGTGATGGCGAGGGCTAAATGATTTTTTATTAAGAGATTGTGCCATCGTGAGCAACAACAATATTTCTGCTTTTGATAATATCGTCTGTTAGTTGACAACCATCATAGAATCCGTTACCAACTCTTACTCTTTCGTCTCTTTCAATGAAGAAACGTTTATTTAGCTTTCCGTATTGCTTCTCTAACTTCTCGATAGATTTTTTCATTTTGCTTGAAATCTTCAAGCCATCTACCTCGAAAATTACTTCACTATTAAACTCTTTCATAACTTTCCGCTTTCCGTGCTGCGATAGGGCTTGGTTATTAATTACAGAAATAAGTATTACCTATAACCTTTACAATTTCATAAGAATAATTGCATCCCAAAGTTGTCTGTGCAAGATAACTCTTTACAGCAGTATCTTTATCTTCATGCTCATCAACATTCAAGAATGCTATTGTGGGGTCATTTGCATTCATAACAACAACAACATTCGCATCTTCAAAGTTGACCTTTTTGAAATTCTTAACTCCAAACGTATTTGTAATTATCTTCATAACTTATTCGCTTATCCGTGATGCGTAGGGCTAGACTATTTATATTATTTTCAAAAGATAACGCAATATGCGTCATTATATTGTGTGTAGGGCAGAAATTTTAATCTTTATTTCTGCCCATGGCGCAATCGAACAATGTGCCGATTAGCCAAATTGCTATTAAGAATGCCATAATTAAACCTCCTCTGTATTATTATTGTTGTTATTCAGTTCCTTGTAATACTGCTGAATCTCCTCATCAGTCATACCCTTTTCTCGCATTACACGATAGTTGGCGGAACCACGTCTGAAATAAACCTGACTGCCATAGACTGAGCGTAGATTGTAATACGCACTTCTTACTAGTTCTTTGGTTAATACCTTGCCAGTGGACGAATAAACACCCATCTGCTGCAACATCATAGCTGCATCAGCAAAGTTAGGTGTAGTCAATTCCGTGAAGTCATTGGTACACTTCTTAACCACATTCCATATAGCCTTGTTACAAGGTTTCTCAGCAGCCTCTTTCTTGCGCTTTTCCGATGCAGCCTTCTGTGCATTTGATAAATCGCATTTTCTAGGTCTGCCCAACTTCTTAACGACCTTACCTGACTTTGAGATAAATTCTCCGTCTTGTGCCAACTTCTGCTTGCGTACTTCCAATGCGCTCTGTGTTCGCTCTTGAATGAGTTCACGCTCCATCTGTGCCGAGAATGAAAAAGCGAATAACAACATTTCGTCAATCGCTTTCAGATTGCTGCAATCAAGGTCAATACCCATCTGAACGATAACCAAGCGCACACCACGTGGTTTCAGTTCGTCATTCACAAACTTGTTGATGTCGCTCATTGAACGACCGATACGGCTGACCTCTGACACAATAAGTATATCACCCTTATCAAGCATCGGCAATACTACCTTACCAAGGTTTCTATCCTTGTAAGATACCTTACCCGATACACCTTCCTCCTTCACTTCGTGAGTAGCTTTGAGATTGTGACAATTCAACCATTCATTGATTGTTCTTTCCTGCTGTTCCAATGTCTGCTTCTCAGTAGAGACACGACTGTATATTATTACTTTCTGCTTTGGCTCATCATCGTCATCGGTCATGTTTGCCTTTGCGTTGCAATTCTTATCTGAACGGCAAAGGTAGTGACCTTCTGCCATCATGCAGTAAGGGCAATCCTTACAGCCAATGTTTACGATGTCGTATTTTACGGATGCGCCACCTGCATTCTTGATTTCTGTTGTCTTCATTTCTCCTATCTCCTATCCTATCTCTTATTACTTAAAACGTTACTTTCTGCTATTTATTATCCACGATAATTGAATGATACATGAAAATCGCTACTTTTACGCTCTCGGTCATTCTCAATCACTCCAAACATATAAGAATCATTCACGTTTTCTATATCTTTATTCTTATTACGTTCAACTGTTCTTACCCATTTCTCCACAACATCAGGACACCAAGCATCGCCAAGAAATCTAATTAGCAATTTGTTATTGGTTTCCTGTCGTACCAATATTGGCTGGTTGCCGACAAATCCAACCTTTTCTGTATTATCTTTGTTCCAAGCGTACTGACCATCATTGAACAAATCTCTTACTAACTCATCAAGGCAAAGGTCTTTCTCGTTGATAGGGCAATAAGCTGCATTCTTAATCTCCATAGTCTTATTACTTTAATTCTTGTTCAACAATATCAAAATTATCCCACGTCTCACCTTCGTTGTCAGATATATGATAGAATGAGCCTGATACGCTGATTTGGAAATCATCACAATCCAATGAATGCTTATAGCTTTCCAATGTGTTCAGACCTTTGTCTTCCATCGCTTTTTTAGCCTTGTCTCTGGTATCGAAGACTTCTGCATCAACTTCAACTGCCTCACCCAATCCATGTTGGTGTGAATTGATAACTACATATACTTTCTGTGCCATAACTTAATATTTTAGATTTCAAATGCTCTGTCTGTTTCCTCACCTGCGAAGATGTCGTACATATCATCATCCAAATCAGTATAATCCGTATCTTCGGTTACAATCATTTGATTTACCTTGATACTGATTGTTGTATTGCAATCTTTTAGGCTTATTCCATCGTATGTGGCTGCCTTGTCGTCAGACTCGAAATAAGAATCGAGCAAAGATGCAAAATATGTGCTGCCATCTTTCTTTTCCTTCTGTTCCAAGGTCGCATTATTAGTCGCTCTGTCATTATAGAAGTCTTCGATGTACTTCTTCGCTCCATTCTTCGATGTAAAGATACGCAACACTCCGCTTTGTACTCGCTTGATTTCTTTCTGACCTTCTTCCCAAGCCTTTTCACTATTGGTTTTGTGGCTATCCTTGCAAATGCTTACTACATATACTTTCATAACTTAACCCTTTCTACTATTTTGAAGTTATTATTCTTATAAAATCTAACAATACATCTAAGTTTGATTTGGTTAGATAGAAATATTCAAATGTACCTAAACCCCATATACTTTCAGATGTATATTCTGCATGCAAATCCATATAACAAGGTGATACATGAGAAAACTTAAAGCAAGGAACATTCAGATGCTCGCAAAACTCTATTTCCTCTGTAATAACATACCCACGTAAAAATGCTATAGTACTCAGTTCTTTTTTCTCGTCATCAACATAAGTTGTTCCTATATTGAAGCTAGACAAATTGCACCTACCTATATTCTGCTTAATATATTCCAGTGCCTCTTTTTTTGTTATTGTCTTTTCCATATTGATTAATGTTTAAAATTTGTTTCGATAAACATTATTTGATGAATATCCAAGATGATAGTATCTCTAAGAAATGAGTCGTTTATTATAAGTAGCTCATTCGTTCCGTCTATTCTATACTTGCAATTGTTGAAGTCAATATTAAAACGGCTATTATGGATAGCAATGTAAATTACCTTGCTTTCTGCTTTGGCTACCTTGATAGCCTTTCTTAATTGATTTACGTTCATTTTATGATGTATTATAAAAGTTTGTATATGTTATTAATTCACTCATTTCTTTGCTCCGTGGAGGCGGCAAAGGTAGTGTGTGTACTACTTTGCCAACACCACATAAGAAATCGCCTACAGACGCATTTAACGGCTTGTTTGCTGCAATATCCAACCGCATATTGTTCGGTGGAATATCCAAGCATGAAGGAACACCGACAGAAATAGCCACAACCTTTGCGGCTGATACCGTTTCTTTGCGCTCTGAGACGTTTTCCTTTGTAGGTGGTGTAATTGTCTGCTCGGTGCATTTCTCGCTCGCTAGATGCTCATTTGGCACGCTATCCAATGTATCATCAGGTACGGCTGCAATCTCTTCTTTGCTTGATACCAATGATTTCTTTTGCGCATCCTTGAATAGCTTTTCCAATTTAACGCCATACTTAAAGAAGAATGCACACCCACGATAGGAATTGCTCTTTGTACGCCTATCATCAGGCATGAACTCTTTGCAGAATCCCGATAGCGTAAACAGTTCTCCACAGAATATAATCTTATTGTCTTCTGCTGCAATAACCTCTGTGCCATCTACAAACGTAAGTGTATCGCCTACATTTACACCGATAGCAACAAAGCTAAACTTATTGCTAGACTTATCCAATGATACTACCTTTGCAGTTTTATCCGTTTGCTCTGTTTTCTTCTCTGTAGCGCACTCTTTTTTCTCAATTGCAACATTATCCACCTTTGCAGTAATAACGTCTTCTGTAGGCTCATTTGTGCGCTCATTTGCACGCTCTTCCAATACGTCTATATCAAATGGAACGTATCTAGTATATATAGAATAACCTCTATCCTCATATACGGCTGGCATAAGCAAATAGATGTTACCAAGACTATTTGTTACAACTGCTGCATGAGAAGAAGACTTACCAAGATATAAAGTATCAACACTATCGAAAGCAATAATAGACTTAATCATAAATGATACATCATCAATGGTATGCTGCAATTTGTTTTCGATAGCAAATTCACGCTTGCAATCATCATAAGATAAGGTAATCTTACTTTCTCCAGATAAGCCGTGCAAACTAATAGTATTTGCACCATCTTTCTTTGCAACCTTACAGAATTTCTTTATCTCATTCCAAGCGTTCTTATCAAAGTGCAAAGCGAGTTCATTTGATACCTTTGGGAAAACACTTTTCCAATTTGGGTATCTGCCAATGTAGCCGATATTAGAAGTAATACCATCGAACTCTAATTTATTGCATTCCTTACCATTCACACTTTCCTTTGTGGCTGTAACACTATAGACTTCTCCTTTCTTCATTTTCTTGCACATCAAAGCAAATTTCTTTGGGTTGATATAGAAGTTGGATAAATCTCCCGAATGTTCCAATACTTTTGTAGGAAAAGAAAGCAATTTCTTTCCATCGCTTGCAACCAAACAATTGTTAGCTGCATCCAATATGATATAGTTCATAACAGGGCGCAATTCATCATCTGCAACAAATTTGCAAAGCTCGCTCATTCCTTTGCTTACTTCAAAGGTAACTTTGCCCAATAACTCGCCAGACTCTTCAAATACAAATTGTTTTGCATTTCTGCCAACACTCGCTAGCTTTTCAAAGACTGAAACAAAATAAAAGATATTCTTTAAAGGAAAACTGCAAGTATATGTACCAACACTAACTGTTGCCTTTTCGTCTTCATTTTGCTCATTACTGAAACAGAATTCTTTATTTACCTTATTAGCAATCTCGCTTGCAGTATATGAGCCGTAATCGGCTACCTTTGCCATCTTCTCCCAAACTGCAAAAGCTATCTCATACAACTTGTTTAAGATAGCCAAATTCATTTCTTTGTCACTCATATCTCTAATTGTTAAAAGTTACACTTCGTAAAATTGCCCATAGCATTTTCCCCAAGCTACCAATGATAAACGCACACCACCATTTTTAATCGGTGATACGCTTATCTTTTCACGCTTGATACGTATCAGGCGTTTATCAAACTTGCAATAAAAGCGAATAAATCTATCTTTTAACTCGCTTTCTTTTTGCACGCTTATATGTTCCAAGTGGAGGCTATTATATTCAGCATCCAACCAATTCTTTATTTTTTCCTTTGTTCCCATATCCAAGTTGTATTTAATAATCCAAAACTTTATTGTTATCAGTATCTAACATGTAATAAGAATAATCCATCATTCCAGAATGCCGCCACTTGTTCAAGTCGTTTATTGCGTCATTCAGATACTCGCATTCATCTACAATATACTGCTTGCAAGCAATATTTTTGTGTTTGCTGCAAATTGCGTATTTGTGACCGCACAAATCATCATCAAACGTCATCCAATCTTTATTGGTGCAATATCCACGCTTGTGCGCCAATTCCCTCATACTATCCTTAATGCGCTCATCTGTTACCACATTAATACCAACATGCAAAGGGTTATTTGTAATTGTCTCGCCAACTGTAAACAAGCTATCTGTAGCTATTTTGTCGTTTAATAACTTCACATCTTTTGCAGATGTAATAACAACTCTATATTTTTTCATTTTCTTATCTCCTATCTTTAAATTAAACTTTGTGCCGTGCCAAATCTCGCTTTTGGAGGCGGTCGCTAACCGCACACGGCTATAGTAACTTTTAAACAATATCAAACTCTTTCATACATTCATTAAAACCAAATTCTTTTTGTGCTGCCATCTTTACAGCCACATAAGCCATTTGCCTTCCTGTAAGGTTGCAAAGTACATAAGAGGTTGCAATCTCTTTAAAATATTCTTCGTACTGTTTACCATCATAATTAGGCACTCCAATACGTTTCAGTTCATTTGTGTAGTTATTATATTTATTCATAACTTTCTAAATTTAGCCGTTTATTTACTTTGTATGCCCTTATCTTTTTCCACTTGATAAAGTGTACCAAAGGGAAAAGATAAGGGCGCAAACATCATTATTTTATTAGTACTTTTGTGGTGCAAACGGAATCGAACCGTAAACAGATACCGACTATCTTTGCACCTATCCAATTAATAATGAAACAAGCGATTAAATAATATTATTCGGTGTTCCTTATTTTTGATTACTTCCAACAAATCGTACATCTTAAAACAATTTTTGCCAAAAGAAATACGAAAGCTTTTACTTTCATACAAATGATTGTACCAAATATGAATGCCACAAAACGATATACCTTTATGGCGTTTATTAAACTCTTTATGCATATTTTTTGCGTTTTAAAAGGTTATTTACTCTTTTACGTACTTATTCCAATTGCGCCCCACAATAATGCCTAATACGTAAGATATAAGGGCGAAAACAAAAGGTATTGTTATATCCATATCCAATTAATCTTTAATGTTACCAATTTCCAGATTTAATGTTGTAATATCCAAGTAAACGAGTCTATCAACGTTTGCGCTTACCTTTACAACAAACATACTAGCAGAATTTTCAAGCACGCAAAATGTATTAATAAAGCCTTTTTGTACTAGTTTTGTGTAATTTTCAAGAAGGCTAGAAAGTGATTTAATATTGCTTTTCTTTGTTGCTATCTCAAAAGTTACAATATCAACGTGAAACTGAATATTTCTATATTCAGTACTTATCCATTTTGTACTTATATTCATATCTTATATTGTTTGTACCTTTGCACCCACATAAGCGAGTGCAAAGGGTATTGTTAGTTACTTGTTTACTATCTCATTAATCTTGTTTGCCGTATCAATCAAAGAATAAGATTGACCGACAAAACCGCCGCCGTACCAATTAGCACGATAAACAGAAAAGCCCAAATCATTTGCTCGCTTTTTGGCAATTGCGTACAATTGAGATTGGCTCAAATTGTCGTTTCTCATTTCTTCATCAGTAGTAAAAGCGAGAAAATGAACTACATATCGGGGATTCCCGTTTATATCATTATTCACACGACAAAAGCCAATACCATTCACCACCTTATAACTATTTATATAGCTTTCAATTTCTTTATTTGTCATATATAGCCCTCCAATTAGTTTAAATTACTTCTTTTCTCCTAATTCTCTTTTTGCCAATTCGTTTGTAGTTGCCCATTCAACGTAATCCCAACTTGTGCCGAAATGGTCTACACAAAGAATATATTTATCCAATAAGTCCGAATAAGTGAAAAGCAAGCCAAATGTTTGCTCCAGGTATTCTACATCTTCATCGGTGCAATCTGTAATAAACCACTGATAAATGTCTTTTTGTGTGCCGTCTTCTTCACCAAACAGTTCAAAGCGCATATTATCATAAATAGATGGGTCTATCTCTGTAATATTGTTGCAGAGGATAAGCGCATTATTACACCAATTTACAGCTACAGAATAATTTGTTTTATAAGTCTTCATACCTAAAATATTTAAAAGTTACTAATTAATTTTGCTAATTCGGGAAAAACTAATAACTTTGCAACCGCTTAGAAGTAATCATAAGTTATTAGTTTTTCTTTTAACTTGATTCGCCCACTACTTTTTTAAGGTAGTGGGTTTTTTGTTTATGCTGCAAAATAAGTGTTTTCTACAGACTTTAGCCAAACATTGAAGGCTGCAAGCATTGAGCCTAATCCAGCGTTTTTGTCGTAATACTCATTAAACAACTCACAGAAAGCAATTACTTTCTTTTCGTCAGAAGAAGAAATTACGGATCCAATTGGTGAAATATACGACTGATACCAATTTCTAGAATTATCTAGCTTATTTTGGTATTTGCTTAATACCTCATGCAAATCGCCCCAAACTTTATGCTGCTTTTCCTCTTTTGCTTTCTTTGCCTTATAGGTTGCAACTCGGTTAAAATTCATTTTTGCCCACAACTTACAAAATGTATCTTTATCAACATCTGCAAGCATATACATATTATTGATAATTTCAAACTCAGAAGATGATACCTCCATTCCTACACGCTCAATAAATTCATTGTACATCATATTGCTTTAAATTTTAAGTTACTAATTTGTGGCTATCAATTAACCCGCCTAATTGCCAGCGGCTGAGGTTTTCGCCTACATATAACAGTTACTTATTTATTATATTTGGTTTTCATTTATCATCTATTTCATTTCGCTACTCTAACTTTTCGCTACTCACTTTAAGATGTTTCAACGCTGAGAATAATAAGTAATAATGTAGCTACCTTCCGCATAATAGCCAAACCATTTTGAATTGTTACTACTGCAATTAGCATGCAGCCGCTTTTCCGTTTTTTTTACCTTGACGGAAAACAACAAACCTAATAACCGATACACTATATAGTATCATCAACATATCACTCGATACGCTTTGTTAGCCTTTATCCGTATACCTTATATTTTGGTATTGTTGTTATCTAATATCTAATATGTTGTATTACACGTAATACGTTATATGATAAGATAGCAGCGCACAAATATATAAGATAGATTTTATTACGCTAAATGTAAATAAGCCAAAGAACACACAATATAGATATAACAGGATTTCTCTGCTTAGAAGTAATCTCGTTGTTTCTTGATTGCGATGCAAAGGTACGACAATTTTCTGTATCTGCAAAATATTTAAGCAAAAAATTACGCTTTTTCTCGCTTTTTTCTTGAAAATAATTGGTTTTTCTTAATTCTTTACACAAATTGATATCTCCACTTTGCAAAATGATAGGTTAAATAGGGGTTATTGTGTGATTATATAGGTTTTTCCTATCTTTGTACGTTTGCAGCCCGAAAAATCATCTTTGCAGCCGTTTTCTTTATTAGGTACGTATGCGAGTACCTTATATATAGGAAAACGCCTAAAAGCGTATTATTTGCCGTTTGCAGCCGTTTTGTTGTTTGATATATAGAAAGTACTTACTTTGTCGTTTGAGTCTGTTTGCTGCCGATTATTTGATACGTTTCACTTATCTAGATTAATTCTAAATAAGGTTTTATGCTTGATTTCGTTTGTTTGTACTCGCTTCATGCAGCATTTTATTATTTAGATTAATTCTAAGTAGAAAACTTTTTGGTAATTTTGAGTTTTATTGCATGTTTACGAAAACGTCCTATCTTATTACTTTGCGCTTTTTTCGTCTGCTTCATGTTTTAGGAAATCAGCAGAAAACAGAAACAGATACGAAAAAGCCGCATTTTTGCCGTTTTTGCCCGAAAACGTCCGTTTTTGTCGCAAATAAAGTATTGATTTTCAGTGATTTACAACTATATAGGGCAAACAACACCCCACCCCCCGTTTTTGGCACTCGCAGGGTGGGTCAGCTCTCTTCCGAAATTTTTTTTATTTTTTTATTTTTTATTTTTTGTAAAATACTATGATTTTGCCAATTCAGCTTTTCTACCGAATTTTGAGCATTTTCGAGAATATCATATCTACTTTTCTTTTTGCATAAAGTTTCATAGCATCTACTTTTGCTTATTTCTGTGCGTCAGGTAGCGTTTTATGCAGCTTCGTGGTATAGTTTATCATCAGATTATTTTGAATGCCTTAGAACGCAAATTTCGAGCTATTTTTGTTTTTGCGGAAAAGTAAGACTGCTTTCTACTTTAATGTTTGTTTTTGCTATATATGGATTGCATTTTGATAGTCTATTGAAAGGGTTGTTTGCGAAGCCTTTCTTCTTAGGGGATGAGTATATAGTTTACTATATACAGGGGTTGACATCCCCTACTACGGCTGCGCGCGAGGGTACAATAGTTTATTTACGTGTTATTATTATATGGGAATTGCTCAAATGTTAAATTTTCAATATAAAAAATCTGATTTATGAGGATAACCTATATTTAATTAGGGATATGGGGATTTTGGTACAAATTTGCAATTTGTTAAACTATGTAAAGTTCATTTTTGGCTTGATTTTTTGGCGTATATTTGCAGCATAAATGTTTGATTTACGAATTACCGACTTTGGAATATGGCAGAAAAGAAATTCTACATACAGCGTTACTTGAAGTCCGAGCATGGAGCTTGGAAGGCAGACGGAGTGCGCAAGAGTCTGGAAGATGATTTCGGCGGCGGTTCTGTCCGCTACAAGTCATTGGACGGATTGAACTCCAAGGGTAAGCAGAAGGGTGTATATACCGAAAGCTATCCTGAGAGTGATGCGTTGAGGGTGTTCGTTGACCCGAATGCTAGACATGAGAGCACCAACGCTACGTTGTCAGTCTGCGTGTTCGGGTATGATGTTGACGGAATAACCGAGCTTTCCGTTACTGAGCAGATAAAAGCTGCCGAGAAAGCATGGGATAGTCTTTATGCTTACTTGGAGGGTTCGCTTATCCTGTGGTATGACGATTACAGACAGAAGAAAGCGTTGTTTCTGGTACAGGATGCTACAGAGCCATCAACGGACAACATCAAGAACATTCCGTATCTGCTCTGTTCGGTCAAGTTGGTAAACGTCTTCGGTCAGTCGTTTGATGGTGACAGCACCACGATTGAGGATTGGTTGAAGAATGGCGGAAAATAGAAACAACAGCATCCGCAAGGCGGTAGGACGTGTCTTTTAGATACAAGTCTAGGCAAACAGAAGGTTCGAGTTCCTTCTACGGTCGGTGGATGCTTTAAAATATATGCGAATTATGAACAAATACAAGACATCAATTGAGGTCAAGGGCGAAAACATCAAAGCATTGTTCGACTGCCCTATCGTTACAGACATCAAGAAGGCAACCGATGCGGTCGATGATGGTTTGGACGTTACCGATATGCTTTATAGCGTTACTGCCGTCAATATGGCAGGTGCTCACAAGCAGGTGAAACGCGGTTCTGTATTGGCGCAAGACGTTTGCGGTCATTGGGAGATTATGACTGCCGATGAATGGGAGTTGAGAAAAGACGATACCATTAGCGATGGTTCATCCGATGGGTTGTAATCATTTAAAAGTTGAGAATATATGCGAATAAAGGAAGAATCACTTGATAAGGCGTTGGAAGCGGCATCGTTGCAGACGAAGGGATTGCCGAAACGCTACACGGATGGTAAAGACCCATTCTGGATAATGGCTGTTGTGCTTGTTCAGAAGCGCAATTTGGAGGAATGCTACTGCATTTATCAGCAGAATGCAGACAAATACATGAAGCTTTTGCAAGACTTCGGTACACCGAGTCCTATCATGTCTATCAAGAGCATTCACCCTTACATGTATCTTGATGAGGCTCAGTTTTTGCCGAGTGGATGCATCGAAGCAAAGAAGAACTTTCTGAAAAACGAGCTTGGTGAAGACCCTAGGGCTTATGAGGTCGATGAAATGACGGAATCTGACGTTAATCACGCATTATTGGAGATTGCCATTGACAAACAGATGAAAGCTGATGAGGAAAACAAGAAAATCAACGTACTCAATGAAGGAAGCGATTTGGACGGAACGAGATTTGAGGACATTGAACGTCAGAAGTTCGAGTTTGAGTTGGCTGAAATGAGGAAAGATGGATGTTCGAAGAAAGAAATAAAAGAGTTCATTGACGAGTATAATGCCAGTCATAAGCAGAAAGTTGACGATGAGCCGTACATTTCAGAGGAAGACCGCATTCATCAGGAAATGGAATCAAAGGACGTTGAGAAAACTCCCGAATGCAGTATTGAAGGTGAGTTTGATGCACCTGAGATAGACTACGATAAGCTTCATGAGGAATCAGAGGCATTCAAAAAAGAGCAGTTGAAGGTTGCCAAGCGCAAGTGGAAGCGTGCCTATGATGCCGATTCTGAGAAGCGTGAAGGAAGAGAGTTCGAGAACGAATTTGGCGAAGATGAGGAATGTGAGACGTTGCAGTTGCCGAATAAAGAAGCCGTTCCTGTAAAGCGAAAGCCAGGAAGACCAAAGAAATCGGCATTGGATTACACTGCTAGCAAGCGCGACACGACAAAGAAACGTGGTCGCAAAAAAATATCAACTAAAAAGTAACAGATTATGACTAAATCAGAGCTTTTGAATAACGTGTTCTTTGAGAATGCAAAAGGTGATTTTCCTATCATATATATAACATCAGATGATGATGTTGTAAAAGTCGGTGGAATTATCAATGCACCTATGGTTGGAAGAATTTATTTTAGTGAGGTTAAGAAAACCATTACGAAGGATGAATTGCTTGCCAACAAAGAGTTCATTTGCGCAAGTGAAGATTCTGAGATACTTATTGATTTCGGTGGCTACAGACGCGAGACACTTGATTGCTATGTCACAGTTGATGATAGTTGCATTAATATCATTGAGTTATTAGGAAGAACCATCACAATCCTAATAAAGTGCCGCCGCTCAAGCCAGACCCTGAGCATTGGACTAGGAAAGTTCATTCCTGGAAGGCGAAGGTCGCATACGAGACTGAGGATGATGCTTGGGAGTTTCTGAATCAGAATCCGAGATTGAAGGCACTTGGTTGGCATCCTTACTTATGTAAGGTTTGCTCAAAGTGGCATATTGGTAGGTTACATAATTAATGATTATGAAAAAAGAAGATAGACTTAAAATATATCGCAAATACGATGGACATTGTGCTTATTGCGGCACGAGCATAGATTATAAGGATATGCAGGTTGACCATTTTGTTCCGAAGAATCGAGGTTGTTACTCTCGGTGGAGCGACAAGGAGGGAAAGTTTGTCGTATCCCATGGCGATGATTGCATGGAGAACTATATGCCATCTTGCAGGTCTTGCAATCTTCGTAAGCGTGATATGAGTTTGGAACAATTTCGCTCAGAGATTACAAGACAAGCGAAAGGTCTGCTTAATGGCAAAGCTTATTTTCAGGTAAAGATGTCTCTAGCTTATGGTTTAATTGAAGAGCACTTTGATAGACCTATTGAGTTCTATTTCGAGAAATTTAAATAGTTGAGATATGGATTATTGGAGTGCAAATTTCTATAAAGCAAATAATGAAAGAGTGGCTGCTATTCTTGATAAAGTGAAAAAAGGTATATGGCTGTTTTTGGAAGGCGAAGAAATTGAAAGGAAACGCCACGACTTCTTTCTGCACAAATATGGTGTTTTGTCTTGGGAAAGTAAATATGGGAATCCCACACCATTTATTGCAGAAGTTGAAGAAGAGGAAACCATTTTAAAGCCAGCTTATGATTATCAAGGAATGTATGATATATGTAATGTTGGTGTTGGTGGGAAATGTGACTTATTTAAAACAAACAAAGACCATGAATGTATTATCGTAAAAACTCGATTTTTTCTGCTAGGTCTTGGATTGAAAGATGTTTAACCGAAATAGTTGAGAATATGAAGAAAAAAGGATATTACGAATACGACCCTGTTATCTATCCAAGAAGGTTATGTGTCGCTATTGGAATGAACAAAGAGGATGCCAACAAGTGTTTTGAAGGTAGAAATGGCGAGGTTTTGAGGGTTGATTTCTCTAATTCTGACGCAGTAACCTACGATAACGTTAGAGAAAAGGCGAATAATAAGCTTTGTTCATTTGTTAATTTTGCAAGCAAGGATTCTATGAGGATGGGGACTTGTTGTCATGAAGCTTCTCACGTCTGCGATGCCATAGAGGATGCTATTGATATGAAGCACGGCGGCGAGCCTTCTGCCTACTTGATAGGTTGGATTGCATCTTGCATCAACAAGGCTCGTCTGGGTATTGGAGATTTCGTTGAAATTAAAGATAAGGAGGAATAGATTATGAAACCGATTATAGTAATAGAACTTCCTTTGGGAATGTGCATTGATAGAGAAATCACAGAACCTTATGGCTACGATTTTTTCTATGGAGACGAGAACATCGAAGCTCAGTGGAAGAAACTGGAAGAACTTCGAGAAACTGTCGGTGTCATTATAGTTCATCCAAGCTCTACTAGCGCAATTCGAGAGATTCTTGACCCTTATATTGGTAGTGATGGATTTATCAAAGAATGCGGTTTACGAAACGTCCATACAGAAGAGCATGGTGATTTCTATGTTATGCTTTTTCATAACCCATCAGATGTTATGGCTCGCAGAGCTTTTCGTATGATGAATAATAAAAACAAATAGCGTATGAAGAAAGAATTAAATGAAGACCTTGAAAAGCTAAACATAGCAGGACAGCAGATGTTTGAGAGCTTTTCTTTCGAGGAAATAACGAAAAAGATGCTTGATACTTACATCAAGAAGAATCACGACTACGGAAATGCGTTCTCTGAGATGTATGACGAGCTTGGTATCAACTACGGCTACGGAAAGATACGAGAGAAGGTGAATCGTATCAAGACGTTGAAGGATAATGAGGCGCAAGTCGCTAATGAGCCATTGGAAGATGCTCTTCTTGACTGCGCTAACTATTGTATCTTGACATTGATGGAATATCAAAAACGTAAGGAGCATGGCACAGACTAAATACACTTGCAAGGATTGCGTATTGTTGAATGATGAAGATTCTGAGTTCCCATATTGCATGGGCAAAGACTTATATACATACGCAAATCCTGACGATGATGCTTGCGGAGACATTATTCCGCTAGTATATACTTGCAAGGATTGTTTCTTTTTCAAAGATGGGATTTGCAATGACCCTAATGAGGTTAGATTTACTTCTGAGGAGAATCCATCTTGCATTAGTTTCGAGTACAAAACGATTGTTGAACAAAAATAATATATAGTTATGGCTAGAATTGCAAAAAAGAAGACTGTTGACAACAATGCAGGTTTGCTTAAAGTTGTTGTCGGAATCAACAGAAAAGATGTTGAAAGCGTTACCGACTTCGGTCATTTCTTCATCGTAATTTTGAAGGATTGTGCTATTTTCCACACACACATTGGATTTGAAGCACGTTTTAAGCGTTGGGGCGGTGTTGATATGGAAGGACACGCGCTTACCACTACAACATTCGCGTGGCTTGAAAATCTTGTCGCGATGAAGAACGAAGTAAAGGGAAAAGAAAATGATATTTTCCCTGAGACAGATGTTACTTATCAGGATATGCTTGATAGTATGGTTATCATCACAGAAGCCAACATTACTCATCCGATTACAGCGTTCACTGATGCAGATGATGCTGCAAAGTTCGCAAAGAACAAGATGGATTACCTCGGTCGTATGCAGAAAGAGTTGGAAACAGTAATGAACACTCCAGTTTCCGAAGAGACAGAGGAAGACTTGAAGAAGAACTTTGAGCATGGTCAGCAGGCAATATTGGCAGAGCAAGCAGCCGAGGCTCTTAATCAAGGAAAGGAATAGCTTATGTATAATGAATGGTATATAGAACTGAAATACGGACTATTCCGAGATTACAGGATTGTAAGGATGTGTGATGCTAACGGAGTGAAGCGAGACGGTATATTTATACCATTCATTCAGAACGGAATCAAATGGGATGGTGTAAAGGTTAAGAATCCTGTTCAATATCTAAAGCCTATTTGGGCTGCCGCCGATGGTTCTAGACTTCACAAGTTAGTTCCTATGGTTTCTGTGGATTTCAGACAGAAGATGGAAGATGCAGGTGTATTGTCACCAGATGATAAATACCCTTGTGATACGGTAGGTTACGTTTATAAAGATAAAAATAAGATTTAACGGCTATGGTATACTTAGGTAATGATACGATGGATAAGGTAGAGCGGATGGTTTGCGAACAAGTGAACACAGCTATGAGTACTGAGGAAAAGGAAGGAGTGAATGCAGATGATTTATATGTCGGCAATACTAATATTCCTTTTGCGAGAGCGGTAGCAAGGAACTTTGTTCTTGACGTTCTACACAATCGGTATGGCTTTTCCTATGCCGTTATCGCACAGCGCGCGGACATCAATGAGAAATCTGCTATGCGATGTGTCCGCAAGTGTCACGAACTTGTCGGTTACGACAAAACCTATGCGTATGTGAACACTTTAATTAACGATAGATTGAGAGAATGGTATGGGGAATAGCAATGAATTATTGACATTGAAGCGCAATGCTCTGAGACTGGGATTGTGCGGAGAGTATAAGGGTAAATGGGATTCTGCCGCGAGTAAGCGAGAATTGGTAAATATGGCTCTTGATTCTAACGGAATTGAGTTTATGGCTGATTCTATTGCTTTCGGATGGGGATTGTCAAAAGAGTACCTTTTGAAAGAGTTTGGTGAGTTTGCCAATGGATTCTATCAATGTAACGAGCACGGATATACCAGCGAAATGTATATAGGTGCTCATGGAGTTATCAAGGTGCGCTCTACGATTATTCTTGTCGCGTACTGCAAGGATTTGGAAATTGAAGTTCCTGAGAATATGGTTACTCGCATTTATGTGTGCGGAAAGAGTGAAGTTCGCATCGAATGCAAAGGAAACTGTGACCTTATAGAGTACGGAGAGGATAACGATGTTAAAATCATTGGCTACGATGACGCAAATATGACGCTAGGAACGATTTATGTGTCAGAGTGGAATAGTTGTAAGGATGAGCAGAAATAACGTCTTACAGCTCATTTAAATAGCAAAGTTTGGTAAAAATATTTATATTATTTTCTAGTTCTTAGAGTGTACGGCGGTACACAGACATAAAGTGTAATTTTACTTTTTGTATTAGTTAAGGTTTAGTTAGATTTATGTTGATTAAAAAGGGCAAGTTCAGTTGTGAAACCGAGCTTGCCCTAATTTTATATATATAACACTGAAAACTAATTCATAAATACCTTGATACCATTTCTTCCTTGCTTGTGACCGCCCCTTACACAGCTAGCCAAGGTGTCGCGAATATCAGTAAGTATTGTTGTCTGCAATCTCAACTCTATGAGTACAGGACTGCTTGAAGTGTCTTGCGTTATCGCGCTGATACTATTGCCGAGCTTTTCTAACAGAGTGTCGCGGATGATACGGACATCTGCTTGTTGAGTGGCTACATAAAACCTGAGTGAATTGAGTATCGATTCCAACGCCTGTGCGGTTGATTCTGTAACAGACTGAATACCTTGCTGCAAAGCAGAGATATTTGAACTGCCTTTTGGTTTATATCCTAATCCATTAACGAACGATTTCAACATATCAGAAACACCTTTTAGCTTATCCTTGCCAGTTGTCATAATATCATCCAATTCAGCTTTAACCAAATCTAATCCATTATTTCCACCTTCGCCTCCTTGTTCGACCGCATTATCAATCTTTTTGAGTAACGGCTCTACCATCTTACCAACAATACGTTGCGTAGCTTGCTTAACTATGAGGTTCTGTATATACTCATCGAATTTATCATTAAGTGCTTCGAGAGCATCGCTTCCTTCGTTGTAAGCATCAACCCAAGTTTTTGCAAACTCCTCTGCTGCCGACTTATAGTTAGCCTTTGTTCCGAATCCGCCAAGTTGCTCTGTAAGACTTTGTTCTGCCTCCTCGATAGCCTTGTTGTTGGATTCGATTTGTTTGCGGTACTCTTCAATCTTATCATTATCGGTCTTCTTCTTGTCCTGCTCTGCTTTTATCATTGATTCAAGGTTGGCATTCTGAGTTTTGAGATTCTTAACCATCTCATCATTGTATTGTGCCAAACGTTCAATATCAAAAGCATTATCCATAGCATCTTTTAGTTCGCTGTATCTCTCTCGCAATTTTTCAATCGCCTTTTGGTGATTTTCAATCTGCTTTTGCAGCTTTTTATCTTTTGTTCCCCATCCGAAGATGCCGCCAAGAGTTTTTCCGATGCCGCCGATAACACCTATCGTACCTTTGACAACAGAGAATGGTCTAGTAATATCAATACCTTCAAGAGAAGAACCAATCTTACTGATTCCATCTACAACCTCTGATAAATCGTCAGACATTTCGATGTTAGCACCCCAGTCATTCAATGCGCTAAAAAGTTCTGTAACGGAACTAGCTGCATCAGAGAAGTTTTGCCCGATAGTCTGAACTTGCTGTTGCAAAGTCTTCTGCAACTTCTGTCCGTTTCGTATCTGCTCTGCTTGCTTTTCTGTTATCTTTCCTTGCGCTACAAGCTGGTCTGTTATGGTACGAAGTCTTTCCTTGTCAATATCCCAAAGGATTCTTGACTGGATGGCTTCTTTTGAAGCAATACCATATTTTCTTACTGCATTATTGTAAGCAATCTCTGCATTTTTGACATCCTTATTCGAATTGCTTTGGTCGTTTTTCAATATCTGCTCTTTTTGGGTAGCATCAATATATTCTTCCTCTAGCTTTTTGCGTTGCTTGGCAAATTTCAAATATTCCTTGAAATTCTTACCAATATTACTATAAGGATTTCTCTCAACAAGTAAAGCATCTATCTTGTTAATCTGTTCAACTATCTGTTTTAATTGATCTGGAGTGAGATTTTTCAGAGAAGAACGTAATCCTTCAAGTCTCGCTTTCATTGCAGTAAGAACGCTGTTTGATGTGTGGTCTAGATTCTCAAAGATAGAAATATACATATCGCTATTCTGAAAATCTTTCCAAGAATTAGTATCTGTCTTTGAAGCATATTGCTTATCAAGGTTATCTTGAAGCTGCTTCTGCAAATCTTTGTTCTTGGATATATTCGCATTGTTTTGGATTTTTTGTTTTTCCTCAATGTACCACTTATCCAACTGTAACTGGTCTGAAAGTTGCTGCTTGTATGCCTTAATCAGCTCTTGCGCTTGATTAACTTGGTCTTGATAGACTTCCTTATCAAGTTTCTGCATTTGTGACGTGTATTCCTTTGCAACATCATCACCCCATTTAGTCTGGTCTTTACCCCATTTTGCTTCAAAATCATCTGTAATAGACTTGCGCACATCATCGAAAGAAGAAGTCAAATCCCCGAACATACTTTTGATGATGCTATCAGAAAGACCTTCTCCTTTGAGCTTCTTAAACAAATCAAGCTGTGAGAATGCTTCTTGCGCATTGTTCTTCGCATCGTCAAGTTGTTGCTTGAAATATTCCTCATCAATATCAAGACGGATTTCAGTGGCGTTGCGTAATGCGCTGCCACGTTTTCCGAGTTCCTTATATTGGCTTGCAAGATATTCAATCTTCTTCGCAATAGTCTGGCGGTCTGGGATAAAGTTGTTTATATTCATACCAACATTCTTTGCCGCCAACGCGAAGTGCTTACGAACATCGGCTGTGGCTTGCTCTTCGCTTTCGTATTTAATGAGTTTCTGATATTCAGAACTCATATCCTTTAACAGAGAAATGCGCTCGTTGAGAATATCACGCTGTGCCTTGTCGTGTTTGGTGGTATTTTTTCGGGTTTTATTGTACCCCATAATACGGTCGGCAGCTTCCTTGTAACCTTGCCCCAACTGAGAAATATCCTTGTATAGGTCGTTTATCTCCCTTGTGGTTGCAGCCTCATTATATCCAGCCAACTTCATTGTACCACCTTTGAGATTGTACCGCTTAGTCACAAGTTCTTGCAGCTTTTTAAGTTGTTCTTGTGCCTCTGCGTCAAACTCTCCGTATGCGCTTTTAGGGTCTAGCTTGATAGGGTCGTAAGTAAAGGTGATATGATAAGTGTTGTTAGAAAACGCCTTATCCATCTGTTCCTTAATGGACGAAATATCATTCTTCGCTTGTGTTGTATCAAGTCTTGCTGTAACTTTAAAATACTCCTTCGCGTGTTTTTTAGACCAACTATTCCATCCTTCCTCTGCTGCTATAGTATCAAGAATGAGTTCTACGGTTTTCTTGTCGGCAATTTTATTAAGCCATCCAAGCGAGGTCTCAAGCTCTTTATCAAACTCCTCTGCTTTACTTGTAATATCAGCAAAGAGACCGCTGTATAATTTTTGCAATGGAACAAGCTGTTCCCAAATGCCACTACCTTCTCCAGATAATTGTATCACTTTGCGGATTGCATCTTGCATAGCTTTGTAATATTCAAGTTCATCCGCATAGTCTTCTTTGTTTTGCTTAACAGAATGAAGGTATTCCTTTGCCGTACCATTTAAAGACTGATAATTTATCTTTAATATGTTTACGGCTTGGTCTATCTTTTCTGTATTAGAGAGCATTTCGTCGATTGCATCGTTATACTGATTTGCATCCTTTGTGATACCGTCAGAAAAAAATCCATCAGGATTTTCGGCAATTTTTCTTCTTGCCTTTACTACCAAGTCTTGGAATTGCAATAATTTAGCTTGTAAGGTTCTGAATGTCTCATCAAGCTCATGTTCGTTAAGACCTAAAACATTTAACTTTATATCAAAGCCCTTGTCGTTTAAAGACTTAATGAGCTTTTCGATAATCACACGTTTCTTTTCGATTGCATCAGTTCTTGAATAATTTTGTTCTTTACTACTTGCATTATCAATAGCTTTTCCAAGCTCTGTATATTGTCTTGCAAGGTCAAAGACCTCAGCCTTTTCCCTTACGTGTTCCGCATTTATTTTTTCAATCTGCTCATTATAATCAGAGTATAAAGAATACAACTTATACAAAGCAGAAAAAACTGCCGCAATAGCAATAGTATAAATGTTTGATGCAAGAGCATATTTGATGTTTTTGCCAAAAGTCAATGCAGCAGCACCAGCAGACTTTATACCACTAGTAAGCAATTTCCAAGTTGTTAAATTCTTTGTTGCGTTTGCAGCCACATTTGAAGTAAACATTGCACTGAAAGCGACGCCAGTCTTTACCGATTGAAGATACATAATTGACAATACAGAAGCAAGGGTGATACCTATATTCTTTATAGCCTCCCAATGCTTTAGTAATTCTGTCGCGGTAGAAATCATTCCCTTAAATATGCCATCGTTAGCCTTGCCAATATCATTGAGCATCACATCGAAAGCATCCTTCAAGTTGGAAATCTTACCTTGGAGAGTTTCAGCCTGGATTTCCTGCATATTGTAGAATGTTCCACCCTTATCGGTCATGCGTTGGAATATTGACTCAACATCCTCAAATGTAACCTTACGCTTGGAAATCATATCAACAATCTGTGCGGTCGTGTACGCTTCTCCCTTAACTTCCTTAAAGTATTGTTGCAGCTCGCCATACATATTGATACCAGCCTCAGTAAACTGACGAACCTCAGAACCGCGAAGGTATGCAGCAGCCTTGACTTGTCCGTATGCAAGGATAAGTCTTCCCATATCAACGCCAAGACCTGCTGAAACATCGGCAAGTCGCTTGGTTGTATCATAAAGTTTATCAGACTCAATTCGGTAAGCGGAAAGTTGTCGTGTGTAATCCACTAAGTCCTTGATACGGAAAGGTGATTTAACGGCAAGTTCTACTGTCTTGTTGAAAATCTCGTCTGCCTTTGGTTTGTTCTGCAAGATAGCTTCGAGTGAACGCTCTGAAAGTTCAAACTGACCTCTGACTTCTGCTATTTGTTCAACAAAAGATTTTGCTGCACCAAATGAGAAGACAACTGCTGTTCTCTGTGCAAGACGTGATAAATATCCTGCAATGTATGACGTTTGCTCGCCTAAACTCTTTGCATTCACACCAGCCTCTTTGAGAACTTTAGAGTGTTGTTTGATAGCCTCGTTTACAGAAGCAAGGTTTTGCTTGTAGTTCTTATCTGTAGTATTGAGGCTAAGACGAGCTTGTTGCAATTCCTTGATGGCAGCAATATGGTCTCGCAAAGTTTTTGCACCATTTGTGTCTGCAATAACCGCGTTAGTATTTGAATAGAATGCGCTACGTTGCTGCTTTAACCAGTCGGACATATATGCTTTTTCTTGGGCAGCACGGATTCTAGACGCATCTTTCTCTGCCTTTGCTGCGGCTTTGTCGGATGCTTCCTGCTCGCGTCTTGATGCTTTTTCTGCTGCTTGCGCCTCTTTTTCTTTATTCTTCAACCAAGCATTAGCATCTTTTTGCCTTTGCTTCTCTTGTTGAGCTGATAATTTTTCTTGTTCCTTGTAATACTCTCGCATTGAAGATAGAGTGTCCTTGGAACGCAAATTATCTAAAGAACCACTCTCTACGTGATAGTTTTTTAAAGAATTTAGCAACTGAATCTGTTGGTTCAAAGCTTGATTGTTGGCAATGATTGCTTGTTGCTTTTCACGCAAGGATGCAATAAGTTGCTGATTACTTTCAAATTCCTTTTGATTTGCAGCGTAAGCTATCTTATCGTCTTTATAGACAATACCACCCTTTCCGTCTCGTATATTCTTTTGCACCATTTCATATTGGCGCATAGACTGAGTAAGCTCTTGTTGTCTCTTGTTGGTTGCATCAATCTGTGATTGGATATTCTGCCAATCAGATACAGATTTAGAGAAATCAGCCGAATTGGTAGCTTTTCTTTGTGAAGCCACCATTCTATCTATATTTTCAGATGCTTGAATAATAACACCATTCATTTGAGAAACATCTTTACTAGCCTTGTTCGCACCAATATTGGATAGACTACCAGACATTTTTGATGAAGCATTATTAATCGTACCAAGCTTTTGTATGATTTGGTCGAGCGCGCCGATAAAACCAGTAGTCGAACCTTGCATTGTACCAAATGAGCTTTTTGCAGATGATGCAGTTTGTTCTGCTGTTCTCTGTAATTGCTTCAATTTATCATCAGCCTCTTTGATTTTCTTCAATGCAGACTCTGGTATAATAAGAGCACTGCCTAATGCTGAATCTGCCATAATTCAAAAGTTTAAGAGTTTATAAAATAGGTATTCCAAGGTCATTGAGATTTCGTAAATCCTCTGCACCATTGATTACCTTTGCATTCTTTAATTTGTCGTTCTTCTGATTATTGCCTTTATCTGACGATATGTACTCTATATGAGTAAAATCCATAGACGCAAGGCGAATCTGCGGAACGGTCATTCTCCACTTATATTCTTCTTGCGAGCACCATGTGTTGGAACGTAAGAAATCTATCATTTGTCCGTATTCTGTTCGTGACGGGATAATTCGGCTGCTTGCTTCTTCCTCATCAGAGCTTGATTGCGGACGGTCTGAATCACATTGGTACTCGCGAAGAAAAAATCCACATCTAGCAAATTGAGAATCTCAACGAGTAATGTTGCCCAATCCTTGATGTCGTAATCGCCCCAAAGTAACTGGTCGTAAACTTGTTGGTATTCCTCAGAATCAATGCGTTTCTTGTCATTTAGCAAGGATAGTGTGATTACTCTTGCTACCGATGGAATGTTGATGGCAAACTCCTTGATAACGTCACCCATTGATAAGTTTTCGCCCTTGACTATCTTGCAAGCCTCCTCTGCAATCATCCATTGAGTGCCAGGCTTCAATGCTCTTATCTCCCACTTTGTGCCTTGTAGATTTACTATTGTAGGAGAATCATTCATAATTTGCGCCAGACGTTCCATTGCCGCATCAGACAAAGGAGAACTAGGCAACACCTTATTCTCGTCTTCTACAGCTTGTTTCTTAGCCTTATTCGGGTCTTTTTGTGCTCTATATACTTTTCCCATATATATGAATTACTTTCTAATCACACTTACTGTTCCATTATACTTCTTGGATAGGTTTTGTAGCTTTTGAAACGACATAGAAATGACTCTGTAAGATTGTTTCAGATTACCACCTCCATCTTCCAATATCTTAGCATAGGGCATAGTCGCAACGACAGCCAAATCAATTACTCCACTAGGGGAATAATCGTTTTTGAGATATTCGTTTATCGCTTCACGACCTTTAATCTCTTCTCCATACCAATTCTTGCCTTTGGATGCTTTTGGTGAGGATGATAAGTAACCTATCTTTTCAAGCTTGCCTTCGACATAAATGCCATATCCGTAAGAATCATAGAGGTTGTATGTTTGATGTGTGTACGTAATCTCTTGAATACATTCTCTTAATACATTCTTTGCATCCTTGTCTAATTCCTTCGTAATAAGCTTTAATGCTTTTTTGTATAATGTTTCAGCCATAAATGATAAAACTTAAAAAGGAGCGGACAGCATTAAAGCCGCCGCCCCCTTGTATATAGTCGAGAATTGTTGAAGAATCTACATTACTCACTAGCAGTTGGCAATGAATAGTTGTGGTCAACATAGAATGGTGTGCGAACAGTCTTAGCGCCAACGGTAAGCGCAATATCCTTGGCGGTACCAGCCAATGCAATACGAGCCAAGTTTGAATTGAGAGACTCAATAGTCAACTTTGAATTGAGCTGAACCTTTGGAAGAACGTAAGCCTCCATTGTGGTTCCATTAGGTTGAACCTGTACAACATCAATCTTTGCATACTTTGCTTTGTAAGTAGAAGGTGCAAGAGTCTTCTTTCCTGTTGCATCGTCTGTAAAGTCACACAATGCAGCCAAAAGCTCCTTCTGCGTATCACCAATCTCAGCCGCAAACTTCCATTTACCAAGTTTAACAATGGAAATGATAGGAGAGTCAGAGGTCTCGCACTCAATATCGGTGGTGTCGTTATCATCTTGTGAAATAGATGTAGTGTCCTCAATAACATCCTCAAGAATGTAAGAATCACCCTTTGGAGCAGATTCATCGGTCTCTGTGCCATCGAACAATGTGGCAACAATATAATCTGGCTTGATGAACTTGACAGCTCCCGCACCAGTATTTACAACCTTTTTCGCCATAATATAATGAGTTTTAAATGTTACATTTAATAGATTTTATATATTTATCTTGCGATAACTGAAACAGAAATAATCTGAAAATGGAACTGACGATTTGAATCATATCCGCTATCACGGTAAAGAACTTGAATTGTATAGTCCTTATTATTAGATTGTTTAATCACATCGTCAAGGATTCCTTCCATCTTGTCAAGTAGTTTAACGTTCTTTCTAAGTGGAGTTCCCTTTGGTCTTGCATAGAGATAAATGTTAGCATAGCCAGAGGAGTAACCGCCATGTTCTCTTTGCTGACCTACGTCAACATTCACAAAATCATCCCAGTCTTTGCTAGTTGTAGGAGGTAACTCTCCGACAAATATGTTGTCTGAGATTTTTCCTTTAGTAAGAAGCATCGAAAAGAAATTTTCAATGCGAGACAATCTGCGATTAATCCTCTGTGCCATACCTTGTTATCCTAAATACATTTTACCTTATGATGAAAAAACTAAATATCAGTACCCTTGATGTAAGCTACACATCCATGCATTTGTGTCGGATAAACGCCAATAACCATTCCGTCAACGTCCATTCCGTACATTTTTCCACGGAAACGAATGCCAGCATTCAAACCTTCAGGAATGTATTCTTCATCTTTTCCGTCTTCTCCTTCTTTCGTTGGCATCGGAAAATAGATTGTATATCCTAACGTAACTACGCCCGAATTAAACAGCTTATTGGTTTCCTGAATATCGCAATCAGTTTCAAAAATGATAGTTTCTACATTTTCTGTTTCTGACTCACCTGCACTAGTATCAGTATCGCCTAACATATCCCCATCGCTTCCGATAAGGTCTCCATCTTCTTTCGGTTTTTGTTCCGAGCGGTAGAACACGCCATGATAGGCATATTCATCCAAAGCATTTCTGTCAGTGTACATAGCTTACCAATCTGTTTCTTTAATCCATTTAACCTCTCCATCGGTTTCATTGAGAGCTTCAAGTTTTTCATCCTCTCCATACTTCTTGTAAAGTCTTTTGAGTTCTGATTTGATACTCAGCAATGCAGCCGATGTAATGGTCTGAGCACCTACCGTAAGAGTATATGCGCCATGTTGGTTTGTGGTCGATGCTGTCTGATAGACACCGAATACAATCTTTTCCAAGAGTGCAATCTTGCATCTGTCCTTCTGTTCTTCTGTCAAGTCCAAATAAGACTCGACATCAGAAACGCCGCAATCCAAAGCGACATTGTTTAATGCCGACTTGTCAAAGACAAAGTTAGTCATGCCGCTCAAATAGTCCAATATGTCAAACTTCGATGCTGCCATTGAGAGATAAATGAATTAAATGTTATCGTATATTGTGAGTATTTAACCATTAAGATACTGCACCGTCACCAGCTACCTCGGTGTGGATAATCTCGTGGTTAGTGAATGAGATGAGAGCTGGAATAGCAGACATCATCACGTCTGTGTGCCACTCCTTCAATCGACCATTGTCGGTTGTGGTGTTCATTGCTGTAACAAGACCGTTGAGCATGGTTGCGAAAGTGGTATCAATAGTACTTGCACCATAGCCACTACCGAATACGTCACGCTCCAAAACATCTGTGTATTTGAACTCTACAGCATCACCAGCAGGGCGAAGAACAACGCGATTATCTGCCCAACCCTTGACAAATGTGTCGGTTGTGCGTGTCTTGTTGCGCTCCTTCTCGACGACAATCTCAATAGGAGAAATACCTTGAATGTCTGTAAATGACTTCAAGAATTGCTCGTTAGTGATAGGCATACCCTCAACGTATGCGATAAAGTTAGCCTTACACCAAGCAACATACAAGTCGCGTACTTCTTGGTTCTGAAGGAACACGTCATTGTACATCTTTTTTGTCATCTTCCAAGTAAGAGCACCATCGTAGCCTCCTCGCTTATCACGATAAGCGTCTTCTAACTTACGCATCTGTGTGAGAATTTTACAATCTGCGGCAGTCCAAGCCTTTGCACCAGCCTTCTGAAAATTATCCTTTGGAAGACGAGCATCATAGAGCTTGCCGTAGATACCAGCACCAAGACCAGTGTAATCAATCTTACCAGTCGTTTCCAACTGCGCGGTTGTGTTGTTCAATGTAGCCTTCGCGGACTTCAATCCAACTGCGAGGTAGTTACGTACCCAACGAGCTATGATGCGGTCTGCGTTGCCAAACTGTGCACACATCTTTTCCTTGTAAATACGCTGTGCAGCAGTCTCTACGAAACCACGACCGATGAAGTCTGGAATGGATGCAGTGTACTCTGCCTCACCCTCGGCGTCCATCTGGTGTGAATCGCCGAGAGGCGCACGCATATCCATGACTGGTGCAGCTTCCAACTTATATGAAGTCATTCGGAAAGTAGCAGAACCATCATCCGCTGTTGGAGTAGGTGCATCAGCAATATGCCCCTGTGTCATTGCCCAACCCTCATCCATATTGAGGAGGGCTGAGTTGTCAACGAGAGACTGAAACAGTTCACTACCACCATCTTTTGAACGGAAGAGTGCAGCCCAATCCGAGTTATTAATATCAAATCTTTGCATATCCTAAATACAATTAATTACAAAAAAATAAGTTCGTTATCATTCACTTGGTCTGATTAGTTAAACCAGAACCAAGTCTTTACACGGCTCTTGTTGAGAGCGAGAACTGCTGGTGGCAAATTGCCGATAGCTACAAGGTCGATAACAGTATCTTCTTGTGCTAACGCTGGGGTAAGCATATACTCCAAATCATCCAAACCTTCCATGTTTGAATCATACAAGAAATCCATATCCTTGTCTGCGTAAGCATTAGGATTAGTAACCATAGGAAGTGTTTCTGCACCTTCTTTTGCTGCTTCTACGAGAATGTCACCAGCTTCTTGCGCTGTACCAAGTGTATCTGATACCGTAACGAGCCAAATATCGTTTGAACCGTCTGTAGATTTCTCCACATTGGTGATAGTGACACCCTTTGCTTGTGTGGCAAAATCTTTCTGTCCTACCATGATAGTATCGCCAGCATACGGTATGTGGTGATAGCCGTCACGAACCAATTTGTAGGTTACGTCTGTCTCAGTAGCATCCTTCGCCAGCTCATAGAACTTCAAAATCTTTACCTCTGCACCAGTAGTGTTGTTAATGTTAGGTGTGTACTCAATGAGGTCACCTGCATAAATCTTCGCTCTACCCTTGAATGGGTTCTTCAAGATGCCACCCGTGGTAGGATAACAGAGCGCATCCTTGTTGCCCTTTACAAGCTTTACGAAGACATTTTTATGACCTCCAATAGAGCCATGTGCCTGAATGAGTGTGCGACCAGTGAATACCGCACCACCATTGGCTTGTCTTGTGAAAAAGTTATCCAACATAATCTTTTTACCTTAAAGAGTTAATAATTAATGTTATCCGAATTTACTTGTCAGCAGGTTTTGACGTGCCGAGAAGTTTGTTTACTCCTGCCCATCGTTCAGCACCGATAGGTTTATCCCCATTACCGCCGCTTGGGCTGCCTGGAGTATCACCGCCCTTTACGTGGGATATGTTGTAAAACTCTTCCGCATACGTAAATTCCTGCTCGATGTCCGAGTCCTTGGTGAGGTTCAACTTGTTCATGTACTTGTCAATCCACTTGCTATCGTTGATACCTTTCTCCTTGAACTTGGCGAGAAGTTCACTACGTTTCTGTGATACAAGCTTAGATGCTTCGTACTCTGCATCCTTCTTCTCTAGAGCTTCCAAGCGTTCCAAAAGCTTCTTTTCAACAGCCGAAGGCTCTTTGCCATCGTCATTTGGGTTTGGCTTGGTGTCAGGATGCTCATCGTTCCATTTCTTGACGAAGTCGGCATTGTCCTTCTCGTAGTTGCCGTTAAGGGAAACATACTGCGGCAAAATCTTCTTCACCAAATCATCTAACTCTGTATCTTCACCAACTAAGAGGTCAAAGTGGGAATCACTCAAGCTCTTGATTGTCTTTTCACTGATGGAAAGGTGTTTTCCGTTTGCAGTGAGTTTTGCTTTTAGGGTGTCTAAAAGTTGTTGTTTTGTAAACTTCATATTACTAATTTTTAAAATTCTGCTGCAAAGATAATTAAATAATGTATTGATTTATTTGTTTTTAGAAACTCTATTTGTTACGTAACCAATATAGAATTATTTTCACGCTATTATATATTATAAATTAGGTATCTTTGCAGCATGAACACGAATAAAGATATAGAAATCAGACCACAAGAGGGCTTTCAAATGTCCTTTGCAAGTAGCAACGTTGACGTTGTTTTTGGTGGCGGAAATCTCGGAGGAGGCAAATCGTATGGTCTTGTTCTTGCGATGGCAGAGCCGTTAATGACCGACCCAGATTTTCGTGCAATGATTTCACGCCGTTCACTTGGTAATCAAAAAGCAGGTGGAGGATTCGTAGAGAAGTTCAAACAGATATTCGGAGCTGATTTCGTAAAAATCAGAGAGAGCGAGAATCCGCGCGTTACATTTCCGAATGGAACGTTTGTCGATTTGACGTATCTTGACGATTCCAATATGGATAAGTTGAGAGAACGCGCGAAAGGATGGGAGTACGATTTGATTGCGATTGACGAGTTGACGGAGATGACTTGGGAAGTTTTCTCATACGTCATGACTCGAAACAGAGGTCAGAGCAAGACGTTTACAGGTAAGTTCTTTGCAACACTTAACCCGAAGCGTAGCCACTGGACGAGAATATTTCTTGATTGGTATATTGGCTCAGACGGTTTTATCATCCAAGAGCGTGATGGTGTAGTCAGATACTTCTATTGTGCAGGACCGACTGTTAAGGATGTTGTTTGGGGGATGTCTAAGCGAGAAGTCTATGAGAAATGTAAAATAGATATAGACAGAAAGCTTAAAACCATTGGCGGCAACTTTGGATATGAAGTAATGATTAAGAGCTTTGTTTTCTATCAAGGTAAACTTGGTTCAAACAAGAAGATGCTTGAAAACAACTCTGGCTATTTAGGTTCTGTAGCTGCATCGGGCGGCAGAATGGCACAAGCTCTTATGGAGGGCAACTTCAATGTTGACCCAGAAGAGGATGAGGATATACCGATTCCAAGCCAAGCGGCAAGAGATTGCTTCATAAAAGACCCTGCTGTGAATGGTGATAAATGGATAACAATCGACTTGGCAGATTTCGGAAAGGATAATACTCTGATGTTGTCGTGGAATGGATTCCATATTGTCAATTACGAAATCGTTATGCATTCAACACCGCGAATCAATGCTGAAAGAGCTAGATTATTCGCGGCAAGTGAGGGAGTAGCAGAAAGCCATATTATCTATGATGCCACGGCAGGTAGGTATTTCAACGACTATATACCAGATGCCATCCCTTACATATCGGCAGCAAAGGCAATGGGTATTTATTATTTGTCTGCTATGACAATAAAAGACCTATGTTACTTGCGACTGAGCTATATGATTAAGCGAGGGCAGCTTACTTTCTCTGATAAGGTTGCAAATGCGGTTTATACGCATCAAAACCTCAAATACAGAGTTTCCATACAGAATGAGTTCATGGAAGAATGCGCGGTAGTTCGCTTTGATAAGATGCAGAGTGGAAAGAAGAAGTTGCAGAGCAAGAAGGAAATGAACCGAAATCTTGGAAAAGACCGTTCTATGGACTTGCTCGACCCTTGCGCAATGAGAATGTACCCATGTTTGAATATGGAGTATGGTAGCGAGCTACAGGAGGGATTCAGACTTGCAGCACAAGATGTTGAAGAAAAGAATCCTAATGTTCAGAGTATTTATGATGATACGTTGTACTATTAATTTTAGAATATATGCTGAAAAAGGAAAATATAAAAATGATTCTTGAATCCGTGCGGATTGACTGGGATAAATGCGATGAGAAAGATATTGCGTTTGCTATCCTATGTGACGCATTGGAAGATAAGACTTTAGCGTATCGTCTTGCTTATCGTAAGAGTGAAAAGGATGCAGCGAAATTCTACGAAACTCCACGATTCAAGAAACTGCTAGATGTTCTAGAACCTTTCGGTATCGGAAATGTTAATAACAACGCTATCACCAAGGAAGAGAACAAAAACGAGCTTCTTAAAATGCTCGACAAGATAGACAAAGCTCTTAGTGATGGAATTCTTGAACCGAAGGACGCATTGAAGATGCAGACTGATATTCGCGTTAAGCTGAATGATAAATTTGAGATGGAAGAGTCACAGAAGCAGAAACGAATCATCGTAGTACCAAGCAAACATGATATTGTTTGTCCTACTACCAATAGAGAATGCAATTACTGGCCGTCAAGAAAGGCTTGTTGCAGACACTTCGGTTTGATTGACCCACAAGAGAATAACGATTCACAAAATAACAACGATGTTTAACCATCATTAAACGACAATAACGATGAGTAGAAAGAGACAAGCCATAATCAATGATTTTTTGGAGAATCCTCAGAAATTGCTTTTGAAAAAGCCGTTTTTGAGAGGTTCGAGCTCTATTACTATCAACGATTCTTCTGATGGTTCGGATATTAAGACGAACTTCCGAAAAGAAGCACAGCTCCCAAATATTAGCAAGATAGTTGTTAGCCAAGAGCGTTTTGCGAAGGAGTTAGACCCTTATTCTCACAGGGTATTGTTTGATACAAACTTACCTTCTATATGCTGCAAGCTTGATGATGGCAGTTATCGCGAGATTGAGTTTAAGAAGTTTGGCATTCCTATGCAACAGCGTATTGTTGACAAGAAGGCTCTTTGTTTAGGTGGTAATAAACGTAACCATATCTTGCATGACAGCAATCCGACTGATAAGCTCAAAAAGAACTTTGCCGATTTCAAGTGGCATTGGAAAGAGACAAATCAGGATGGTATCGAAATGCAAGCTATACGTATTCAGCAGAGTTATGGTGATGTGGGATTACTCGTTTACATGAATGAGGATAACGAAGTAAAAAGTAGGCTATTCTCGTATGAAGATGGCTATCAGATTATCACACACAAAGACGATAATGGAGAACCGCTTCTTGATTGCGTGTATTATCGTACAGAGGATAATGTAAGACACATTGATGCATACGATAAGACATATCATTATCATTTCACAGATGTATTCGTTCAAGACGTTGATACAAACGAAGTACTGAAAGGATGGTGTTTGGAAAGCAAGGAAGTACATGGATTCTCTGAGAGTCCACTTGTCACAAAGCGTGGTGATGTTGCTTGGAATAACGGTCAAGACCTTATCGAACTATTCGAGATTATCTATAATCTGTTTGCGGTCATTCAGAAACGTCACGGATGGGGAATCCTTTATATCAAGGGTAAACTCAATGAAACCGCAAAAAAGATTGCTGGTTCTATCATACTGAATGATACAAGCATTGAAGGAAATGGCAGCGCAGAGTTTAAGACTCCACCTTCTCCACAGAACATGATTGAGTTCATGCAGTCAATTCTCGACCAGTTGCAGATTGCTACAGGATGTACATTTATCTTGCCGAAGGATATTAAGTCTAGTGGCGATATAAGCGGTTTGGCAATTCAAATGACGCGTTCTTTGGATATTGAGGAGGCTAGTAATGCAGCTATTGAATGGCAGAATTTCGTTAGCAAACATTCAAGACTATTCAAGGAAGGACTGGCAAAGCAGTTGGTTGCAAGCGGTGAGAATCCTACTGCAATTACTGAGTTTAAGCAGATGAGAATCAGTACATCATTTAAGCCTTGGCAGCCATTCGATGAAAGTGCATGGAATCAGATGCTTTGTACATTGAGCGGTGCAGGTTTGATTTCTACTAAGACTGGTGTTGAAAAGAATACTGTTTCTGCACCTGACGAGGAAGTAAGATTGCAGACTCAGCAAGAAGAGGCAGATGAACGTGCCGAAAAACAAGCTGAGATTACCGCAATGACAAAGAATACAAACAATAATAAAGAATAAACATGAAGGCAGAATCATTATACATACAGAAGTTGACTTACGATGAGAACACTGGTAATGAAATTATCGGTTTGTTCCCATCGGAAGCTAACCCTGCTATTGTATCATCATATACATACGATGCAAAGCGTATGGGTGGTGCTCCTACCATTACTGCTACAATATATTCTTCTGAGCCTTTGCAATGGAAGAAGGAAGAGTTCGTGGAGTACAATGGCGATAGATTCTTTGCGTCCTATACACCAAACTCTACAAAGGATAATTCGTCTAGAACGTGGAAGAGCGAAATCACTTTCACATCCAGAAGAGAATTGCTTGATAACACTCTGTTCTTTGATGTTGTCGTTGATGATGTTGATACACAGAACAAAGATAGATACCGCTCAAATCAGACAAAGTTCACGTTTGGTGGAACTATCAATGAGTTTGTTGCTCGCGTCAATAGCTCAATGGCATATTGCGGATTGTATCGCCCTACAGATAAATACAAGGGATATTACGTTGTTGTTGATGAAGGGTATGGAACAGATGAAGTTAAGGAAGTGTCATTTGAAGACCAATATTTGACTGATGTTTTACAACTTATCAATACAACTTTTGAGCTTGATTACTACTGGGATGGCAACGTTTGTCATGTCGGCAAGGTACAGCACGACTTAACCGATACACCTATAAAATATGGTAGTAGTGATGCTCTTATCTCTGTATCTAAGGAAAATGCGAACTATAAGATAGTAGATATGATAACTGGCTACGGTTCGTCCGACAACCTGCCATATTACTATCCTAATGATGATGAGTTTGGTGAAGCAGTTTTCAATACAGAGAATTTTAGCAAATCCCTTGTTTCGTCAATATCACTTGGTGATGTTTGGAAATGGAATAGTGATGTTTACAACAAAACACTTATACTTAGTAAGAATAGCAAGGATTCTTATATTGCAAATGTATTTGGAACATCAAGCTATCTTATAACTAACTTCGGCGGTAAAGACTACAAAGGCAAAGGAGAAGAATCTAAAAATGTTATCCCTACTTGCTCTATGGGAGAAGAATACACAGAGCATAATTCTTCTGCTGTTTCTAGGCTCATAGGAAGTACTACTATATGGACGATGTTTGAATTTACCAGTTCTGCAAAAGAAGATACTGTTAAAATGGACGGATTGTCTTTTGTAGCAAAGGAAGATGATAGTGCTCTTAAATTCGGTTTAGAATTTAGCTACGAATATGCCTACTATGTTGGAGAAAATACCAATATAGATACTGCTTACAAGAGTATTCAGAGTGTCCGTGGGGGAGGTTCAATGTCAGGAGAAGGCGGCAGCTCTTTTGGTAATAGTGATTCGGATGTAAGTGATGGATGGGCTTTTGGAGATAATATAGATGGGCTATCTAACTACACAAAGAGTAGCAAAAAAGAACATACATTTGAGCGTAATTCTACAAGTACTATTGTAATAGCCTGCAAGATAACTGCAACAAATATCAAAAAAGCAAGTGGAACTCGTAGAATGAATACTGTATCTACGAGTATTTCAGGTAGTATAGAATTAACGCGCAAGCCGAGCAGTGTTTATTACTTTGAAACATCAGATGGGTATACTCAACCATACGATGAAAGCGGAATCAAGATTAATGGTATAGGTGATATTCCACATAAAGATTTGACGTTTTCGTTTGATGGTACATATTGGAACGCAACAGAAGGTGGAGAAAATAATGCCGCAAAAATAACGATTACAGACCGCGTATGGCTTGCACCATCATCGGTACTTATGCCTTCTATATATCGCAACACGAAAGGTGCAGAGCGTTTCTATTACGCTTTGAATAACACCCACAAGTTGCCAAGCGGTAATGGATATTACGAGTTTGTAAACTTGTATAAGAAAGGAAATCCTCATCAAGGAACTGTTACTTTTGATGATATAAAGCCAACTATCAATGGAATTGTAAATGCGGAAGGACAATTGCTTGGAGAGATTGCGGATGTTGCTTTTGATAGTGCTGATAGTGATGTAAAGGATAGCGATGGAAATTATATTCATAGCTATTTCTATATAAAGTTGCATAAGTTTAATGGTGATTTTGGATTTGACTTATTTGCTCATGTATTAGCTAGCGAATCGGCAAAGATTAATCTCATCAAGAGTAATGGATGCCCTGCATGTTCGTTTGTGATTTACAACAAGCCGAGTGCTGACAATTCAAAGTGTTACAACTGTGTAAGTGTCGATGAAAATGGAAACTTAAAACAAGTTAGCACAGATAAGAATGACTACATATTTGCTAACGCTAGCGATGCTTACGAAGATAATCTAAACCAAGATTCAACTCAGAAAGAGTTATGGATTGCGGTTCAGAAAGACACATCAACATTAGGTATCGTAATGCCAAACGCAAGTGCTGGCTTTAAACTGCAAAAGGGAGATTTGTTTGTCATCACTGGCATCAAACCACCAAAGGTTCTTGTAACGGCAGCAGAAAAAAGACTAGATGATGCTCTTGTCAAGCACATGAGCGAAAACAATACAGACCAATTTAACTACTCTGTTAAGTTTTCTCGCATATTCTTGCAAGAGAATCCTGACTTTGCAAGCAAGCTAAACGAGAATGCAAAGCTGTCAATACAGATACAAGGCGATTCGGATAGCGATGGAAATCTTATTAGTCACGAAGTTTTCGTCAGCAACTACTCAGTAAAGGTTGATAACGATGAGCTGGCAGAAGTTGAAATTGAGCTTGTAAATTCGTTGGAAGTTACAAAGAGTGATACAAAGCAGATTATTGATGCAGTAAAAGGAGAAGCGGTTAAATCTCTATCTAGTATGGTTGGTGGTAGTAATACCAACAGCTTTAATGCTAGTATAACCGATAAGATGTATCTCTCTAAATTAAACGATGACACCGCCAAGGGCACAATCACTTGGGAGAAGGTGCAGAAGTTCTTTAGTGGATTGCATGTCGGTAACTCCAACAATGAGAACGGCGGCTCGTGGACTCCCGATGCAGAAGGTCGTTCGCATCTCATCACAGATTACCTGGAGGTGAGGATGAAGGCTATCTTCGAGGAGCTTGTAATCAAGAAGACATCTACAATCGGTGGTAAGGAGATTATCTCGCCTGCGGGAGGTGTGGTGGCTCATAAGGTGGAAACCGTTACCGTAACTTATAATGAGGTTTCACAGAAGGCATACCGATGCTACTTCCTCGCAGAGCAGGATGGTGATGAGGTAGATAACGACTTCGCGGTTAACGACCAAGTACGCTCGGAATCATTCAACGTCCGAAAGGGCACTTATCATAAGGTTGGCAATCACTTTTACTGGCGATTGGTAATCGGTCGCAACGAAGACCCCGTAGAGCTGGAAGGAAAGAAGTATCATTACATCGACCTCTCCGATACCGATTGCGCCCCGGCAAGCGATGTACCTGCTAAATGTGATGTGTTGTCGCAGTGCGGTAACAGAACAGATGTAGAACGTCAGAACTGCCTTATCTTCTCGGCGGTAGATACCTATTCGCCATCCGTCAGCCTCTATCACGGCATCAACAGCTATTCCTTTGCAAACAAGGAGTATGTGGAATATGGCGTGAATAAGCAGACCAACAAGGCATTTTTTTATGTCTATGGTGATATGTATGTAGGCGACCGACCTACTAAGGAGAATGGCTATGAGGGTAGTAGCTACATCAAGTATGACAGCGCAGCCAAGCAGGTAGTCATCAAGGGTAAGCTTTCGGCTAAATCTACCGTAGATGGCAAGGAACTGTCTCAGTACATCAAGGAGAACTCAGCAGGAGGCTTGACTGAGGAACAGGTGAACAATCTCATCAAGAACTCGCAGGTGATAGCTGATTTGCAGAATCAGGTGGATGGAGCTATCGAGACGTGGTTCTATGAGGGAGTTCCAACACTGACTAATGCCCCTGCAAGCAGTTGGACGACCGATAAGGATAAAGATACCCATCTGGGCGACCTTTACTACGACAACAAGACGGGCAAGGCATACCGCTTTGCCAAGGATGGCAACACCTACAAGTGGACAATCATCACGGACACCGATATTGCCAAGGCTCTCTCAGATGCAAGCAAGGCGCAGGAGACCGCAGACGGGAAAATGAAGGTGTTTAGTGCTCAGCCTATTCCGCCTTATCAGACAGGTGACATATGGGTGAATGCTACCTATCCTACAGATGGCAGTACCTATAAGAATGAGGTATTGCGCTGCCAGACCATCAAAGCTGCTGGCTCTCCGTTTGCCATCGCCGATTGGATCAAGGCTTCCAAATATACCGATGACACTGTTGCCAACGCAGCTAAAAAGGCAGCAGAAGAAGCTCAGAAGGCGGCACAGACCGCACAGACGAACATTACGAACCTCGGCAAGACCGTCACCACCAACAAGAAGGCATTCGATAATTATGTTACCGATGGCTACCTAGAGCCTTCCGAGATTGCAGCTATGGCGCAGGATTCTAAGCGACTTGAAGATGATTTTGCGGCAGCGCAGAAGTCATATAATGAGGTGAAGGATGCAGAGGTACTGAAGGATACCAAGGAACTCACCGACCTCACTTCCGCTTTTGCTACCCTCACTACTTCCAAGACGGAACTCGTCAATTATCTATCGGACATATCCAGTAGATACAATGCGGCTGATACAAACGTCAAGGCTACCATCGTCTCTGCCGTTGGAACGAAGTTCACAAACTTCCAGTCAGCATACAGCGCATTCTATGACAAGCTGGGATTGGCGAACGCCTATATTACCAGTAAGATTTATGGTGACTTGAAGCAGAATATCACCGACCTTGCAGGCTACAAGTACATCAAGGATGCACTCGGTCAGACTACAGATATTGACGGTGGTCTTGTGATGACAACACTCCTCGCTTTGAGAGACGCAGAGGGAAACGTTCAGAGCGGTATCAACGGAGCTATAGACCCGAATAGAGGAAAGAAGAGCATAGCAACGTGGTGGGGCGGTCAGATGGTGGATAAGGACTACAATAGCGGTAGCCTTACCCCTGCAACCTCCCTCGTCCGCTTCGATGGCTCTGGCTACCTTGCCAACGGTGCTATCTGGTGGGACGTGGACGGAAAGGTTCACGCAGACCCGACATCGTTTATCATCAGCGAGAAGAATCTTGGTGCATACCTCACCTTCTTCGAGCCGACTTGGAAGTCAGGAAGTGCAGGAACGAGCGTTGCCGACCTTGTGTCGCTGAAGCCAAACGCACCATTCACCAAATTGGGTGTTTCGGGCGATGCTACATTCGAGGGCGCAATCACCTTTCACGGAATCAGCATCACATATGATGCAACCAACAAGGCTATCAAGATTGATGGTAATCTCTATGCCACAGGCGGTATCACAGCATACGGAGCAAGTAGTGTTTCAGGCGGTGGCGGCTTGAATGCAAGCGTAATCAGCTATGCGAGAATCATAGATGGGAATTATACGGATGCAGACTTGACCAGTATCCCGAACGCCTATGCTATCAAGGCTCTCAGCAGCCGTATTGACAATATAGCCACAGAGCTTGGCGGTCTGAATCTCTCTTGGAATAACATTACGGGTAAACCATCAACGTTCGCACCTAGTGCGCATACCCACAAGTGGACAGAAATCATTGACCGCATCACGAAGGTAAGCCAGCTTACCAACGATGCTGGGTATCTGACTGCCCATCAGTCTCTCGCAAGCTATTATACCAAAGCGGAGATTGATGCAAAGGGCTATACCACCAACAAGGGTACTGTTACATCTGTTGGTCTTACTTTACCTACAGGTTTGACTTGTGCAACAAAGACCATCACAACAAGCGGTACGTTTGCTATCAGCTTTGCTTCTGGTTACTCCATTCCTACTGTTGCAAAGCAGACAGCTTGGGATGGTGCGGTATCGGCAAAGCATACTCATAGCAATAAGTCTGTATTGGACGGTATTTCATCGACAAAAGTAAGTCATTGGGATAGCGCTTATGGTTGGTATGCACTTATGACTACTGACGAGGAGACTGCGGACGGCATTATCAATAAGTGGAACGAGGTGGTTAGCTTCCTCGCAAATATTGCGCAGACAGACACTTTAAGTGGTATCGTTGATGGAATCAATAAGTCTATATCTGACGAGGTAACAAGAGCGAAAAAGGCAGAAGGGGTGAACGCTTCGGGCATATCCACCAACAAGACGAGTATCACCACCTTGCAGGGCTACTTTACAAGCGGTTCAGCGAAAAAGGCTCTCCAGCTCACGAATGCTCGCAAGCTTTGGGGTAACTCGTTTAACGGTACTGCCGATATTAATGGAAGCATCATCGTGCCTAACGGAAAGTATATCTCCATCGGTAACATAAAGATGGAGTATGATGCAACCAATAAGGCGTTGAAGATTACGAACACTACGACTAACGAGGTGGCAAACCTCTATACTAGTGGTGGAGTGTCTGCCTATGGCGTGGGAACATCATCATCAAGTGGTGGTGGACTCAACGGCTCTGTAAAGGCTTATGCTGATGCTATCAAGCTTACTACAGAAAACCTTTCAGAGATTGCTTCTGCATACTCAGTAGCAAAGCTCTATTCGGAGATTCAGAATGTGGCAAGTGCTGTTCCTAGTATCAGCGTGTCTGTGCCAACTGGCGGCAATGCCCTCGCTAGTGCAACCTATGACGCAAGCACTGGTGTGATTACTTTCGCGAAGGGTACGTTCCTCACGGCTCATCAGTCTCTCGATGGTTACGTGAATGCGATAGCAGTTAGCGGAAGTGGAAATGCCGTTACTGCCGTTACAAAGAGCGGCAAGACCATCACCTTCACGAAGGGTGCTACATATCTCACCTCGCATCAGAGTTTAAGTAATTATTACACCAAGAGTAGTGTAGATTCTCTTCTTAATGGTAAGTCTGCTACTACTCATACACATAGTGTAAAGATTAACGGTATCACTAAAACCATTGCAGCTAGTGGTGGTGATGCTGTAGATTTGGGAACTTATCTCACCGCACATCAAAGTCTCGCAGCTTATGCAACTCAGAATTGGGTTAAAAATGAAGCTACTGCTCATAACGCAGATATGGTAGATAATTATCACGCTAGTGGTTTGTTTACTGGTTTCAGTATTTCTGATGTTGCAAACAATGTTACTATTAGTATTGGTGGAACTTCTAAAGCTCTGAATTTAGTAAGAGCTTTTCCTAGTGGTGTTGGAAACAATTTTAACGATATTGCAACACACGGGAATAGTATGGGTATGTCTAATATTGCAGCACCTTATGCTAGTTCTACTGCTAACTATCAAACGTTGAATGGTTATGTTAATCCTAATGGACAAACTGGTTGGCATCATTATATTAATCTGTCTTATACTGATAGTAATAATACGGCAACTTCTCCTAATATGTGGCAAACTCAGTTTGCTATAAAAGCTGGCACTACTGAAGTTTATGTCCGTTCTAGAGCTGGAGGCAAGATAAGTAATGATGCAGCTTGGGCTGCTCCTTGGGTAAGACTTGCTAGAGTTACTGACAATGTAGCATCTGCATCAAAAGTTGCTAATGCTCTTTCTTGGAGCGGTTATAGTAGTGGTTCTTATAATGGTTCTGCTGTAAAGTCTATTAGTATTCCAAATAATACTAATCAGCTTACTAATGGAGCAGGGTTCATTACATCTTCTGCTTCAATTACTGGTAATGCTGGAAGTGCTACTAAATTACAGAATGCTAGAACTATAAACGGAACATCGTTTAATGGTACTGCCAACATAGTAACTTCTTATTGGGGAACAACAAGAAAGCTTTGGGGCAATAGCGTGAATGGTAATGCTGATGTAAATGGCAGTATAACTATTGCTAATACTGATGGTGTTTATGTGCAAATTGGTGATGTCAGATTAGTTTATGATAAAGCTAATACTGCCATTAAAGTAGTTAAGTCTGATGGTACAACCGCAGCTAACTTCTATGCTACTGGTGGCATTACCGCCTATGGTGAAGGTAGTGGCTCGTCAGGTGGTGGTGGGTTGAATGGTAGTGTAAAGAGCTATGCAGATGCCTTGAAGCTTACATCAGAATCGCTGAGTGAGATTGCCTCTGCCTACTCCATCAAGGCTCTTGATAGTCGTATCGTCAGCCTAGAAGGAGGCTCGGCTATGGACGTTAGTGTTAGCGGTAGTGGAAACGCAGTGACAGCTATCAGTAAGAACGGAACGACTATCAGCGTGACAAAGGGAATAACGTTCCTGACTAGTCATCAAACACTAGACCATATTATTTCTACTGATAAGCGTAGTACTGTACTTTCTCCGACTAGTTATATTAGAGGCATTTATCCAGTGTTTATGTCTAATACTACTGATGGTTTATCGGATGGTGATACTTATCACGGAATATTACATTGGAGAAGTTATGGTACAACAGCAAGTGATTTATCAGGTGGGTATCCTATACAGATTGCTTATACTGCTACTGGTAGGTTATGGACAAGGATTGCTACATCTAGTACTACTTGGGATGCTTGGAAGAAAATTGCTAGAACTGAAGATATTCCGACAAAAGTAAGTCAATTAACAAATGACAAAGGCTATCTTACTAGTCATCAAAGTCTTAGTGCTTATTTGAAATCTGCTGATGCTGCTAATACTTATAGTAAACTTGGACATACACACAGTAGCATCACTGGAGCATATACTAATAATGGCGGACAACAGAACCCGAACTATTTCGGAACGAATAAGATTGGTGGGTTAATGATGAATACCATCGTTAATGGCAATAATGATTACAAGGACTGGCTCATACTAGACTGCTATTCAGGAAATGACGCTGGCGGTGCGGTGGCTATCGGTATCAATAGAAATAGACTTGGCGCTTACATTATGCAAAGTGAAGCAACAAGGAAGACGTGGAAAAATAGTGCTGAACTTCTAGGAACACACAACTATAGTTCCTATGTTTCCCCGAAAACACACACTCATAGCGTAAAGATTAATGGCTCTACGAAGATTATAGCTGCTAGTGGAGGTACTGCTGTTGACTTGGGAACTTATTTAACTTCTCATCAAAGTTTAGCAGGTTACGCAACACAAGATTGGGTAAATACTAAAGGTTATATCACCTCATCGGCAAGCATTAGTGGTAACGCTGCGACTGCTACAAAATTGCAAACATCTCGCAATCTTTGGGGTAATTCGTTCAATGGTACAGAAAATATTGGTGGTACTATACTTCCATCTGCCACACATACGTATAATCTTGGTAGTGCAACATATATGTTTGAAAGAACATATACTAGATATATAGAAACAGATAGCAGATATGACCTTAGACTTATTTGTGCAGGTAATGAGTTAATAAGATTAGGTTCTAGTGACAATGTAGTATATTTTAATAGTCAAGGGTTAAGTATAAAGAATGATGTCATTAGTGGTTGTTCTTTGTCAATATCAGAGATTAGAGATAGTGAATTAAATTACGGTCAAATTAATGTTGTAGATACTAATGGGTCAAGACCTAAAGGTCGTCATTTAGTGTTACAATATGAACAAGGAAATGTAGGTATAGGAGTAAAATATCCTTCAGAGAAACTTGAAGTTAATGGAAATATATTAGTTAATACTTCTAATACTTCTGGCGATATAGGTTTAAAAATTAAAGCTAATAGTAGAAATTTATTATTTGGTGTCGGTACTTCAACTAAAATAGGAGTATATAGTTATAGTGATAGAAAATGGCTATTTTATACGGATACTTCTACATTTTATACTAGTGGTGGCATTCTCGCTACTGGTGGCGTTACTGCCTACTCCTCCTCCGATATTCGCCTGAAGCAGGATTTGCGCAAGCTGGACTTCTTTGGCATCATCAAGGCAATGGGTGGCACGTTCGGTTTTGCGTGGAAGAAGGACAATACAAGGTCTATCGGTTGGATTGCCCAGCATGTATTGAGTAATCCATATATGCGTGACATCGTAGAGACGGACGAAAATGGCTACTACAAAATCAACTACTGGTCTCCGAAGCTGATTGCAACTGCGTTCGGTGCTATCGAGCAGGTGGGCGATGAGGTCAGCAGGTTGAAGGCTCGGGTGGTCTTCCTCGAATCAGAGGTTCAGCGATTGAGCGGAAAGCAGGACAGCAGTGACAAGAAGAGATTAGATAACAAGAATATTAATTTATTAAATTAGATTAGAAAATGGAGAATTTAAAGATTAACAAGAAGAGTGAACAGACAACCGCCACTTACACAAAGGGTGGCTATCGAGTAGAAATTACCTACAATGTTGACAAGACGGGTGGCAACATCGACAGCATCAATATGAGTATCTACGCAGATACCAATGGTAACTATCTCGGAAACGCGAACGCAAGCTCCAACGGCAGCGAGCTGACCTACAACATCAGCGGCATCCCTCAGAGCAAGCTCAGTGAGGTGTCAGCATTGATAGCGGAGGTTGATTCCGCTATCGCTGCCAACATGGCTAGCGAGGCAGCAGAGTAAGTATCGTGAGTATTAACGCAGGGTGGCTCTTATAGAGCTGCCTTGCCTAGTGTTTTAAGTTTTAAAGATTAAGCGTATGGCATTAGCAAACGGAAAAATAACGGCTCCAGTCAGCGTTGATGACGTGAAATCTGTTCTCGGAGAATCCAGCAACGACCTTGCTGCGCTCTGCAAGTCATCAAAGATTAACGTCTGGGCGAAGTACAAGCCTACCGTATTTCCATCACCCTTTCCTGCCGATTGGTACAAGGCGAAGGATGGCAACTACGGCATCAATATCACGATAGAAAACGGCAAGAGCAACTGGAAAGACCTTGTAGCGGAATACTCGAAGGCTAATAATGGATATACCACCTTATACAACAAGCCAACTGGCGGTGCGTCTTCTCCATTCCGCCTTGGAGATTTCAGAGGATACTTTCATAAAGCTAATCCCGAGGTGAAGGATTATCTATCCACCAACGTGTTCATCCGTGAGAGTGATACCAATCAGATACTCACTCTGTTCAATCCTGTATCGGCAGATGGCTCACAGATAAGCTATTTCGATTTCGCCGCATTCAAGGATAAGTACTTCGGCTACATCATCACCGACAAGAGCAAGTCCACCCTCATGTTCATCACCACGGCATCCAGCGTGGGAACATTCACAGTGCCGCTGCCTAAGAATGCCCTTCAGGTAGGCGATTATCTCGCCTTTCCGATGT
>OGFF01000561.1_pt1 | contig 51134 bp, 47 predicted proteins | sample 1570751 | NCBI WGS metagenome assembly OGFF01 (sample SAMEA2581951, study PRJEB24529) | metagenome | biome: Human gut stool | place: China | collected 2011 | reverse complement strand
CCATGTGCTGCGGTACTACCCAATCGGCAAGGTGTTCTACACCCCGGAGGACGGGAATGCTCATCTTCTTCGACTGGGCCTCACAGGACGAAGTGCCGGACCATGTTGGGATTGTGGAGAAGGTGGAGAATGGGATGGCGGGAAATTAACGATACCAGCTCCAGCCATCTGTTGGTTCTGCTGAAATGGCAGCGAATGCGCAAAAGTCAAGTCTTGTTTCCAGCTCTATCTATGGTACAATGACTGGCAGTGCGCAACGCACAGGAGGAATGGCTTTATGTCTGAAACCACCCATACGCTTCAGGAATATCTCAATCAGGCTATGCCTGTGTTAATGGAAATTCCCGGCTTGCCGAAAAATATCCTGATGCCGTATTTACCCTGATTGCTATGAACAACCTGTTCCACCATGACCGAGAATTTTCGGAAATCCATCAGGAAGCGTTTCCCCCTATACTGGATGGGGAAGATATTTTCGGTACAACCGCCGTATGGACGCTTACCTGCAAGCGCATTTGTGGGATGACTAATTTATGGAACAAAAGCCAATAAAGCCATATAAACAGTTAAAACAAAAGCAGAAAGCAAAAATTTCTGACGATATGTATCTGGAAACGCAAGCCTTTTGGCAGGCTATAAAGATTTAGGATTGACAGAGTACTAGCAGAATAATTCGCAAAATTCAAAAGACGGATGTTCGCCGACCGGAGATTTAGATGGGCTTCCTGCCGCAAATTGCCGGAAAGACACAAAAGTGCTAAATCAGAACACATAAAAAGGAGATTTTATAGTGGAAATTGGCTAAAATACTGGTGTAAAACATTTTTAAAGGAGGAAACGCAATGATCGAGGTAAAAGACACCGGAATCAAGAGCTACCATCCGGATATGGATGGGGATCCGCTGTATGTGACAAAGGGAAACTGCCACTACAGTCATGAAGGCACGAAGGATTTTCTGGACTATATCACAGCGTACCAGCCGGAAAACGGGGGCGTCACGTTCCTTGTGAATACCTTCCGGGGGGCCAAGGCCCAGGTGAGAATCCGCTTCGTCAGTCCGACTGCCTTCCGCTTTCAGATGTTCCCTCACCTGGTGCAGCCCAAGCTGAATGAGGTATTTGGGTTTGCTCCCGTAAGCGGCGTTCAGGTAACGGAGGAGTCTCTGTTCATTGTGGTTAAGACAGAACGGGTGACCCTGCGGCTGCGAAAATGCCCCTGGGAAATGACGGTGGAGCTGGACGGTGAACTGCTGACCATGGAACAGATCAAGGATCACAACGTGGACCAGAAGTACAAGGCCGTCCCGGTGGGCTTCACTGTGGGCGACGACGGCAGGATCCTCAATGCCTTTGAGACCATGTACATGTACTGTGACGAGGCTTTCTACGGCTTCGGTGAGAAATTTACCTCCTTTAACAAGCGGGGTCAGAAAATCACCGTCTGGCAGCAGGACGCCCAGTCCACCAATTCGGATGTCTCCTACAAGGGGATGCCCTACTTTATGAGCTCCGAGGGATATTCGGTGCTGATGAATACCTATACCCGTACCCACTTCAACATGGGCGCCAGCTCCGGCGTCTCCTACACCATGGAGACCGAGGATCCCTATCTGGACTACTATGTGTTCTGCAACCGGGATTACAAGGGGTTAATCCGGGATTATACCGCCCTGAGCGGCCGCTCCGCCATGATCCCCAGGTGGGCCTTTGGCTTCTGGATGTCCCGCATGAGCTACATGAGTCGGCAGGAGGTCGAGGAGATCGTGGACCAGATGGCCAAGTTCGGGATGTCCGTGGATGTGATCCATATCGACGGCTGGCTGGATTCCATGCAGCCTGACGGCGGCAAGGAGCTGCTGTGCTTCGACGAGGAACGGTTCCCGGATCCCGAGGGCATGATTCAGTCCCTGAGAGAGAAGGGAATCCACCTTTCCCTGTGGATGTTCCCTTATGTTCACGCTGTGGATAGGGAGGGCAGATTCTCCAACCAATTTAAGATCATGAACGAGCGGGGCTATCTGGTAAAGAATCAAAAGGGCGAGCCTTATCTGTTCTCCCCCGGCGAGGGAGACGCGGGCAACTGGAAGGTGGCGGCGCTGGATTTCACCAATCCCGAGTTCGTTGCCTATATGAAGGAACGGGTCAAGCGGCTGATGCGCATGGGTGTAGGCGTGATCAAGACCGACTTCTCCGAGGAGATCCCCGAGGATGCGGTGCTGTACGACGGCACAACGGGTCTGGAGAGCCACAATAAGTACACCCTTCTGTATGCCAAGACCATCTACGAGGCCTCCCGTGAGGCGAAAGAAGAGATGGGCCAGAAGGCGCTTCTCTGGGGCCGCAGCGGTTACGCGGGCAGCCAGAATTACCCCGCGAACTGGGCCGGAGACTCTTCCGCTGCCAAGAACAATCTCTACGCCATTCTCAACGGCGGCCTGAGCATGGGCGTCAGCGGCGTTTCTTTCTGGGGCTTTGACATCGGCGGCTTCTATAACTGCGATTACTCGGGCAAGCGTGTGATTCCCGATGATGAGGATTACATCCGCTCTGTGCAGATGGGCCTGATGAGTCCCCTGAGCCGAAGCCACGGCCAGTCCACCCCCAGAGAGCCTTGGATCTATTCGGAAACCGCCCAGAAGGCATTCCTGAAGATCAATAAGACCCGTTACGCTATGCTGCCTTATCTGTACAGTGTCGGCTATGAGACCACCCGGGAAGGCATCCCTATGATGCGGGCAATGCTTCTGGAGTATCCCAATGACCTGAACGTTTGCAATCTCTCCACACAGTATATGCTGGGCGGTTCCGTACTGGTGGCTCCCGTGTTTGACCAGAAAAAGCATAACGTCTACCTGCCCAAGGGCAGTTGGATTGATCTGGAGACAGGCCGCAGATTGGAGGGCAATGCCTGGATCGAATATCCTCAGAAGATCGATGTCATTCCCATGTTCCTGCGGGAGAACACCATGATGGCAACCCTGAAAAAGGTTCCCGAGCATATCCCCGAGGAAAATTTCCAGGGGCTGGAGATTGTAATGAACATCACCGGGACCATCGATCAGGACTACTTCGATGACGGCGTGGAGGGCAAATTCCACGCGACTGTCCAGAATGGCACGCTGGAAATCACGCTGCGGGATATCCCCGCGGAGAGCTTCAAGATCTACGCGGATACGGAAATCTCCAAGGTCATTGTCAATGGCCAGGCCAGAAGTGTAACGAAGTGCGCTAATGTCTTTACCGCGTAATGGGAAAGACATTAAAATAAACCGTAGTTCCCGAAACCTAATTCTCTCTGCATTCTGGCCGATTTATCATCGGATGGGGTGTATGCCTACAATATCGCCATTAGAGAGTGTAGAAGGAATAAAGTAGAGGGAACTACGGAAAAAAACAAAAAGGAGAAATCATCATGAAAAAACTCATCAGCATCCTGTTGGCATTGGTTATGGTGCTCGGACTGTTCGCCGGCTGCTCAGGCAATGCCGGAAACGACAAGACCGCAAACACCGATTCTCAGCAAACCGAAGGCAAGAACGGTAAGTCCGGTGAGGAACCCTATGAGGTCCGCATGATTATCGCGCTTCCCGCAACGGTTCCGGATCAGGACGATCTGGACCGCGTCATGGCAGCAATCAACGAAATCACATTGCCCGAGTTGAACATGACGCTGAAACTGGAACCCCTGCCCTTCTCCGTCTACAACGAGCAGATCAACCTGGAGCTGAGCTCCGGCGCAAAACTGGATCTGGCCACTACCGTTGGGGTCCGTGCTGGCACGTATGTCAACTCCGGATATCTGGTCGATCTGGAGCCTCTGCTGGCGGAGTACGGTCAGGATATCGTCGGCACCTATGTCAGTGAAGACCTGGCGAAGGTATGTACCAATCAGGGCGTCCTGTACGGCTTCCCCGTACACAAGGAGGTCTCCATGCAGCAGACCGTCTTCTTCCGCACGGACATCCTGGAGAAGCACAACATCGACGTGAGCAATGTCAAGTCTTTTGAGGATGTTGACGCTATCTACGAGCAGGTTGCCGCTCTGGAGCCCGGCATGTGGATGGTCGCACCCGAGGTCGGCGGCCTTATCAAGACGGCTGCCATCGATCCCGTAGGCGGCGATAGTACCGACGTTGTGATCGTGGATCCTGCGAACAATTCCGAGGTTGTCAATCTGATTGAATCCGATGCGTTCCGTGAATGGTGCGACTACGCCCACAAATGGTACACGAAAGGCTGGATTAACCCCGGCGCCGCTTCCGATACCGAGTCCTACTACTCCTACATTGCCTCCGGCCAGGCTTTCTCCTTCTTCTCCGACTACGGCCATCCTCTGTCCGAAAGCGACCAGGAGGCCAACTGCTCCGGTGTGGATCTGACCATGGTCACCATTGCCAAGCCGTATTCCACCACCCACAGCTCCGCGGTCTTCTCCTATGCCATCCCCGCCGGCTCTGAGAAGCCCGAAAAGGCCATGCAGATGCTGAACTTTATCATGACCGACTCCCGCATTATGAACCTGCTGAACTGGGGAATTGAGGGGGAGGACTACATCGTCAACGAGGACGGACTGCTGGACTACCCCGAAGGAATGAACGCCGATTCTGTGGGCTATCACCTGGATGCCGGCTGGATCCTTCCCAACCAGTTCGTCTGCACTCCCTGGTGTACCAGCGGCGCGGATGTTTACGACAAAATCATCGCTTACAACGAGACAACGACGGTTTCCAAGGCTCTTGGCTTCTCGTTTGACGTTTCCGAGACTTCGGATATCGTTGCCGCCGTTACCAATGTGCACAACAAGTACTATAAGGCCCTGCAGACCGGCGCGGTTGACCCAGAAGAGTACATCCCCATCTATGTTCAGGAGTTGAAGGCTGCCGGCATTGACGAGTTGATCAAAGCGGTCCAGGCGCAGCTGGACGACTATCTGGCAAGCAAATAATTCGAAACCGGATTTTTGGGAAAGCGAGGATGCTATGACTCCTAAGAAGAACTCGCTTGCTGTAAAAGCGAACAAATTCACGCGGTACTTACCGCTCTATCTGATGATGCTGCCGGCCCTGTTCTACCTGCTCATCAACAATTACATGCCCATGGCCGGTATCGTACTGGCCTTCAAGAAGTACACCGTTCAGGGCGGTATCTGGGGCAGCGAATGGAATGGCCTGAAAAACTTTGCGTTCCTGGCCCGAAGCAAGGACGTTCCCATCATTATCCGCAATACGCTGGGATACAATTTCTGCTTCATTCTTACGAACGTCATACTGGGCGTCACGCTGGCAATTTTTATCACGGAAATTGGAAATAAGAAGTTGCAGAAGTACGCCCAAAGCAGTATTCTGTTCCCCTTCGTTGTGTCCATTATCATCGTTTCTTACATGGTCAGAGCATTCCTTGATCCACAGGCAGGTTTGGTAAACAGTCTTCTGGAGTCCTTTGGACTCCAGAAGATATCCTGGTACGATACCTCAAAACCCTGGCCAGGTATCCTGATTTTCGTCAATGCTTGGAAAGGCGTGGGCTACAGCTGCATCCTGTATATTTCCACAATTTTGGGGATCGATCCTTCGTTGTATGAGGTTGCCCGGTTATCCGGAGCGTCCAAGGCGCAGCAGATCCGTTATATCACGCTTCCATTTTTGAAGCCTACGGTGATCACCATGGTGCTGCTGAATGTGGGACGCATTTTCACCAGTGATTTCGGACTGTTCTACCAGGTGCCTCAGAACTCCGGTCTGATTATGGATGCCACGCAGACTGTGGACACCTTCGTGTACCGCGCGCTGATGACGCAAAACAATATCGGACTGTCTTCCGCAGCCAGCTTCCTGCAGTCTGTGATCGGGTTTGCCATGATCCTGCTGTTCAATGGAATCGCACGGAAGGTAAGTCGCGAAAACGCTCTGTTCTAGTGAGGTGCCCATATGATCAAAACAAAACAGGAAAAAGCGTTTGAAGTGTTTGCCTCTGTGGTGATGATCTGCGTGATGGTCATTGTGATCTTCCCGTTCCTTCTGCTGTTTATCTCCTCGATTACAGAAGAGAATACGCTGTTGATCAATGGCTACTCCATTTTCCCTGAGAAGCTCAGCTTCGATGCCTACAAGTACATCTGGAATTCCAGAGACGTTATTTTTAGGGCCTATGGAATTACTGTTTGCGTAACCGTCATTGGAACCCTGGCCCATGTGGCTATCGTCGCTATGGCCGCGTATCCCTTGTCATTGCGGAATTTGCCCGGCAGATCCTTTTTCAGCTTTGCGATCCTCTTCACAATGCTGTTTAACGGCGGTCTCGTCCCAACCTATATGATTTACACAATGGTATTTCATATTAAAAACACCTATTGGGCATTGCTGGTGCCAAATTTGCTGTTCAGCTCCTTCAACTGTATTATCGTCCGTACCTACCTGCAGTCCAATGTTCCCTCGGAGCTGTATGAGTCCGCCAAAATTGACGGCGCTTCTGAGTTCCAGATTTTCAGACGGATCGTGCTGCCCCTTGGTAAGCCTATTTTTGTCACAGTCGGCGTTTTCGCGGGTTTGAACTATTGGAATGACTGGACAAATGGGTTATACTATATCAGCGACCAGAGCAAGTATTCTATTCAGCAGGTGCTGAATGTCATGGTCAAGAACATTGAGTATTTAACCAAATATGGACGCGGCACGGTCAGTTCGGTACCCAGTATCAGCTTGCGTATGGCAATCGCATTTGCGGCTATGCTTCCCATTTTGATACTGTATCCTTTCCTGACGAAGTATTTTGAAAAAGGTATCGCCGTAGGCGCTGTGAAAGGATAAAGCCATGAGTAAAAAGCATCTGCATATCCGCCGCATAAATATCAGACAGGTCTTAATTGTGTGTGTCCTGCTGTTGGGCCTGTGTGCAGCCCTTGCTGTCTTTTCCACAGTGAAATTACAGAGTAATGCGACGGATACGGTACGGCGGTATGCGGATGCTTTTATCTCCAGGCTGTCCAGCGAACTGGAAAACAACGATTCCGCTATGGAATCTACGGTTCTGACCACCAGTTACCGGTCTGTGTTCGAGCAGACCGGTATGGAATGGGTCGAGCAATCCGGCAGTCTGCAAAATACTTACCAGCTGCTCAATAAGTTGTCCATCAACCGGTACAATTATTATGTTTATGAAAACCATCAGGACCGGTTCCTGGAGCTCACCGCCGTGACCCTGCCTTTTTCGGAGTACCGCCAGATCCGCGGTGAGCTCAAGAGGCTGTCGAAGGAGCCGGTGGTCAGCGGACGGTACGTCCTCCATGAAATGCCGGGTGGACGGCGAGTAATCCTATGTATGTGGGTGAACGACTCCTTTGTGTGCGGTTCCTGGATCACGGAGGAGGATTTCTTGTCCGGGCTGGTTCATTACAGCGACAACAACATTGCCGAGTTCTCGCTGCTGAAATACGGCGAGATGGGTCAAAGTTCCCGGGAGAAACGGGTAACGTATGAGCTGACCGATGTCTATGCTGATTTCTGTATTCAGATGCAGATCGATTCGGATCGGGACATCATGTGGGTGCTGCTGTTCCAGGTCGTGCAGATGCTCCTGCTGATGATCGGTATGGTGATTCTGCTGTTGTCTGTCAGCGCGGTACGCAAAAACCTTCTGGAGCCCATTCAGAATTTGACGGGAATCCTGAGCAAGTACAGCAAAAATACAACATCCTATAAGGACGTGAACGGTGCGGTTATCAACGCACTGGACGATACCTATGACGTGTTGTCTCAGTTGAGTGATCAAATGGAAGCGCTCTCTGTCCGGCTGTATGAGGCGGAGCTGGAAAAACGGCAGCTGAATATCAATTTCCGCAATCTGCAGATCCGTCCGCATTTCCTTGTGAACAATCTGACGACGATTTACGACATGGCCCAGCTTGGGCAGACGGATAAGATCATGAATCTGACAGTGGCCCTGTCCAACTATTACCGCTATGTGCTGCGGGACTGCATGGATATGGTTCCGCTGTGGCAGGAGCTGCGCCACATGGACAGCATTATCCGGATCAACCAGGAGTGGAATGGCAACAGCGTCCATGTGGAGTACAGTATTGCGGAGGATGTCCGCAGTATTTTGATTCCGGTACTGCTGGTGAGCACCTTCCTGGAGAACTCTCTGAAGCACGTGGCAAACAGTGAGGACGGCTTGAACATCACGGTATTCGGCGCGTGCAGGCAGGAAGGGGAGAAGCCATTCCTGTTCCTGCGACTCCGGGACGACGGGGGCGGATATCCCCAGGAGCTGCTGGACTATCTTCAATCCGGCAAGCTGATCCCGGAGGTAGACGGCAAGCATATTGGCATCAACAACGCAATCCAGCGGATTCGTCTGATCTATGGTGATGCGGCAAAGATCACCCTGTCCAATCATTCCGACGGCGCACAGGTGGAAATCTGGATTCCCATGTGAGGCAAGCAAAATGAAACTATTGATTGTAGATGACAATAAATATGTTGTGGAAGGCGTGTCGCGGAGGCTCGATTGGAATGCCTATGGTATCGATGAGGTGTTTGGCTGTTACAACGTATCCGACGCGAAACGGCTGCTGTCTGAGCACGCGATAGACTTCGTCATTTCGGATATCGAAATGCCAGGGCAGGATGGCTTTGCTTTGCTGGAGTGGATCCGGCAGCGGGACAGTGAGATTGAAGTCATGCTGCTGACCAGCTATTCGGATTTCAGGTATGCCCAAAAGGCTGTGGGCTACAAGGTGTCCAAATATCTGCTCAAGCCTCTGGATACCGGGGAGTTGGAGACCGCCGTCCGGGAGATCGTGCAGCAGCATCAGATTCGGGAAAAGAAAAAGCAGCTCATGGAATACGGCAGCCAATGGATTTCTCAGCAGAGCAACGCGAAAGCCACATTTTGGAACAACCTGCTTCGGGAGCTGGCATCGGGCGGCGGGGAACATCTGGACACGGAAAGCCCGGACGCCGGGGCACCCTACCGTTCCAAGGAAAAGCTGACCACTGTGCTTATCTTCCTGAACACCGGCGCGGAGGTCTGGCAAGATGAAATGCTCCGCTTTCTGTGCGATAACACATTAGGGGAACTTTCCGAAAGGAAGCGGCAGAATTTTGAGTCCATATACTGCGTCCAAACAGGCCAGCTTTTGGCCGTCTTCCGGGCAGGGGAGAGCGAGGCGCCGGAGCTGGAGCAGCTGATGCGGGAATTCGCGGAGTTTATCAAGTCCTACTTCCTGTTCGATATCCGTTACCATATTCTGGAGTCCTGTACGGTGAACCAACTGAAGGAAACGGTTGGCGCGATCATCCAGATTTCCGGGAATACCGCGAATCAGGAAGCCAGTCGGTTCATCGAACTTCAGGAGCATACCCAGGTCAAGTCGGACTATCAGCCCCCGGACACACAGGTTTGGAAGCGGATGCTCCAACAGGGAGATATCATTCGGTTTCAAAATGCCTTGACGGAGTATTTCAATGCCCATAGACGCAGCGGCGGCAGCCTTTCCACGGACTTTCTCGGCGCCCTGCTGGTGGACTGGAATTTGCTGATCAGCGAGCTCCTGCGGGAAAATACGGTGGACCAGTCCATTTCCAAGCTTCGGGAAAACCAGTTCGGCCGATGGCTGACCCAGGATGCCGGGGAGCTGGAGCAGCTGATGCTGGAAGAAGCCAACCGCTTGTCTCAGCAGATTCATGTCGGCAATACGCAAACTCTGGTGGCCAAGATGAAAGCATATATCCGGGAACACATCGATGAAGTCAGCCGGGGACAGCTAGCGGAATATTTCTACCTGTCGCCGAGCTATTTATCCAGGCTGTTTCATAGGGAGACGGGAGAATCCCTGATTGATTATATCCAGAAGGAGCGTATCGCCCTTGCGAAGGAGCTGCTATCGCACGGAGAATACTCCATCAGCGATATCGCTATCCGGACAGGATATACCAATTTCTCCCATTTTTCCAAGCAATTCCGGAAATTTGTCGGGTGTACGCCCAATGAATTCCGGAAGCGACAAAAGGAGCCAAACAGGCGGAAAGGTGATTAATCATGATTTATAAGAAACTAGGCAAAAGCAATGTAAGTGTTTCTCCGATTATTGTGGGCTGCTGGTCCATGGGCGGCGACTATTTCGGGGAAGTGCAGGATAACGATAGCATCGAGTGTATTCACACCTATCTGGATCATGGTCTGAATACCTTTGATACCGCCGAGATTTATGGAAACGGCCGGTCCGAAGAGGTGCTTGGCAGGGCTCTGAAGGGTGTTGACAGGGAGCGGTATGTCCTGATCTCCAAGGTGTTTCCCCACCATTTCCAGATGGAGGACATGGAGAAATCCTGCGACGACAGTCTGCGCCGCCTGGGGGCAGACTATCTGGATACCTATTTCCTCCACTATCCTCCCCGGGATGGCATGTCCATCGCCCAGGCCGTGGAGAATGTGAACCGACTGAAGGAGAAGGGCAAGATCCGCAGCATTGGCGTATCGAATTTCACCCTGGAGATGCTCCAGGAGGCCAGACAGTACGGCCAGATCGATGTGGTTCAGCCCTGCTACAATCTGCTGTGGCGGTATATTGACCGGGACCTGCTGCCCTATTGCACGGAGGAGGGTATCGGTGTCATTCCCTACAGCACCCTGGCCCAGGGCCTGCTGACGGGCAAATTCAAGCCGGATACGCCCATCACCGGCGGCCGTAGCCGGGCGGCGCTGTTCCAGCCCGGCGTCTATGAGAAGTGCCTGAAGGTGGCGGACTTCCTGGTGGAGGTGGGCAAGCAGTACGGCGTGACCGCGACGCAGGTCTGCATTAACTGGCTGGTGAACAACAAGAATCTGACCGCCCCCATTGTAGGCGGCACGGACAAGCGTCACGCCGAGCAGAACATTCAAGCCCTGAACTTCACATTAAGCCAGGAGGACTATGATCGGATCGATGCTTACAGCCGGGAATTCTGCAGCCAGATGCCCGAGTACGTGCTGTTCTTTAATACCGAAGTGAAAGGGGAATAATTATGTCTTTGGTAAAGGTAAACGATCTTCTGAAACATGCTACGGAGAACCACTATGGTGTCGCCGCCATCAATACCATCAACTATGAGACCATCCGCTGTGCCATTCAGGCGGCGGAAGCGGAGCGGGTGCCTGTGATCGTCCAGTTCTTCCCGGGCTTTGACAAGTATATCCCCCTGAGCCATATCGCTTTCATGGCCAACGACCTGGCCAGGAAAGCCTCCGTTCCCGTAGCGGTACATCTGGATCATTCAGCGTCCTATGAGATCGCCGTCAGCGGCATCCGGGACGGCTTCCCCTCCGTCATGGTGGACGGCTCGTCCCTGCCTTATGAGGAGAATGTGGCGATGACCAGCCAGGTGGTCCGGACCGCCGCGGTATTCGGCGTAGATGTGGAGGCGGAGCTGGGGCATGTCGGTGTGGGTCAGAATCTGGAGGACATGACCAACGCGGATCTCTTCACCGATCCGGATCAGGCTGCCCAGTTTGTGGAGCGGACAGGCTGCGGTTCCCTGGCCATTGCGGTGGGCAATGCCCATGGCGATTATATCCGGGAACCCAACCTGGACTTTGATCGGATCCGCCAGATCCGCAAGGCGGTTTCCGTACCCCTGGTGCTCCACGGCTGCTCCGGCATTCCCGATGAGCAGATGCGGGAGGCGGTGAATCTGGGCATGAGCAAGTTCAACATTGCTACGGAGTATTTCGCGGCCACCTATGACGCCTTTGACGCGACCATTGAGAAAACCGGCCATAACCGCAACGGTGTGGCAATGTTCTTCGGTGTGCAGCAGGGAATGGTGGACTTTGTCCGGGGGAAGATCCGGCTGCTGAACCCCAACGGCTTCTCTCTGTGATGACAGGAGGCGGCATGGAAACCTTTGACATTTTCGGCCTGGACTCCCCCTGCATGGATTTGAACGCCAATCTGGATGCGCTGCCCCAGCGAAACGGCGGCGCCCGGCTCAATGACCTGAGCTGGCAGGGCGGCGGGAAGGTCTCCAGCGGTATGGTTGCGGCGGCGCGGCTGGGCGTCCGCTGCGCCCTGGGCGGCGTACTGGGCGACGATATTTTCGGAAGATTCTGTTATCAGGATTTTCAGCGGCACAACATCAATGTAGACAATATGAAGATCCGTCCCGGTTGCAATACCGGCCTGTCTGTGGTGATCAGCGAGAAGGACACCCAGACCCGCACCATTCTGTTCCGCATGGGACAGACAGAGCCTCTAACAGAGGCGGAGGTAGACTGGTCCTACCTGGAGCGCGCCCGGTATCTGTTTATCGCGGATACCTCGGCCCTGACCCGGAAAGCGGTGGCCATCGCCCGGGAAAGGGGCATTAAGGTCTTCATTGACGCGGATTATTATTCCGAGGAACTGCGCGGCATGATTCCGCAAATTGATTACTTTGTCGGCTCGGAATTTGTTTTCGACCGGCTGTTCCCCAACAGCAGGGGGAAGGCCCTGGATGAGCTGGAGGATGAGTGTGCCCAGCTGATGGCTATGGGGCCGGAGGCTGTGGTGTTCACCTTTGGGGAGAAGGGCTGTGTGGGCCTGGACCGGGAGGGCTTCTTCCGGCTGCCGGCCTTCCAGGTGGAGGCCCAGGATACGGTGGGCGCGGGCGACGTGTTCCACGGCGCGTTCCTGGCGGCCCTGCTGAAAGGATATTCCCTGAAAGAATGCGCCCGCTACGCCAGTGGCACCTCCGCCATTAAGTGTACCCGAATCGGCGGGCGGGCCGGCATTCCCAACGAACAGGTGCTGGAGCAGTTCCTGCGGACCGGTATCATCGACTATACAGAAATCGACCAACGGGTCGAGTATTACAGAAAGGGACTGGACTATGTATCAGGCTAAAGTAACAATTGGCGTATTGCCCACAAGAAGAGGCATGCTGGATGTGAATGTTGCCATCCAGGAAAAGAAGAAATGTATGGAGATTATCTCCGGGATTCTTCCGGATGTGGTCAGGCTTGTTACCATTGATGATGTGGTGGAAAATGGCATTATCGACCACGAGTCCAAATCTCCCGCGGCAGTCGCCAAGTTCCAGGAAGAAAAAGTGGACGCGATTTTCGTCCAGTTCTGCGATTTCGGTGACGAAGGCTCCGTAGCGGATGTGGTCTCCAAGTTTCAGGTTCCCGTCCTGGTTTGGGGCGAACGGGACCAGCATCCCAACTCTGAGCAGAGGCGAGGCAGGGACACCCAGTGTGGCATGTTCGCGGCCACCAAGGTACTGCGCCGCTACGGTGTGAAGTACAGCTATATCTATAATGTGGAAGCGGACAGCGAGGAGTTCCGCCGCGGCTTCGACAATTTTGTCCGTGTGACCTGCGTGCTGAAGGATCTGAAGAACCTGCGCATCGGCAAGATCGGCGAGCATCCCGGCCCCTTCCGCAGCGTGATGACCAACGAGGCGGCGCTGATGACCCGCTTCGGCATCCAGACCGTGGCCATCGCTCCGGTGATTCTGCAGAAGACCATGGCGAAGATTCTCGAGGATAAGGAGGAATCCTTCGTCAGTCAGGTGGAAGCGTTCCGTGGGCGGTTCGACTGCAGCTGTGCCGGCAGCGACGGCGTGGAGAAGGTGGTGGCCTTGAAACTGGCCATTGCCCAGCAGCTGGAGGCCAACGGCTGTACGGCGGCGGCCATCGAGTGCTGGCCAACCTGCATGCTGCTGGGGATGCCCGCATGCGCGGCTGTCAGCGAGCTGACCAACGAGGGGATCCCCGTGGCCTGCGAGACAGACATTAACGGCGCCATCACCATGGTGATCCTGCGCGCCTGCATGCTGGGCAAGGAACCCTGCTTCCTGGCGGATCTGACCATCCGCCATCCGGAGAATGATAACGCGGAGCTGCTGTGGCACTGCGGCCCCTTCGCCTACGATCTGCATTCCAAAACCAGCAGTCCCAAGCTGAAGAGCGGCCAGGTCCACTTTGAAATGAAGCAGGGCAGCCTGACGGTGTGCCGCTTCGACGACGCGGAGGACGGCTACCACCTGTTCGTGGGACAGGGTCGGAGCACGACTGGTCCGGAGACCACGGGTACATACGTTTGGATGGAGACGGACAACTGGAAGGCCTGGGAGGAAGAGCTGATGTTCGGTCCTTACATCCACCATCTGGGCGGCATTTACGGGGAATACCTGCCGGTTCTGAAGGAAGTGGCAAGATACCTGGATCTGCACTATGATTCCCCGGAACATAGTGGTCCAACCTGTATTTCCTGAGGAGGTAGCTTTATGAAACAATTGATCGCACAGCCCCTGAGTAAGGAGCGTTTTGAGAAGTACGGCGAATACATGGACCTGCTGGACGATGAGGCACTGTCCAGGAAATCCATTTTCCCCCAGGGCTTTTTCGCCGATGTGGTGAAGCTGGACTTCGGAACCACCACGCTGCCCACGGTTTCCGTCTGTCAGGTGACCAGGCAAGAGCGTAATGTCATACGGATGCTGGAGGCCCATAAGTTTACCTGCGAGGGTCTGCTGCCTCTGGACGCGGATGTGATCATCTTTGTTGGCACACCCCTCCCCGGCAGGAAATTCAGCGTGGATACGGTAGAGGCTTTCCTGGTTCCCAAGGGCACCTTTGTGAAGTTAAATCCCCTGATCCTTCACGGCACCCAGTTCCCTGTGAATGCGGACAGCGCCCACATCCTGTGTATGCTGCCTGGCAGAACCTTTATGAACGACATGATGATGGAAACCCTGGCGGAGGACGGCCAGGCGGTCGTCGTAGCCCCGTGACAGGACCTTCCGCTGATGGGCCTCCAGGCCCATCAGCGGAAGGTATCGGGAGAATTGTCTGATGAAAAGAATACAAGAGTCTCAAAAACGGTGGCTGCAGTTGTTCCGTACCAATGTGGCGTATTGGGTGGCGGCTGGAATCTGTGCCCCCTTTTTTTCCGTCTACTATAAATCCATTGGCCTGACCTCCTCCCAGATCGGCGTCCTGTTTGCCGCCAGTCCGATTTGCGCCATCTGCATTCAGCCCCTCTGGGCCTGGGTCAGCGACCACAGCGGTAAGCGGAAAACGATCCTTGCCGCACTGGCGGTATGCACCGCGGCGGCGTCCTTGCTGTACTATGCTGGAAAGAGCTTCGCGGTCTGTTTCTTCGCGACGATGGTCTTGTCCATGTTCAGTTCCGCGCTGCTGCCGCTGTGCGACGCGATTGTCATAGACCGGGCGTCAACCTATCAGTGCAATTTTGCGACCATCCGTATCGGTGGAACCTTGGGGTTCGCGCTGATCGTTTTTCTGGCGGGATTTCTTCTGGAGCGACACCCGTCGCTGCAGTTTCTGCTGTCCTGCGGCGCCTACCTTGTGTTTGCGCTGGTGGTCTTGCGGATTCCCATGGACGGAGGGCAGGAGAAAGCGCCGAAGTCTGTGGGGCTTTCTTCTGCCCAGAAAGGGATCTTCGTGAGCCGTGAGGTGGCTTTTGTCCTGCTGTTTGCCTTTGTGGAATCCGTTGGCCTGGGTTTTTGCGGCTCCTTCACTGGTGTGTATGCCGTGGAGCTGGGCTATTCCCAGCGGCTGATCGGGATCCTGAGCTGTGTCTCGGCTCTGAGTGAGGTGCCGATCCTGCTCTATGCGCGGAAGCTGACGAAACGGTTCGGGGAGATCCCCCTGTTGGCTTTCTCCGCTGTAATGACCAGTCTGAGGCTGTTCCTGGTTGGTTTGGGAGCGGTACCCACCATGGTGGGGGCGCAGCTGCTCCAGAGCGTCACCTATATGACTACCTATTACTGCTGTACTCAGTATATCAGCTCCCATGTCCGGCAAGGGAAGATGTCTCAGGGCCAGAGTGTGCTGGCGGCGGTCCAGGCCGGTTTGGCGTCGGTGTCGGCCAACCTCTTGGGCGGACAATTGGTGGATCGGGTGGGTACCCGCAGCGGGTTTCACGCAATGGCGGCGTTTGTACTGGCAGTCTCGCTGCTGGTTATCGGGTCGTATATGGTCTACAGCAGAAAAAAAGGAGCTGCGAATGAGAAATTTTCTGCGATATGACGGACCGTTGGGCCGGTTTCTGAATTCTGTAGCAGACATGGTCCTGCTGAATCTGCTGTGGCTGCTTTGCAGTTTGCCGGTAGTTACCATTGGCGCGTCCACCGTGGCACTGTATACGGTCACTCTGCGATACCCGGAAGATGACAGCGGCCTGGCTAAATTGTTTTTTTTAGCCTTTCGGAATAATTGGAAGCAGGGAATGGCGGCAGGTCTGATCTTCCTGGCAGCGGCAGCGGCGTTGATCCTGGACTTTAGAATTGTGGAGGGTCTGTCTGACGGCTGGCAGGTGCTGAAGGCAATCCTGTGGGCGGCGGTGTTCGTGTGCCTAATGGTGTATGTGTACATCTTCCCGCTGCTGGCCCGCTATGATCAGACCTTGGGCAAAACCCTCCGGAACGCCTTACTTCTGGGCCTGTGCAATCTTCCCGCGACGCTGCTGGTGATGCTTCTGCATGCGCTCCCGGTGGTGGCAGTGGTACTGAATCCGGAGATGTTCGTCAGCTTTGCTCTGCCTTTCCTGACTTTTCTGGGGCCCAGCATTCTATCCTTCCTGAGCGCCCAGGTTATGAAGCGGGTCTTTGCCAGGTATCCTGCGGGTGAGAAAGGCTGAAGGCCCGTCCTGCGCGGCTTTCGCAAATGATTGTCTATTACAGCGGGCGAATGCTTCGCAAAACCATAAACCGCTGTAAAACCAAAAGATATGCATCGGTCTCCGGCTGTGCGGACGTCGGGGACCTTCGGATAAGGAGGATGCTTTCCTATGCGTAAATCATTCCGTTATGACGATGTGCCGGTACTGGAAACCACTTCCGGCAAGCTGAAGGGCTGCTTCTATGACGGCACATATATTTTCAAGGGCGTTCCTTATGCCTATGCTGATCGGTTCCAGATGCCCGTCCCCTCAGAGTGGACGGGTGTCAAGGATGCCACCTCCTATGGCTACGTCTGCCCCTTGATGACCCAGGATAAGCCAACCGCGGAGCTGCTGGTGCCGCACCGCTACTGGCCTATGGACGAGCACTGCCAGAACCTGAATATCTGGACCACTGCACTGGATAGGGAAGCGAAAAAGCCCGTTATTGTCTGGTTCCACGGGGGTGGATACGCGGCCGGTTCCTCCATCGAGCAAGTGGCCTATGATGGCCGCAATATGTGCGTGGAGGGGGATGCGGTGGTGGTTTCCGTAAATCATCGGCTGAACATTTTGGGCTACTTGGATCTGTCCCCCTTCGGTCAGAAATATGAAAACTCCGGTAACGCTGGTCACGCGGATATGGTAGCGGCGCTGCAATGGATTCATAACAATATCGCCCTCTTTGGCGGCGATCCGGAGAACGTGACCATTTTCGGCCAGTCCGGCGGCGGCATGAAGGTGGCGGATCTGATGCAGATCCCGGCGGCGGACGGCCTGTTCCACAAGGGACTGATCATGAGCGGCGTAAGCGATGCCACCATGATGCCCTCCTGTCAGGGAAACGGTGAAAAGATCGTGGGGGCTATGTTGGCGGAACTGGGTCTCACCGACGCCGATGTGGAGGCGCTGGAGACACTGCCTTATCCGGAACTGGTGAGGGTTTATACCAAGGTCATGCCGGGCGTTGCCGGGACCGGGGCTTATGTGGGCGGCATGCCGCTGGTCAACGATTGGTTCCTGGGTGACCCCCTGCAGTACGGCATGCGCTCCCACGGCTATGAGATCCCCCTGATGATTGGCTCTGTCTTCGGCGAATTTGCTTTTGCCCTTCCCACTTTCGACAAAACCGCCCTGACAGAAGCGGAAACGACCCGGATGGTGGAGACGGTCTACGGCGAACATACCCAGGTGGCCCTTGCGGCCTTCGCCAAAGCATATCCCGGCAAGCATCCTGTCGATTTGCTGATCCTCGACCGGATTATGCGGCAGCCATCCAAGAAGCTGGCAGCCATGCACGCCCGGGGGCAGAAGGCGGGGACATATCTGTACAACTTCACCCTGGAGTTTCCATTGCTGCACAAGATTGCCTGGCATTGCTCGGACATTCCTTTCTTTTTCCACAACACGGATAAGGTAGAGGTTTGCTCCATCCCCGGGGTCACAGAGCGGCTGGAGACACAGATCTTCGGCGCCTTCCTGAACTTTGCCCGGACCGGAGTGCCCAGCCAGGAATCTTTGCCCGTCTGGCCGACGGTCACGCAGCAGGAGGAACCCACGATGATTTTTGACACAGAGTGTCAGGTGCGCCGTAATTACGACGATGAATTGCTCATGCTGATAGACAGCTGTCTGCCTGCTGTTAATTTGATGGATATGATGGAGACGCAGGATATGCAGCATTAATTGTGTTGGTTCTTTTTCAAAAAGAAGAATCTTTCTGAGGTCGTTTTCCTCTTTTGTCTTAGTAGAAGGAATATAGAGATTCGGTACATGGCGCAGCTGACAATATAACGCTGTCCGTTCTGTGCTAAAAATGGCCCCTGCTGGTGATCTCATCACACAGCAGGGGCCATTTTAGGTTTTATTCCACTAGTATCTTTCGTTGTTTATCAACCGTCTCTCGGCTTCCTGAACGTTAGCGCCAAATCTTCCCCGCAAAGGAATCGTCGGACATCCGCCATGATATCGGGCAAGATATCAAAACATGTTCACTACAAGTTTTTCCCATGGAACGCATCCACGGCATCGCTAATTGCATCCCGGAATGTCTCATTCGATTATCCGGGAGCAAGTGGAATATGTGTGTTCAATTGTATCCACAAATCTCCTGGACAGGTGTGGATATCCATGTTCAAATTCCGGGAAATGCTCAATCACACGAGCCGGAATAATCCATACCGTAATTCTCCCGGCTCATATCACCGTTGGCAAAATCGATTACGAAATTTTTCAGAAAGACGCCGTGCTTTTTTGAGTTTTGTTTTCCGTGTCTCATTTCTAATGGAGGCTCAAAGGGAGAAGCAGTATTTACGGATTTTTTCAAACATCAGCTTTCTGCGCATTTCAAGGAAGTTATTGTAGTCCGAAACACTCATTTCCTCAAATCCGTCAGGAATACAGTTCTGTTCCAGATTTTTACGAAGTTCAACCTTGTCAACAATGCCTCCATAAACAGGTTTCTTGGTTTGACACTGCTCAAAAACCTTTTTCATATAGACACAGGGGGCATCGTCCTTGATTTTAATATTGATTTCCTGTTGGAGAAACACATAATTTGTAATCTGGTTATACATCGACTGTGGAATGCCATTTTTCGTGAGATAGTTCTTGGGAAAAAGATGGTGAATATCTCCTCTGTTTTCCAACATGGCCTCCACATCGACCTGCGTAGACAAAAATCCTCTGTCATGGCTCTTTACCTGTGCCACAAGGAATATGCTGAAGTAAGGGCTGCTTGCGACAGAAGTATTCAAGCGCTGTACTATACCTGCCATGGATACTGAATATGCTTTCGTACAGCTATTGGGCTTTGACTTGTTTGGCAGTCTTAGCCACATAGTCAGCCTTCATGATTTCTGTTCGTCAGGCCAGTGATTTGCCTCCAGCTTCCTTCAGATTCCCAGTTACCCGGGACACCCTTGCTCTTGGCTATATCCTTCCCGCTGTCGGGCGGATTAGGGACTTTCACCCTTTGAAACATGCGCCCGCTGGGCGCACAGAAAAAGCAGACCCTTTCCATTTCGGGAAAGAGTCTGCGATTTCCTTTTGGGGTTATTTATCAGCCCCTTAAATATTTGTTGTTTTTTAACCTGCCTTCGACTCTTTCAGAAGAGAACGGCTTTTCCATTTTCCGGAGCAATAATAGGCGATGCAAATTATTGCGGGGATGATACGGGAACAGGCAACGCCCCACCAGAGACCCTGGTGGCCCATTTGGAACACGTTCATAAACAGCAAGCTCAGGCCAATTTTGCAGACAACGCCATCCAGGATACCGATGATGAAGCCGAGCTCCACAAAACCGCAGCCCATGACCATTGCCTGGAAAGCACCGATGATGGCCGAGACAATGAAATGCAGGATGAAAATGTGGAGGAATGTTACGCCCAGTTCAATAACAGCCGGATCGCTGGTAAACAGACCGAATACCTGCCTCGGCAGGAAAATACAAATCAAGCAGGTCACAGCGGCGCAGGTGAGTGTGGCGCAAAGGGTGCACAGCGTCACCTTTCCCGCCCTTTCCGGCTTTTTTGCACCCAGGTTCTGGCCGACCATGGAAGAAGAGGCTGTGTCTACACCCTGTACAAAGACCTCCAGGAACTTCTGCAGCTTGTTGCCCACGCTGTTGGTCGCGGAGACAGTCAGACCAAAGGAGTTGGCGTTGGCGTTGACCCAGAGCATGGACATCCGTACCAGCAGACTGCGCACCACCTGAGGAATTCCCAGTTTGATGATCACGCCCAGAGCTTCTTTATCAAATTTGAAATAGGAAAGCTTCAACTCAAAATCAAATTTCTCCTTTTTCTTCAGCATAAAAATGAATGCTGCAGCAAAGGAGCCGAACTGCGCAAAGGTTGTCGCAATGGCGGTACCTGCTGCCTCCAGGGGAAATACGGCAACCAAAAGAATATCCAGGACAATGTTAATGGCAGCTGCGATCAGAATGAAAATCAGAGGCCGCTTGCTTTCACCCATACCGCGGAGGATCCCACAGACAGCATAATAGCCAAAGGTAAAGGGAAAACCGATGGCGGTGATGATCATGTAATCTCTGGCCTGTGCCATTGCCTCCGCCGGACAGTTCAGAAGCTCCAGGATGGGCTTGCAAAATACAATGGCAATCGCCATTAGTCCAAAGGCAACGGTGAGCATGAAGCCCAGTAGTGTGCCCACGGTGCGCTTGATTTTCTCTTCCTTTTTTGCGCCTGCCAGCTGGGCAATGTAGATCTGCCCCGCGCTGGAAAAGCCCATTGCGATCGGGCTGACCAGATCTGCAATTTCACCGCCTGTGTTTACGCCGACTGTTCCGATGCTGCCCACGTATTTTCCAATCACCATCAGATCTACCATGGAATACAGCTGTTGAACCAGATTTGTCAGGACAATAGGAATTGCAAACAGCAGAAGCACTCTCATAATGGGGCCTTGGGTCAGATCCCGACCCAATTGTTTTGTCGTTGTCAAACAATCAAATCCTTTCGTTTTTATTCATAACGGCAGTGTACGCCGACGTTATTTGACAAGGCCTAAAAGAATGATATAATATAGAAGAACGAATAGAAAAGGGGGGCGTGTCCCATGGACATACAAGGAATCAAGTTTTTCCTGAGTGTAGCGGAGACTCGCAGCTTTACAGAATCGGCAGAGCTATGTAATATTTCACAGTCATCTCTGTCCAAATCCATTATGCGGCTGGAACAGGAACTGGATGTTAAGCTGTTTGATCGCACGCAGCATCCGGTTTCTCTGACACCTGCAGGAGAGTGCTTTTATACACATTTTAAACCAATGGAGCAGCAGTATGCTGATGCTATGGAGGACATCCGGCGCCTGCGGAAGAGCACAGTGCTTCGAATTCTGCTTTGCCCGAATGCATTCTACTACCGGGATGCCTGCATGAATTTCCAGGAGACACACCCAGAGATCCACGTAGAGCTAACTGCAACGTCCTCCTTTGATGCAATCACAAAGCGCATTCAATCGGAAAATTTCGATTTTTGCCTTTCTACACGCCCATTTCTTCTTCCACCTCAGATCCGTGCACATGAGCTGCTGAAGGACGAGCTGCTTGTGCTGATTTCTCAACGCTATCCTTTGAGCAGGCAAAAGACCGTTTCTTTGCGTGAGCTCACAGGCTATACCGCGATCCAGAGCAACTTCACCAGGCAGATCCTGCTCCAGCTGATGAAGTACTTCTCCTATGCGCCGCAGAGCATTTATCCGCCGGACGATTCGAGCATCCAGCGACATGAGGCAATCCGCCGAATTGTTCTGGGGGAGGGTATCGGCTTCTTTTGCAGCAGAGAGCTGGCGGGCTTTAACCTGAGTGGTGCGCGGGTCCTGCGGCTGCAGGAGGTTCAGGAGCTTCCGTCTGTACTTATGGAAAGGGTGGATCTGCCGGATTCGAAGGCAAAGAGCATGTTCCGACAGTGGATGAAAGAAAATCTTTCCCGCTTCGCCTATCCGATGCTGAATGACAGTGCGCTATTGTGAGCAACTGAAGAACGGATTTTTCGCTGCCTTCCATCCAATATTCTAACTTTTTGCTGAAATATTCGCAATTCAAATGTTGTTGCGCGGATTATTCCTAAATAGAATAATCCGCGTGCTGGCAGAATTGACAGGGGCTGGAGGGCCTGCTATAATCCGGGTATTCTATGGAGGGAGTATCTTGTCATGAAGCAATCAACATTACTGACAGGCGGTGCGAAAAAGCACCAATTATTGGTATCTCTGCGTTCTGCAATTCTCTTTGGCCTGGCCGTTACGCTCCTGTATACCCTGCCGAAGGGAGCATTTTCTCAGACCGGGGCCAAGGGGTTGCTCCTGTGGGGGGATGGAGTCTCTATTGCAGGTGTCTTGGTACTGCTGTGTACCGGAGGGTTCTGGCTGGATCGCAAAGGAATACTTGACTTTGCGGCATATGCACTTTATCAGGCACGTTATTTGCTGTCGCGGAAGCGCAGTACGCAAGAACGCTTGACCAATTATTCCGATTTTAAGCAGCTTCGTCAGCATGGGACCAAACCGCTGTGGCCGTGGGCCTCTGTGGGTATTGCCTTTTTGGCGACCGGCGTATTGCTGGCGGTTGCATATGTTGCGTAGACTTCAGAATTTGTGATATTCGCATAAAGTTGCGCGGTGAATTTTAGACATTTTTCATGAGACCATGTGCGTTTTCAACAACACATGGCCTCTTTTTTTGACGATTTTAATTGTTATTCTTGGTGTTATTCGAATTTGGAATAATACGGGATATCGAATCGGAATTGCGACGCGGTTGGATTGTGTTATAATGAAAATGCCTAAATCAAACGGCGATTTTCAAGATGGACTGGGCAGAATGACGGCTGCCGGCGGCTCACTTCGGACCAGACATATTGAAAATCGGAACAAAAAGAAGGAGAGATATTTCATGTCAAAAAAGATGTTCAGTTTGCTCCTGGCGGCCTGCATGCTGATTGGCCTGCTGGCAGGATGTGGATCCAATAGCAACTCTTCCACCTCTTCCGGCGGTGCTACTGCGGCACCGGTTGAGACGACCATTCCTGAGGCACCTGCGGATGCCGCTGATGCAACCGCCGGCACAAAGGACCTGGTCTTTGTAATCAGCTCCGACAATGGTGACCTGTCCCCCTTTGGCGGCGATTCCGGCGGACGGCATCACACCTATAGAATGATCTATGACTGCCTGTGTGCCAGCTACGGACTGGGTAACACTGTAAACGAGCTGCAGGGCCAGATCGCAAAATCCTGGACAATCGTTGACGGCACCACCGTAGATGTTGAAATTTATGACTATGTGAAAGACAGCAAGGGCAATCCCATTACTGCGGAAGACGTGGTTTACAGCTATGAGCAGGCCATTGCCAGCGGTACCATGGAAAAGCTGAACGGTTACCTGGACAAGGTAGTCGCTACCGGTGACTACGCCCTGCGTATTACGCTGACCAGCGCTTCCAAGGGTGCTATGGAATGGACGCTGACCACGGTTCCCATCATCAGTAAGGCCTGGTTCTCTGCTGCTTCTGATGCTGACAAGACCTCTGCCCCTGCCGTGACCGGTGCCTATGTGATCAAGGAATTCAGCTCCGGTTCTCATACAACGCTCGAGCGGAATCCTGACTATTGGCAGACCGATGCTTCTCTGCGCAGCTATTACGATTCCCAGTACTACAACACCATTACCGTCAACGTTCTGAAGGAGTCCAGCATGCGTGTGATTGCTCTGGAGAATGGGGAAACGGATGTGTGTCAGAATGTTCCTGCTGCAGAAATCAGTACCTTCCTGAACGATGATGGCACCTCCGCAGACGGCTGGAGCGTTTACCCCGATGAGAATGGCCGTATGAACGTTCTGATGTTCAATAATGACAACAGTGTTTTTGCGGACAACAAGGAGCTGCGTCAGGCGGTTCTGTATGCAATCGATTTCAATGGTGTTCGTCTTGGCTATGGCAATACGCCCATCAATGGCCAGGTGTGCCATGATTTCTCTCCGGACATCTCCAGTGACTACCTGGATGAGTGGAACCAGGAGGATTACTACGACTACAATGTGGACAAGGCCAAGGAGTTGATGGCACAGGCCGGTTACCCTGACGGAGGCATTACCGTGTCTCTGATGTACCAGAACAGCACGACGGCAACTGCCGGCCTGACCGTCCTGCAGAGCTATCTGGCAGAAATTGGCATTACCGTGGAACTGAATCCTGTGGATCAGGCACTGTTTAACAGCTATAAGTACGACGATACAAAGTGGGACATGATCGTTGACTCCAAGTCCACAACGGACTTCGTCACCACTGTCTGGCAGAATGTATTTGACACGAATTCCTTCGCCAATGGTTCTGCCTGCTTCACCCACGACGATCAGCTGCAGACGCTTCTGGAGGCAGCAGCCGATGCCGAGCACTCTACCGATGATGACTTGAGAGCCTTCCATGATTACCTGAAGGAGCAGGCCTATGCAATCGGCATGTTCTGGAACTACTCCTACTATGTTGCCCGGGATGGCCTGACCATGTGCCAGGATGGCTTTGGCAATGTTACTGCCAGCACAATTATTCCCTCCGCCGACTTTACTTCCGTTGGCAACTGAGAAAACCTCGTGAAAACGCGCCCATGTGCCACGACAAGGGCACATGGGCGCAGCAAATTTATCAAGGAGAGAACGATGGGAAAATATGTATTAAAGCGCATCCTATTGATGATTCCCATTCTGCTGGGTGTTGCGATTCTGATTTTTACCATGATGTATTTCTGCCCCGGAGATCCCTGCGAAATCATTCTGGGAGCATCCGCCACGGAAATGCAGGTTGAGGCCCTGCGGGATCAGCTAGGTCTGAACGACCCCTATCTTGTGCGTCTGTTCAATTTCCTGAAGGAAATTATAGTTAACCGAAGCTTTGGAAATTCCTATATTCAAGGAACCAGTGTCGCGACAGAGCTGATGAAGCGGTTCCCCAAAACGCTGACCCTTGCGGCGGGAAGTATCCTGCTGTCTACGCTGATTGGTATCCCCTTGGGCATCAGTGCGGCAATCCATGCCAACGGTGCCGGAGACCGCATCAGCATGTTTGTCTCCATGATCGGTGTCTCTATGCCGAATTTCTGGCTGGCGCTGATGCTGGTGTTGCTGTTCGCACTGAAGCTGCATTGGCTGCCCTCCAGCGGTGACAAGGGTGCAAAATACTATATTCTTCCCATCGTTGCCAACGCATTGGGCGGAATTGCAGGCATTGCCCGATTGACGCGGTCGAGTATGCTGGAGGTTATCCGTGCGGACTATGTGACGACGGCCCGCGCAAAAGGTGTGGCAGAGCGAAATGTGATCTGGCACCATGCACTGCCCAATGCGCTGATTCCCATCATCACCATTTGCGGCGGACGATTTGGCGGCCAGCTGGGCGGCACGGTGGTCATTGAAACCGTTTTTGGTATCGCTGGCATCGGAAATTATCTGATCGATGGCATTAATAACCGTGACTACACCGCTGTCCAGGGAAGCGTCCTGTACATCGCGTTCACATTTAGCGTTGTTATGCTGCTGGTAGATTTGATTTATGCCTATGTTGATCCTCGTATTAAGGCACAATATGAGGGGCAAAGCAAAAAACGCGTAAAGAAGGAGGAGAAGGCAAATGGCTAAGAAAGCGAAAGCTCCTAAAAAACTTGCCCGTCCAGGCTCTGCAAAATATGTCTGGCAGAAGATTTACCAGAACCCCCTTGCTTTGGCTGGCGTGATCACGATTTGCGCCATGATTATTCTGTCTATTCTTTCACCGTATATTGTCCCCTATGATTACGCAAAGACCGATATGTCCAGCGCCTATATGACGCCCAATGCCAAGCACTGGTTCGGATGTGACGAGCTGGGGCGGGATATCCTGGCCCGCGTTCTTTATGGTGCCCGGTATACGCTGAGTGTTGGCATCCTTTCTGTGCTGATTTCCGCCACCATTGGCGTGGCGATGGGTGCCATTGCCGGATATTTTGGCGGCGTCGCCGACCAGATTGTTATGCGCATTCTGGATGTTATGGCGGCTTTCCCGCAGCTGCTGCTGGCCATTGCCATTTCTGCCGTTCTTGGCACCGGATTTGACAAATGTATTTATGCTCTGGGCATATCCGGTATTCCGCACTTTGCCCGCATGATGCGTGCAAACATCCTGACCATCCGAAATCAGGAATTTGTGGAAGCTGCGACCTCCATTACCTGCAGCAAGCCGCGAATTATTATTCGCCATGTGATTCCCAATGCCATTGCGCCCCTGATCGTGGAAATCTCCATGTCTATTGCCTCTGCCGGCCTGTCGGCCTCGTCTCTGAGCTTCATAGGCCTGGGTGTCCGCCCGCCAACGCCGGAATGGGGCGCAATGCTGGCCTCTGCCAGAAATTACATCCGGCTGTATCCCCATATGATCATGTTCCCCGGCCTGTTTATTATGCTCAGTGTTTTGAGCTTTAATCTGATTGGCGATGCCATTCGCGATGCGCTGGATCCCAAGCTGAAGGACTGAGAAAGGAAGAGAGCGAGATGGATTTTACAGAACTGAACAAGGATGCGTTTCTGTCCGTTCGTGACTTGGTGGTTGAATACCGTTCCGAGGGCAAAACCGTTCACGCCGTAAACGGCGTTTCCTTTGATCTGGAGCGCGGAAAGACCATTGGCCTGGTTGGCGAGACCGGCGCAGGAAAAACATCCATTGCAAAGGCCCTGCTGCGCATTTTGCCGGACCATTCCACCCAGCGGCAGGACGGCAGTGTGTGGCTGGATGGGAAGGAGATCATGTCCATTCCCGAGAAAGAAATGCAGGAGCTCCGGGGCCATATGATCTCTATGATTTTTCAGGATCCCATGACGGCACTGAACCCCGTGAAGACAGTGGCGGATCAGATCGCAGAGGTCGTGCAGCTGCACAGCAACGCCGGAAAGGCAAAGGCCTTGGAGCGTGCAAAGGAAATGCTGGGGATGGTTGGTATTTCGCCGGATCGGGCAGGGGAATATCCCCACCAGTTTTCCGGCGGCATGAAGCAGCGCGTTGTCATCGCTATGGCCTTGGCCTGCAACCCGGCCCTGTTGATTGCGGACGAGCCTACCACGGCTCTGGATGTGACAATTCAGGCCCAGGTGCTGGATATGATCAAGAATCTGCGGGAGGAGTTCAACACCTCCATGATCATGATCACCCACGATTTGGGTGTTGTGGCAGAAACCTGCGATGCTGTTGCTGTTACCTATGCGGGAAAAATTATAGAGTATGGCACGCTTGAGGATATCTTCGATCATCCCACGCACCCCTATACACTGGGACTTTTCCGCGCACTGCCGAATATGAATGCAGGCTCCCGGCGGCTGGATCCAATCGACGGTCTGCCCCCGGATCCTACGGATCTGCCTGAGGGCTGCGCTTTTTCGCCCCGCTGTCCCTATGTCTGTGAAGCATGCCGTCAGCAGGAAATTCCTGCGTTTTATATCAACGATACACACTATTGCCGCTGCATCCGCTGCAAGTCTACGGAGGAAAAGCTATGACACCACTGCTCCAAGTGAATCATTTGAAAAAATATTTCCCCACAAACAAGGGGGTCGTCCATGCAGTGGATGATGTTTCCTTCAGCTTGGATGCCGGAAAAACCATGGGCGTTGTCGGTGAGTCCGGCTGTGGAAAATCCACCCTTGGCCGTACCATTATCCACCTGCAAAACAGTACCGATGGGCAGATATTGTTTGAGGGACAGGACGTGACCCACGTAAAGGGAAAGGATCTGGACAAGCTGAGAATGCAGATGCAGATCGTTTTTCAAGACCCTTATTCTTCTTTGAATCCCCGCCTGTCCGTCCACGATACCATTATCGAGCCGCTAAAGCTTTCCAAGCGCTTCAAAGGAGCGGAACTGGAAAAAGAAGCACGCCGCCTGATGGATCTGGTAGGAATTGAATCCCGGCTTTACAATGCCTATCCCCACGAGATGGATGGCGGGCGCCGCCAGCGTGTGGGCATTGCCAGAGCGTTGGCACTGAATCCCAAATTCATTGTCTGTGATGAGCCGGTCTCCGCCTTGGACGTGTCCATTCAGGCACAGGTCCTGAATTTGCTGATGGATCTGCAGGATGATTTGGGGCTGACCTATATGTTTGTCACCCACGATCTGTCGGTCGTGCGGCATATTTCGCATCAGATCTGCGTGATGTATCTGGGACAGCTGGTGGAAACCTGTTCAACCCAGGACCTGTTTGAGCGCCCGCTGCATCCCTATTCCAAGGCGCTGCTCTCTGCAATTCCGTCTGTGGATATCCATAATCCGCCGAAGCGAATTCTCATCAAGGGCGAGTTGGTTTCTCCCATCGATCCAAAGCCCGGATGCCGTTTTGCAGCCAGGTGCCCCTATGCTCGTGAGGCCTGCCATCAGCCTCAAAACCTCCAGGAGGTCCAGCCGGGGCATTTTGTTTCCTGCTGCCGGGTAAAAGAAGTGAACGGGCTGTAGTGGTCTGCAATCAGGAGGTAGTTATGGAAGGAAGAATGTGGCCTATTCAGGGATTGAGCAAGGCAAAACGCCTGAAGTGGGGGGCTCCGCAGAATCATATCAGCTGGGCCTATATGAAGGAGCTCCGGGAACGGGATGCGACCAGGCGGATTTATGACATTTGCCCCTATATTGAAGTATATCAGTTCCGGGACAATGTATACGGCCTGTTCAACCAAAACTGCGATGGTGCAGGAGATGTATGGATGTATCTGGTCCTCGGTCCGGAGAAAGCGATGGTGATCGACACCGGCTTTGGCATTGGCGATGTGAAGGGCCTGGTGGATACCATCACCGGTGGAATGCCGCTGGTGGTCGTCAACACCCATTCCGGCCCGGACCACTGCATGGTCAATGTCCGGTTTGAAAAGGTATACTGCCATGAGTTCTGTGTGCCCAATATTCAAAGAAAATGTGCGCCCGGGGCCTGGGATTATCTGTTTGATGAAAATGGCAACAATATCTGGCTCCAATTCGACAGACAGGATACGCCGGAATATCGTCCATACGAGCTGATTCCTGTGAAGAACCACCATGTGTTTCATCTGGGCGGCGACCATGATGTGGAGCTTATATGGCAGCCGGGCCATGACTCCGGTCATGCTATGTTTCTGGACCACAAGACGAGGATCTTGTTTGCCGGAGATGATGTGTGCAGCGATGTGATTGGTTGCGGCAGCGGCGGACGGGAGGGGGACCCCTACCGGAAATATTGCTGTATCGAAGCTTACCGAAATGAACTGGAGAAGCTCTGCGGACGGCTGGATGAATTTGACTATATTTTCCCGGGACATTTTATGGTCAATCTGGAGAACAGTCTGCTTTTGGATATTTTGGATGCGTTGAATGCCATCCTGGCAGACCCCGGATGCTTTGATTATACCCAGATGACCCCCAGCGCGACTGGCGGACCGGATCGACGAGGCTGGCACAAGTTTGTCAAAGGCTTCGGAACCATCAGCTATGACCCCTCAAAGGGTGTCTATATGCCAAAGGAGCCCTGACATGATTGAACTGGAAAACGAGTTTCTCCGTGTGCGCATTTCAGAAACAGGCGGAAAAATGCAGTCGATTTACGGTAAGAAGACGGGAATCGAATATTTGTGGCAGGGTGATCCTAACTATTGGAAGGGAACCGCTCCAAATCTGTTTCCGTTTATCGGGCGACTGTTTGGAAAGCAGTACCAGTTGGATGGAAAAGCTTATGATATGAAAATCCATGGCTTCCTTTCCGGCTTGCCAATGCACATACAGTCTTCGGAAAAGATGTGCGTGCAGCTGCTGGCGGAGGACAGCGAGCAGACGAGAGCGGTTTACCCCTACCGTTTTCGGGTGATACTGTCCTACCGCCTGGCAGAACAAACACTGGAAATCACATTTTCAGTCCATAACCTCTCGACGAACCCCCTGTATTTTGGTGTGGGCGGGCACCCGGGCTTCCGGGTGCCCATGGAGGAAGGACTGGACTTTTCAGACTATCAGCTGACATTTAATCAGCCCTGCAGACCCAAACTGATCGATTTCAGCCAGAATGTGCTCTGCACAGGTATCCGAGCGCCTTACCCGCTGCAGGGAGATCGGGTCCTGCCGCTGCGTCACACGCTTTTTACCCAGGATGCGCTGGTCCTGTCAGATGCCCCACGAAGGGTCAGCCTTTCCAGTCCGAAGGGAAAGCACGGCGTCTGTGTTGACTATCCGCAGATGCCCTATGTGGGGTTCTGGCATACGCCCAACAGCGATGCTCCGTTTCTCTGCATTGAGCCCTGGAGCATGCTCCCGGGCCGCGAGGGGGTTATAGAGGAGCTTTCGAAGATGGCTGATGTATGCTCTGTGAAACCCGGCGAGTCAGCAGAAAACCGATGGAGTATTTCTGTTTTTTGACGGAAATGCTTGGCAGAAAGGAAGGAGTGCTATGGCGGCTGTCCCTGCAAAAAAGGGAAACGTTGGCATTAACTTAACGCAAGGAAATATTTTTAAGCTGCTGGTTCAATTTACGATCCCTCTTCTCTTGGCGAATTTTGTTCAGCAGCTGTACAACACGGTCGATATGATCGTAATCGGGCAGTATGTTGGCAATATTGGTACGGTTGGAGTTTCCACCGGCGGCGATATTGCAACGATGCTGACCTTTGTTGGCACCAGTCTGGGCACAGCCGGACAGATCTACATCGCGCAGCTGTCAGGCGCACGGGAGGAGAAGGCAATTAGGGAGACCGTTGGAACGCTGATCTCCTTTTCTCTTCTGATTTCGGCTCTGTTTGCGGTTATCTGTATCGTTGGCTGTGACATATTTCTGGACTGGCTGAATTGTCCGCTGGAGGCAATGGAGCAGGCGCGGAATTATATGAGGATCGTCAGCTTGGGGCTACCGTTTGTGTTCGGCTATAATGCAATCTGCGGTGCACTGCGGGGAATGGGCGAATCCAAGCGCCCGCTGCTGTTTGTCAGTGTGGCAGCGGTGGCCAATTTGGTGCTGGATCTGCTGCTGGTTGCCGTCTTCCCGCTGGAAGCGGCCGGTACTGCCATCGCTACAGTCGTGGGGCAATTTGCCTCCTGCCTGGCTTCCGCAATTTTTTTGCAATGTCACGGGCATAAGTTTGGATTTGAAATGAAAGCTTCTGGCTTTGCCATTCACCGGCACCATTTGGGGGTGCTCCTCGAACTGGGAATTCCGCTGACTTTGCAGTCTGCCTGCATCCATTTTTCTCAGCTCATTTGTGCGGCTCAGATCAACGGTTTCGGCCTGCTGGCTTCCACGACCAACAGCATTGGAAACAAGGTCAATAAGATGGTGAATATTTTCACGACCAGTGTGAACGGCGGAACAAGCGCCATGGTTGGTCAAAATCTTGGTGCGAAGGAATATGAACGGGTCAAAAAAACCATTTATACGGCCCTTGGTATGTGTGCGGTGTTCAGTGCTTTTGGCTGTGCCATTGCGCTGTTCTTGCCCAAGACGGTGTTTTCTCTGTTTACACAGGACCCCACGGTCATGGAAGGCGGTGTGGCATTTATGCGGGTTTCCGTAATCACATTTGTGCTTTCCGCCGTACAAGGCCCGTTCATGGCTTCTGTAACCGGCAGCGGTCACGCAAAGCTGAATTTTGTGGCAGGAATGCTGGACGGTGTGATCCTTCGCCTGGGAATCAGCTTCACATTTGCGTATCTGCTTGAAATGGGCGTGACCGGCTTTTATTACGGGAATGCATTGGCCAGGCTGGGGCCGGTGATCATTGGTATATCCTATTTTTACAGTGGAAAATGGAAAACCCGAAAGCTTTTGCTTGAGGAAAAATGATATGTTTTTGAAAGGAGCTTTTATATGCTGCGAGAAATGACTCCCATTCAGGGCCTCTCCAAGGCGAAGCGTCTGTCTTGGTTTGGACCGCAGAATTTGGTAAGCTATACTTATATGAAGCGCCTGCGTGAGCACGATGACACACGCAGGGTTTACGACTGTGATCCCTATGTGGAGGTATACCAGTTCCGGGGCAATCTCTACGGCCTGTTTGTGCCCAACTGCGATGGAGCAGGGGATGTATGGCAATGGCTGACCATTGGCCCTGAAAAATGCCTGCTGGTGGATACGGGCTTTGGCCTGGGTGACACAAAAGCCCTTGTGGAAACCCTGGCACCCGGCAAGGAAATCATTGTTGTAAATACCCATGACCATTATGACCATGCATTTGGAAACTGCCGGTTTGACCGGGTGTACTGTCACGAGTCGCTGGTGCCGTTGGTCAAGGAGCAGAATCCTCATATGTGGGACTATCTGTGGGATAAGGAAACAAAGCAAAACAAATGGCTGGAGTTTGACAAGGCAGATTTGCCCAAGTTCCGTCCATACGAGCTGATTGGGGTGCCGGATGGCTACACCTGGGATCTGGGCGACGGTTATGAGATTGAGTTGATCAATTCCAATGGCCACGGTGGAGCAGGAGCTGCCATGTATCTGGACAAGCACAACAAGATCCTGTTCCCCGGGGATAATATCTGCGCCGATATTTCCGGCTGCGGCAGCGTCAGCTATCCTCTCGAGGAATGCTCCCTCTACAAGTATCGGGAGTGTGTGCGCAAACTGGTAAACCGCATGGACGAGATCGACTGGGTGTTCCCCATGCACTTTATGTGCGATCTGGAAAACCGGATCCTTCCGGCAGTTCTGGAGGCACTGGACGCGATTCTGGAAGACCCTGAGTACAACTATGACTACAAGATCGAGCAGCGTCATTCAACAAACGGTCCTCTGCGTGTGCGTTATTGCAAATATATCAAGGGCTTTTCAATCCTGTGTTACTCCATTACGGATTCGGCGACAGAACCGACCCCGGCTGCAATTGCTGCGTTGACAAAATAGAATGCGATGGTTAACGGGAAGTTGAGAGAGCAGTCAGTACCTCTCGGCACTGGCTAAAAAGTGAGTCAAAACCCCCAGTTAAGCTGGTTCGAGCTATCTCGGATAGTATCTGCAAGTTGCATATACTATCTGCTACCATACGGGAGTATTGTCACATATTGTGCGTGCAGATGCAAGTCGTGGGGAGGTTTGACGCTTACATATGGAAGGTGATTTTACCCGACCCGAACAGTAACAATTTTAAAAAGTAAAAAGCCTGTGCACCACAATTGGCGGTACACAGGCTTTTGCAACATTATAAAGTTCCCAACAATTCTTCTGCGATCTCGCGGCTTTCCAGCCGCATGATGTTATCCTCCACATCGTCCCGGGAGAGCAGGTTCATGCTGCCGTACCAGAGAACGGTTTCGTCTATTATTGCGAAATGCTGGCAATTGTCCTGAGCGAAACGGACTTCACAGCCTCCTGTGCGCAGAGATTCCAGCAGGGCCAGGCGGTGTTCGTCCTTTCCGTAGCGGTACACATCCGGGTGCCAGGTGATGACGGTCACCCTTATTGCGCACATTTGCCAGTATATAAAATACAATCCCCGTAATGCACCCTGCACAGATGCTTGTCAGCAAGGCAGATACTGCAGGTAACGAGCAGAACAGGCAAATCGATAAAACTCCAGACACAATCGTAATAATAGAAATATAAAGGATCATGCGATAATGGGGATACCTTTTGCATTGTACACACGTATTCTTGATTTTGTCAGTGAGAAGATGCCGTTCTTTTTTTGCCAAAACTTTTTCCTCCTGCATTCTAATGAATCCACGCGAGGTGCTTTCTTCATCGCTTTACGATTCCAGCTGCTGCCCTCTGCCACGCCCGATGCTTCTGTAATCAGCTCAGAAGGAAAGATAAGTATCTTCCAGCTGTTCGCACAGCAGAAGATTATCGATGTCATCAGACATCGTCTCCCCCTGGCGGATTCCGTTTATGAACGATTGCATATCCGTCTTTAGTTGTTTCGGCAGAGCGACCCGCTCCTTTGGCGGGACCAACATCAGAAGATGGTATACATCACGGTAGTGTTTTCGGATATGGCGGGAATTTCCTTCCTCACCACCTTTTTGGCGAGCGGATAGTTCGCTCCAGGCTTTTGCTTTGAATGGAATCAGGTATTTCTCGTCCAGGAGACTAAGGCCATCGACAATTCTCCTGCCTTGCAGAAGGAACTGGTAAGATTTCATTCACCAAACCTTCTATTTCTATTTGCACCCGCTCATCCTTGCTGTCTTTGAACTGGGCATAAAGGGAGCATACATCAACATAGTTTCCACTTGCCAGTATTTTTGGGTCATACCGAAAGATTTCTATAACACAATAATCCCTGTCAAATACATCATACACATTAAGAATTTTTGCTTTTTCAATTTTTTGAAAGTCCTGTGCAGAGGCGGCATAAGAATGGATACTGGTCCCGTTCAGAAAAGAAAGCCGAAACAGCGCCAGATCTCCCGACATCAGGAATCCCGGATTGTCAAACTCCATTGCAACATAGTGGCGGGTTTTCACCGGATCAAACAAATACTGTTTTCCCTTTTCCCAAAATTCCCTTCCGCTGGAAATGGTGTACTGTTTTCTGGTGCTGCTGCCTTCCGTACGCAGTAGTTCGCGGAAAGATAGTTCTTTCAAAGCTCGATTGACGGAAGCTACAGAATATGGGAGCCATTCGCTAAGTTGATGGGCATTTGTTTTTTTGATTTTGTTTAGCAGCAAATAGATAAAAACCACTTGCGTTGCGACAGCAAACTGTTCCCCATATTCCTGAGCAACGGATTCTGTCTCCGTCAAATTCATTGCACAATGCGGGATATATAGCTGCTTCTCCGGAACGAGAAAGGCGATTCCCGATTGCACCAGCGCATTTCTCTGGTTCAGCCGCAGATTCTCCAGCAGTAGAACCGGCGAAAGATTTGTATACTTTTGAATTTGCTTCAGCTGCTTCTTTAGCGTTTCCATTCTTAAATCCATCGCAGTCTTGGGCTTAACCAATAGATACCGCTCTTCACCAATTTGCAGGGAAAACAACTGATAGTTTTCGGTAAGATACAGCGGTAAGTTGTCGTATCTATTGTAGTTTTCCAAAAACATCTGAGGACCAAACATCGTCCGCAGGTAGCTGATCAACTTCTCCATTTTCGCTCACCTCGCTGCTAAATATTTTACATCAGTATTATATCATTTATTTTGAGATAATACAATGTTTGTGATACAATTTTTTAGCTTTCGGCATAATCTATCCCCCCGGATAATGTTGCGAAAGAAACGGAAAAGGGATAGCAAGGGGTTACGGCCCAACATAGGGTAGAAATCCAGTACATGGCACAGCTGACGTGTGAAATGCCCCCAGGAGGTGACATGCAAATCATCTCCCGGGGGCTTCTTCCAGTGCTTTACGATTTCAGCTTATCATCATTGTAATCATTCTTGTCATTTCTTAATCACAATGTGAAAAGGAAATACTTGGGATGCCGCTTTTTGCCGCGTCAATTTCAATGCGGAAGCTTCCCGGGTTGGACATGGTGCTTGGTAGGCTTTCTTTCTCTCTTTATTTCACCGCAACATACCTTTGCTTACTTGATGTAGGCTTTTCCGGAATTGTCAGCTTTAGCCCTCCCTCATCCGGCAATGGCCTCAAATACCGTGCCGCAAAGCTTTTCACGGCTTATATCCGCAGTACTCTGCTATTTCTTTTTTCTCCTGGGTACATTGCAAAAGGCAAGTACAGTTTCTTTCACCTTGTCTTGTGGGGCAGTTTCATTTTCACAAGTTCCCCCAGCGCTCCATGTATTTCATGCGGTGAAACAGATCCGCAATAACCGGATTTCTCCAGGCGAATAAATCTTCAGCTAATTGCGGAACCTTTTTCTGTTTTACGATTTCAGTCTATAGATTCGATTCCGATTTCCACCTTCCGTCGATACCGCTCCATCTTCGACCATTTCACCAAGAAGCTGTCTGGCCCTTGCGCTCTTTACACCAAGCATTGCGGAAATATCTGCACACTTTGCAAAAGCATGGTCTGTCAGATATTCCAATATTGCTGCCTTTTGACTTGCTGTTTTCACATTTTTGATTTTATCGCCGTCATTTATCGCTGCTTTTTTATCGCCATTTTGAGCTTTTGTCAGCGATAACGATAATACCGTTCTATCCGGCTCTGCGGATTCCGCAATGACAGGTTCTTCCCACCCCTGCGCTCGCCAAACCCGAAAAATATTTGGGATGCCGCTGCCGGCACGTTCACCAATATCAATCAGGTTAAACATTTTCAGCATAGTCCCGTTTCTGGGGTCGGATACACCGCCGCTTTTCGCCGCGTCAATTTCAATTCGGAAGCTTCCCGGATTGGACATAGTGATTTGGGTTTTTCGTTTGATAATCACAAGCCCCTGCCGTCCGTAATAATCCGCATTGACCAGGCAATTCGCCAGCGCCTCCCGGAGTGCCTGATGAACAGCCGTATCGTCTACCCGAACGCCGCCCTCCATTCTGAACGGCACCTTGATGTCCTGCGTCAGTTTGTTGTATACCCGGAAATAAAAATCATACACATTGCCGCTCCAATCTCCGGAAGAGGAAATGATTCGGTCTGTCCACCGGGTATCGGAATCGTATTGTTCCTGATAATCCAGGAAATACGTATTAAACTCCCGCACAATGTCGTACTCGTTCCCGAACATCAGAAGCCCCGCAGAGGTGGGATGCTTTTTCCCGTCAGGGCCAATCCCAATAGCACCCAATTTCAGCAGGAAATCCTCATCTTCCAAGGCTTCCCAGACGTGCCCCGGACGGGACAGGCGCATTCTTTGCCGGTAGCTTCGGATGCTTTCACTGTTGAAAACGGTCATATCCATTTCGTTCAGCACCAGCATATCCTGAGTCTTCACGGAAGCATCCCGCACCATAGCCTGGTATTCTTCCTTGGTGCAGCGGTAATCTCCCTCGCCGTTCCGGCGATAGGTGCATAGAGGGTTTCCATCTACATAAACCGGCCGGTAAGAGCGCTCTGCCCGCGGCACGTTGATGACAACAATATGATTTCTTTCAATCTCTTGCACAAAAACATCCTTCGAGGACAGCACATTCACACTCGTCTTATTCGGGTTATTGGCAATGTTCCAGAACTCTTTTATGAGCTTGTCCGGGTCAGGCAAGTCGATTGCATGAAAGGATTTGTCAGGCATTTCTTCCACACCCAGCAAAATGATTCCACCGTAGGTATTTGCAAACGCAGAGTAAGTCTCCCAAATGCTCTTTGGCAGACCGCCCAGCGCTTTCTTCGCCTCAATACGGTTGTTCTCCCGGTACTGCTCTAATTTAGAAAAGTCAATCATGGTTGTCCCCCTTTGGTCTTCCACAGGAATCTGCGCTCTGTCCAAAATCGTTTTTCTAATCAACTACATCATACCATACGGCGGCATTCGTATGCAATGGATTTTTCAAATATAGCAAATTCGGTCAGCGTCGAAAAAGGTTTTGTTTTGGGCCGACAGAGAAGCATTTTACAAATGCGCAGCCAGAACAAAGTTCTGATCTTGAGGCTTGGGGATTTTGCCCCAACAAGCAAATTGCGTCCGGGTAGCACCTGGACACTGCTTGCCGGTAGGAATGCCCGGCAGATAATACGTGCTCCATTGGGCTTTATAAGTAAAACATGGCATTCGCATCCAGCGTTTTTTTTCGTTCCTTCCAGTCCGGCATCAGCATAGAAAGAAAGTCATAGAAGTTTTTGGAGTGATTTGGATGAATAAAATGACAAAACTCATGCATTACGACATATTCAATACAGTTTCGGGGGGCTTCCAAGAGCCGTTTGTTCAGCGTAATGATCCCTTCCTTCGGCAAGCAAGACCCCCATCGTGTATCCATGCTTCGAATCCGCAGGGTAGGTGCTATGACTCCGTATTTTTGGAATACCGGGTAAATTGCGTTAACAATTTCTCTAAAAACGATTTTGCATTCCCGGTCAAAAAATCTCATAACCATCCGCTCTTTTTTGGAAAAATCCTGCGGATATTTGACCTCAAGGAATAAGTAGACCCCATCCGAATACACCTGGTTCTTACTTGCCTGCAGCACTTTCAGGCGCAGGGCTCTGCCCTGAAGATAAAAGGTCTCACCGCTGACATATTGCTTTGGCTGTAGTTTATACTGTTCCTGCAACGCAAATTTCTTTTGCGCGTTTAGAATAAACGCCGCTTTGCTTACCAGAAACGCATCTATCTTTTCCGCCGGAACCGCCACATTGGCAGATACATATACGCTTCCGTTTTTTCGCACATGAAGGTTGATATTTTTGACATTTTTTCGTTCCAATGAATATCTCAGCGTTTTTTCACCTATCTGGATTGCCCTGAAGGTAATATCTTCCGGCATGATTAAAACCTCCGCAGGGCAACGGTTTTCACATTCTCAATGACCTTATCGATCAAATCAAATGACAATACCAGTCCCCGGCTCTTTTCATACGCATAGAACAGATCGTCAATATCCTGGGAAATCCGATTGTGGATTGTCTGGTTATTGGTCCAGTCTACGCAGCTGTGCTTCGCAATAATCGCCGTAATTTCTTCAGCAATCTCTGCCGCAAAATCAGGGGTCATTCCCTCGACTTGCGCATCATCGAACAACGCCGTTATTACACCATAAAAAGCCTGCGCGTGAACATTGTGCTTGATCCGTTCCGGATAGCTGACAGAGCTCTTTCCGGAACGGTAATCTTCCAGAATGCTCCGCATCTTTGCCAAATACTCCGCCTCGCTGATAACCTTTTCCTTGTATTGATCCAGTGCATCCTTAATCCGCTTGGAGAAGCTATCATAATATGCAGGATTCTCCTCGTACTTTGCGCTGATGCTTTTCGACAGCCTACTGGTGATTGCATCCGCCTTCGCATGCAAAGAGCCCAATTCTTCCAATTCCTGTTCAAAATCATCCCTATTCAGAATGTCAACTGGACTGGTAATCTGCTTCAGACCGGCAACAGACAAATGCGTGTCCAAAAGGTTCTGCATCAGAGGCTCGTACTCACTGTTGTCGATGGCATCGCAATAGCGAATTTTTACACTGCGCCGCACCTTGGAGAAAAACACAAAACAATCCTGGTACTTTTTGCGTTCTTCTCCGGGAAGTGCGGCATAGACCTGTTCTGAATTCAGCGCAAGGTTTAGTGCTCTGCCAAAAGCACACAGAAGGTTATAGAACTGTTCGCGCCTCTTTTCGTCTGCCAGAGCAACTTCCACTGCTTCTGTATCGTCCAGATCCTTAATATCTGTAAATATGTCTATGAGATTGGTATAGGCCGTTCTCAACTGTCCCAGCGCTTCCAGAACATCGATGACAACGCCCCTCAGGTCTCCACTCTCAAAGTTTTCCAGTCCGGCACCGCTGTACATATCCATAGCGGCATCCAATTTCTGAATCAAGCCGCGATAGTCCACAATCAGACCGTACTCTTTTCCATCGTGAAGCCGGTTGGTTCTGGCAATCGCCTGCAGCAGGCCATGCTCTTTGAGTTCCTTATCGATGTACAGCACCTGACAAATAGGCGCGTCAAACCCGGTCAACAGCTTACTGCACACAATGAGAATATCAATCTCACCGTCGCAAAATTTGTTCTTCATGGCTTCTTCGTAAGTGTCAGCATCGCCATACTGTTTCATCATCTTTTCCCAGTATTCGATAACCTCATGATCGGTGCCTTCATCGATGTCATCCACACTTTCCCGCATATCCGGAGGAGAAATAACAACCGCACAAGTCAGATCGTCAAACTGCTCAAAGCATTTCAGATAACGAATGGCATCCCGCTTATAGTTGGTAGCCAGCATGGCCTTGAAGCCTGTATCCTTGAAGCCAAGGATAAAATGATTGTTGATATCCAGCGCAATACGCTTGATTCTGGCATCTGTGGAAGTTAGCCTGCGGATACTGCTCCATTTCCGGCGCAAATCCTCTTTCTGCGGATCGGTCAGGCGTTTCGTGGTCTGCCGGAACCACATATCGATATTTTCTTCATCTACCTTCTGTTCTACAAATCGTCCATCGTAAATCAAGGGGACAATCGCGCCATCCTCCACGCCGTCCTGGATGGTATACTTATGGATGAGCTTGCCGAATTTGGTCAGAGTGTTCTTTTCCCGCTTCATAAGCGGTGTCCCCGTGAAGCCGATATAGCAGGCATTGGGGAATACGGTACGCATTTTGGCAGCCATGGAGCCGTAGTTGGAGCGATGGCTTTCGTCAATGAGAACGAATATATCCCTGGAAGTATTTCTCGCTTCCAGACGTTCTGCCGTGTTGAATTTATTGATGATGGTGGTGACCACATCCGCTTTCCCGTTCGTCACCAGTTCCACCAGATGCCGCCCGCTGGTTGCCCGGGCAGGATTCAGCCGGGTGTGGGAAAAGGTTGCCGCAATCTGACCATCCAGCTCTTTTCGGTCGGTCACAATGACCACCCGGGGATTGCAATCAGCAAGCACCATCAGAATGTACTTGGCCAGCATCACCATGGTCAGGCTCTTACCGCTGCCCTGGGTATGCCATATCACGCCACCCTGGCGATTCCCACGGCTATCCTGCTGCGCAACGGTTTTCATGATCTCCCGAATGGCAAAATACTGCTGATAGCGGCAGATTTTCTTCACGTTGGCATCGAACAGAACAAAGTAACGAGTCAGCTCCGTCAAGCGCTCCTGGCGAAACAGGGAGATGATATTCCGGTCTTGTTCCGTAGGGACTCTGTCTGCTACAAACTGTGCCAATCCGGAATCCAGGAATGCCGTGTCCTGCTCTTTCCATACGCTCCAGAACTTTTTGGGAGTACCTGCTGTAGCGTATTTTACGGTATTTTTGTTGGTTGCCATAACGATTTGGGCATACTTGAACAGCTGGGGAATATAGTCCGCTTGCTGGTTGCGGATCATCTGCTCCACGGCCTGCTCCACGGGAATATGGGGTGCTTTGCACTCAATGACCGCAAAAGGGATGCCGTTGATAAACAGCACAATATCCGGGCGGGCATTGTGCTGCTTGTCCAGACTGTCCACCGCGAATTCTTCCGTCACGTGGAACAGGTTGTTCTCCAGGTGTTCCCAGTCAATATATTTCAGGTTAAAGCTGAGGGACTTTCCGTCGCCCACAGTTTCCGGATAGCTTTTGCCCAGCAGCAGGGCATCGTAGATTTTCTCGCTGGTGCGCACCAGCCCATCAGTCAAAGGTTCGTCCAGTTCCTCCATGGCCCGCTCAATGTTGGCGGCGGAGAATTCGTTTTCCGCACCGGCATAGCTGTAACGGTTCAGCTTGCGCAGCTGGCCCCGGAGTATGTCTTTCAGCAGCACATGGGATCTGCTGCCCCGCTGCCTTTCGCAGTCCTTGGGGGAAATATAGGTATAGCCAATAGATTGTAGAAGTTCAATAGCCGGTTTTTGGCTGGCGCTGACTTCGAGATATAAATCCTTGTTCACAGCCACCTCCTTTCCTCCTTACTTCTTCGTGTTGTCATAAAATGCCGCACCCAAAATAGCTTCGCCCATTTTTCGCTCCGTCATTTTTTGACGAAATGTAAACTCCTTTCCTGCCATGTCCCATATCCGGATCGTGACTCTAGGAACAAACACCTTTTTATTGAGGCCGGGATGCTTTACACCCGTAATTCTCAATTCATTCTCGTCTAGTCTTATCTTTTTCGAACTATTAGGGTCTATTATATATTTCCCGTACGAATCAGATTTGAAATCCTCTAAGGCATCGCTCTTAAAGAATTCGCGACCTTGATATGATAGTTGAATCGTCCTGATTGCAATCGGGACCCTTCCAATATTAAAAAGAAGTAAAGCAGGCTCATAATATTCAATCGCGTCCCAAATTAGCATAGCTTCTATACGTTTTATATGTTCGCGGCGCGCAAGCCACAGGGCGGTAACGCTTGCTAAAATTGAGCCAATTGCAGATAACGCATTCCAAAATTCGTTGCAGGAGAGAAATGCTACTATCCTTGTCACGTTTTATCCTCCTAGATAAGTATATGGAAAAACAATCCTCTACGGAAATCTGTTACCTCATAGTTGCTAAATTTTAACCTATCCCAAACAGTACAGTCAGGCACCAACAGACTTTTTCTAAAGTACATGACAATTAGGTGGATATTCGAAAATTACACTCTTACAATACCCGTCAGCAGAAGCTGCATCAGGGCTTTCTTCTTTTTCTTTTCTTCTTCCAACTTACGCTGATGAAGGGTGATAAGGCAGTCGAGGTTGGCGAAATACTCACCAATCTTTTCTTGTTCAGAAACATCAGGAATAAGCATATCGGCATTTTTGATATTGTCAGAGTTCAGCGACTCAAAGGTCGAACCGCAAGACAATGCTTTCCAATATCCGTCGCTGTCCATTTTTACAAGAAGTTGATAAATGAACTCGTTGCCTTTAATAGCCGCAACACCACGCCCGATTACCGCATTATAAGCGGTTTTTCCCATTGCTCCTGCGGGTGCTCTTACACTCATTATCAAGTCGCCTACATCGGCTTTCTTTGTCATTTGTGAAGTCCAAACTCTTGGAAATACCCAACCATTCTGCAAATCCGCATTGCCTTGAACAAGAATATAATCACTCGGTACATCTGAATAGGTGCTACCATCTGGTGATTGTCCCATCGTTATTTGAACAGTATCTCCCAGCTTACGCTGTTCCCAAGGGTCAGTAAATCCCTTAAAGCGAATTTCTGGCACAGCCTCGCCTTTCTTTGGAAACATTTTTTTAAGGAAAAATTGCTTTTCCTTTATGATCTCTTCGATTTTTTGTTGCTCCAGTTCAATAACCTTGTCCTGCGTGGTGAGAATCGCTGCAATCTTTTTCTGCTCAGTAGGTGTAGGAATGACAATTTTACTATTCATGAACCGCTCTTGCCCCAGTGTCCTGTTTCGTCCGGCTCCACCAGGAGATGCCGTTTCCAAAATATCTTTGCCACGCTTGGTCATCAGATAAGAAATCAGATAATCAACATCAATTTTTCCACCTATAGGGCGATACATCGGAAAGCGATGTGAACCAATCATTCCAACCTCGGACTGAGTTGTTTTTCCAACAGCCTGCTCCCAAGCAAACACAATGTTCAAAATAAAGCAGTCAGGCTCAATCCAAAAAACTGCTTTGTTTCCCAAAGACGTTCCGCTTACAGGTTCCTTGTAAAACAGCCCCTTGCCATGAGACCGAATACCAATCTGTGTATACATTTCATCCGGTTTAACCTCAACTGGGCGCTCCACACGCTTCAAGCACTCAACAATTGTGCATTCAGTCCAGTCCGCAGGCACAATTCCAGCCTTGCTTTTTTTGTAACCCTCCGGCACAATTCCGCACCGGATTTGGTCTATTCTTTCTTTTACTTCTGGTGTCATAACTCCACCTACTTATGCGTTAATCTGATGTAGCCAATCCCGGATATTAAGGCCCACACGAGCAATGTCATATTCATCCAGGACACCACTGTGCATAATTACATTTCTCGATTTCTCAATATCATCAAATAGTGCACGTAGCCAGTCTTGAGAATCGACATATGGTTGAAACAGCGACCAATTTTCTGATGAAAGCATAATCTTTGCTAGGTCACCAAAATCCAAATAAGACATCATCGCATCCCCGCGACTAACATGCCATTTTATTTTGGACTCTGCTTCTTTTCTTGACTCTGCTCTGGTTCTTATATTGTTTTGAACACCTTTGATCCACCATTCGGTCTTATAATGCTCCACCAATACAGAGAATACAAACTCCCTGGTCGCGTTTTCAAATGCCGTAATGGTTGCAAAAACGGTTATCATTGTTTTTGACTGTTCTACATATTTGGGATCAATCTCATCAAAATGAAGTTTCTTCGCTAAGTCGTCTGAGAAAAATGCATCATCTGTTGCATATTGCTTTCGCCCTGCTTTATCCAAGGCTTGCTCAGCAAGCATCCCTCGAAATGCGAATGAATACAAATCTGTGCCCATGTTATCACTCCACTATTTTAAAGGAATATGCTTAGTCAAGCTTGCAAAGAGTGCATCATATACAGACTGATCTCGCGTTGCAGGGAGATGTATATGAATATTATAATTCAAATCGAAACCACCGGAGTGCTGTTGGATTTGCGAATTAACTTTCACTGTAGGTGTTGGTACACTAGGTTGCTCTGCTGCAATATTAGGCGTTACGGTTGAGGTTTTCGCCTCTGACTCTGGCTCAGACCAATCGGCATATCCACAAAGTGCCACAAAAGTTTTTGCCATCTGTGTTATTGTCGCTGCAGCCTTCGATCCGTTAGTTAAGGTTTTGAATTTTCCTTCCACTTCTGCCTGCGTCATCGCATAGGCAGAGACATTCAGGTTAAACAGGTCTTCATACGCTTCACGAATCCCTTCTGCAACCAGCTTTTTTGAACAACTCTGATCCAAAAATTTAAAGTATCTATCGGTTGGAGTACCACTATCATCAAGAAAACCAATTGCCTTCAGCACATTAACGAACAATCTATCATTCGAACTCGTAAAGTTAAGATCTGCCATAAACTTTGCAGTAAACTTTTCTGGTGCTCTTGCTGTCAATATTGTGTCAAAATACTGAGGTACTTTGCTATAGCCGCCAGTTAAATAACTAGTAGGTAATGCCATATACTATTTCTCCTTTTCAAATTAACGTGTTTATGCCATTTGTCACGTTATCTGTAAACATTTCCCATTCCATCCACCCACCGGCAAACCCGTTTTGCCAATTCCTTTTCGCCCTCCCGCAGAAGAACGTATGCAGGAATATGTCGGCTCACATATTGGAGCTGTATCCGGATCTCCAGATCCGTAATTTGTTCCAGTGGTACGCCATTTACCACGCGCACCCCATCGCCCCAGATACCGAAGGCATCGATCTGGCTTCCGTATTCCCGAATCATGTCCTGCAGGCAGGCCATGGCCTGTCCCCGTTCAAAATTGCGCAAGGCATTTTCGCAGCGGGTGATATTACCGCAGTCTTCCGCAAACTCCACTGCAGTCTTTATCTGCTCCAGGGCTTTCTCATATTCGCTTTGATACATTCTTCCACCTCCGTTTTTATCATTGAGAACTGATTGGAATTCCCAAGCAGTTCCTCATCTATGGTTTTATTTCCCCTTGAGTTTCTTGCGTTCGACCTCACGCTCAATCTGCTTTACGCTTTTCTCAGGTGTTGGCAAATCTTCCGGCATAGTACCGCCCAGTTCCTGGATGGTCTGGCGAACCTTGCGCCCCACATCATAGTGGGCCTGATTGGCGGCAGCTTTTCCCTGAATATTCTCCCGGCGCAGCTTTTCTTCGGTCTGGGTTGCGCGGAAGAGATTTGCTGCCAATTCTGTACTTCCCATATGATCCAGAATTTTCTCGCTCTTTTTCAAGCCTTTTCGGGCATGAATTTCCTTGACTCCCAGGCCGCCGTACAATCCCTGATATCCTTTGTTCTGAAAAATAGCATAGTCTTTCTGTTCAATCACACCGGCATCGTGCGCTGCATCCGCCAGAGCGATATTGTGCCGCTTCATCTCATTTCGGATAGCCAGTCGCTTCTGATCCTCGGATAGCTCTTCATAGTTTTCAATCAATTCCTGCTGCCGGGTTTTGACTGCAAAGTAAGTCTGGCCTATAGCGATGATCTCTTTCCGAGGATCACCGTTCATAACAATTAAGTAACAGGCATAGCGTGACAACGCAAAATCTTCAATCTCCCGAACACCGCCATTAGGCATAGGAGATGTTTTGACGGCATCGGCAAATTGTTCATCCACCTCATAACCGCTATTTTTACATGCAAGCTTTGCCCGCTCAATGGCATCCGAAAAGCGACGCCATGAATTGTATCCCAATATTGTCTGCAGCTCACGTGCAAGCCAATATTCCTGCCCATATTCATTGATATGCTTAATATCTTCAAATGTCTGGTCGCTGTATCTCATCAAATCCTGACTCATAAGCCCAACTCCTCCAAATACTTCGCCATCTGCGCCTGCACCTGTGCCAGCTCTGCCTCAATATTGGCAATGTTCTGCTTCACCTCGTCGATATCCACTGGCTCTTCCTCCTCAAAGGTGTCCACATACCGGGGGATATTCAGGTTGTAGTCATTGTCCGCAATCTCTTCGCGGGATGCCCGGTGGCTGTATTTCTCCACGTTTTCCCTGGCTTCGTAGGTATCCACGATTTTCTTGATATCGCAGGGTCGAAGAATGTTCTGATTTTTTCCCTTTTCAAAGTTACCTTCTCCGGATGCATCAATGAACAGAACATCATCCCGGGTGCGTCCGGTGCGAAACACCAGAATACAGGCGGGAATGCCCGTACCATAAAACAGATTCGCAGGCAGGCCGATCACCGCATCCAGCAGGTTGCTGTCTACCAAAGCTCTTCGAATTTTTCCTTCACTGGCCCCGCGGAACAGGACTCCATGGGGCAGCACCACTGCCATTCTGCCATTGTTGCCGTCCAGACTTTTCAGCATGTGCAGCACAAAGGCATAGTCGCCCTTGGAACTGGGGGGAACACCAATGTCAAAGCGCTTATAGGCATCCATGGACGCAGTCATCTTCTCCTGCTTTTTGCCCTTGGCATCCAAGCCGGCATTTGCAAGGAAGCCACTGTCCCATTTATCCAAGCTGAATGGAGGATTTGCCACCACTACCTGGAAACGCGTCAGCTGATCGTTCTTTAGATTCTGGGGATTGGACAACGTGTCGCCCTGCCAAATCCGGGCATCGTCAACACCATGCAGGAACATATTCATAGTGCATAGCGCCCAGGTCTGTGCATTCAGTTCCTGACCATAAATCGCTACCTTGCCGCTGGGCACCTTCTTGTACGCCTTCAGCAGCAGGCCGCCGCTGCCGCAGGTGGGGTCATAAATTCGGTCATTCTCCTGAGGCTTCACCAGGGAGGCAACCAGTTCCGATACCTGACTGGGTGTGAAAAATTCACCGCCCTTCTTACCGGCATCAGAGGCAAAGTTGGCAATCATATACTCATAGGCATCGCCGATGATATCTGCAGATCCCAACTGGCTGGGACGGAGATCCAAGTCATGAAAATCTTCCAGCAAATTGCTGAGGGTCGCTTTTTTCTCCTTCATGTCCCCGAAATCCACCTGGGAATTGAAGTCAATGGCGCGGAAAACATTGCACAGCTTTCCGCTGTTATGTTCTTCAATGTGAGACAGGGCCACGTTGATCTTCTGACCGATTTCGTTGCTGTTGCGTTCGCTGTAAAGGAAATCAAAGGTGGACTCTTTATCGATTGAGAACCGCTCCCGGCTCATGGCGCGTTCCACACGTCGTTCATCACCACCATACTGAGCCATGTAGTTTTCACGTTTTTCTTTGGTAACATCGCTCAGGTATTTCACAAAAAGCATGGACAGGATGTAGTCCTTATAGCGAGAGCTGTCAATCTTTCCCCGGAAGCTGTCACAGGCCTTCCAGAGGACTCTTTCAATATCCGCACGAGTTGTCATTTCAGTTACCTCTATTCATTTCAGTAAATAGCTGGTTAATCATTAAATCGTAGTACTTTTCTTTTTCGGCTGCCAGCTCCGCCAAAAGTCGAGTTTCCCGATGAGCAAGCTCATTTAATTCTGCCAAAACCCTTTGGTGGGAAAGCGGAAACGCGTCCATCTCATAATCTGCAAAATAGCGAGGTTTCACCGACCCCAATATAGTGCTCACCGCACTCTCGGAAATTTGCCTCTTGACCGACTGCGAGTTGATTAACCAGAATAGGTATTCCGGGAGCAGCAAGTTTTTGTTTGCCCGAACCACAACAAAACTGGACGGGATTACATAGCCTTCCAGCCCCTCTGTAATCAACACAGCTGTATACGGGGCGGTCAAACGAATGACAACATCCCCGGTATGCGTCAGGTATTCCGGATTCAGTGGTTCGACAGCATCAAATGTTTCACAAAGGGACGTGTCGATGCATCCGCTGGGATGAATGCTTTTCAGATTTAGCAAAGGATAGCGGTATTCTGTTTTTTCTCGGGCTTGTTTTCTTCCAAGAACCAACCCGCTCCGAACCAGGGCCATATTTCCTAACTTCATTCTCAATTCTCCGCGTCTAGAGTGAAATTTAACATGTTTCTAGGTAAAGCCACTTACGGGCTCTACTTTACTCGTAGTATACACCATTTCTCACTAATTGTCAATACATTTTCTATGTCACGCGTGTAATTTAACACAATCTTTCAAAAATTGGAATTGGTGACAAATAAATCCGATGGTTTGTGAAATTTAAATTTCTTTATCAAGTATGTAAAGCCGTAAACATTGGCTGAGAAAACAGCCCTTTGTCCAAAACCACTTGCGTTAAATGTACATATTTCTTATATTTCTCCTCTTCTCACCTCCAAAGCACCACTCCACACCAGACTCCGTCCCCCTCCACCCCATACCGGCACATTCCACTCCATACATAATCCCCCGCACTCAAGGGTGTCGTGAAATGCGACACCCTTCCACTTTCCCCCAAGAAAAATTATCCATTTCCAACTATTTCCCGTATCTCTCTTGACAAATCACCTCCCTTTCTATATAATATATGAACATACGTTCTATTTCTTTTAGGACAGCTGTCGGGTGCTCGCCTCGAAAGGCGACGTTTGCCTCCCCAGGATCGGTCTGCACCCGGCAAAAATCCAAAGGGTGTCGTGAAACGCGACTCCCTTTGCCACAAGGAGGGATTTCCAATTGCCGGTGATTCGGGCAACGAAGGATAAGGATTTTACCGTCATGAGCATCCATCATCTCCGGGATACCCGGCTTTCGCTCAAGGCCATTGGGCTATTTTCCATCATTCTCAGTCTCCCGCCGGAGTGGAAGTTCTCCATTGCGGGGCTGGCTACTATTACAAAGGATGGAATCACCTCGTGACTAATGCATCACACCCCCTATTTTCCTGTACATGACAACTGAATATCGCAAACAGATTCTATCGCAGCCTGAGCGGCCCCGGTGATACCCTCAGGTTTCTGCTTAGCGCACAGGCGCATAAAGAGCTTTCATCCCGGGAAAACTAGGAAATGCACAGGGGGCTTACTATGGCAGAAAACAATGACAACCATCCGAAACCAAACGAACAGACCATCCAGGCCACGATTCAGCAGCTGTGGCTGACCTATTATAACGACACGCTCTACGCCAAAGGCCTGATTACGGAGGATCAGCGGAACCGTATGCGGATCAAAATCAAAAATCGGGCCACTTCCATGGAACGGTAGCTTGAAACCAAACGGGCGGCAATCCGGCGACGGGTTGCCGCTTTTCCCAGTCAATTCTGGGTTGTAAAGCTTCGCGATATGTGCTATCATAATTGCAGAACATGATACAACGAACTTTAGAGGTACACCATGGATATACACAACATACGGCAGCTTCTCCGCGCCAAGACCATTTATGACCTTCCTCTGCGGGTCACCTTCTATGCCCGTGTCTCCTCCGAATCCGATGAGCAGCTGAATTCCCTGGGCAATCAGATTGGCTATTACGAGGACTTCATCAAGAAAAATCCCGCCTGGACCTTTGTCCCGGGCTATATCGATGAGGGCATTTCCGGCGCTTCCACCAGGCACCGGGAGGATTTTAACCGCATGGTAGAGGATGCCGCCGCCGGAAAATTTGACTTTGTGATTACAAAGGAAATCTCCCGCTTCGCCCGAAACACCCTGGATTCCATTCAGTTCACCCGCCAGCTGCTGTCCAGTGGCGTCGGTGTATTCTTCCAGAACGACAACATCAACACCCTGGACGAGGATGCGGAGCTGCGGCTTTCCATCATGTCCTCCATCGCCCAGGACGAACTGCGGAAGCTCAGCTCCCGTGTCAAATTCGGCCACCAGCAGGCCATCAAGCAGAGCGTTGTCCTGGGCAACTCCCGAATTTTCGGTTACACCAAGGACGATGGCCGCCTTGTCATCGATGAAACCCAGGCTCCCATGGTGCGGGAGCTTTTCACCCTCTATGCAACTGGAGCTTACTCCATGAAGCAGATCGAAAACCTGTTCTGGGAGAAGGGCTACCGGAACCTGAACGGCAAGAAAATCGCCCACACCACCATGTCCAATATGATTTCCAATCCCAAATACAAGGGCTACTACGTCGGAAACAAGGTCAAAGTGGTGGATATGTTCACCAAGAAGCAGAAATTCCTCCCGCCGGAGGAATGGGTCATGTTCAAGGATGAGACCGGCGAGATCGTACCGGCCATCGTATCCGAAGAAATCTGCGAATATGCCGTAACGCAGCGTATTGCTGAGCACAAGCGTTTAAATTACAATACAAATACAAGCGGCATAGAACCTCTTCTTCCGTTGCTTTCCCTCTTGCTTGGTTTTCTTCTCTACGCCCCCGTCGTCAGGAAAATCCATCTTTGCCGCCTGCAAAATGATTTTCTTCCCAAACTGTGCGACTTTCACGGGATGCTCCCACTCCCCTTCGCTCCTCCGCGCTCCCTCTCGTAAGTCTCCAGATCGGATATGGCTGAAAGAGGCACTTTCATGCTCCCGGACACGCCTGACGCGAGAACGGCATCCGTTCCCGTGAATGAGGACCGTTTCCTCCGTCTTTTTCAGCGTGCACCCGGTCGAGGGGGCTGGACTCATGCTTTAGGACCATTTCGCATTACTTAAGAACATATTTCGGAGTGAGGAATATGGAAACCGTAAGAAAGCCGTTGAATGAAGATCGCGTAGCCTTGTTGCTTGGAAGCGTCATCTTTATCCTTGCCCTGCTCAAGTTCAGCGGGATAGACATGCTCGGCTGGGCCGTCAAAATCGGCATGTGGGTGGGCGATCCGCTTGACGCGTGGCGTCCCGCCACCAAAGGTCTTCTCCCCGGCTATGGCGCACTGTTCGCTACCTATGCCATCCTGACGGGCGCGCTGGCTTGTTGTGTGAAGCTCATGGGGAACGACGTGGTGAAGTTCGTCAAGTCCTTCACCATCATCTTCTTTATCGCCATGATTTGTTATACGCTGGGCGCCAACGCCTA
>OGFF01000557.1_pt1 | contig 51600 bp, 46 predicted proteins | sample 1570751 | NCBI WGS metagenome assembly OGFF01 (sample SAMEA2581951, study PRJEB24529) | metagenome | biome: Human gut stool | place: China | collected 2011 | reverse complement strand
ATATCTCTATTCATACTTAAATTATTAACTTTCTATGCAGTTGTCAATCTTCAATTTACCTGCACTCCGCAGGCTCGCATTCCTTCGCACGGAACGACGTATTTTTTCAAGCCCACAAAAGTGAGCCTACACATAATACCACACCGGATTTAGTATGTCAAGCAAAATTTTGCAATTTTTCAAAAAATATCCAAAAAAAATTGCGGCAACGAAAATTTTGCTTTTCGTTGCCGCTTTTTCAAGTCTTTTATGTACTCAATATATAATGATACGCGTCATTCGGAGCGAAGAGCGACCACCGGATCTTTTTTACTCGCTATTCTCGACGGAATAAGCCCCGCGATAAACGTAAGCAGCATAGATATGCCTACGAGAATAAGTCCGCCCTGCCACGGCAACGCCGCAACGTTTTTAATGCCGGAAAGTTTGAAAATTATCGCGCTGACCGGAATATTGAGAAGAACGGTTATTCCTATACCGATAATTCCGGCGGCAAAGCCGATTATAAGCGTTTCGGCGTTAAACACCCTTGCCACGTCGCGTTTCGACGCCCCGAGCGACCTTAAAACGCCTATTTCTTTTATTCGTTCAAGTACCGAAATGTACGTTATTATGCCTATCATTATAGACGAAACGATAAGCGACACCGAAACGAATCCGATAAGAACGTACGACACCGCGTTTATAATGGTGGTAATCGAACTCATCATCATTCCCGTATAGTCGGTATACGAAATTCTGTCTTTTTTACCGTCTTCGCCCTCGGCTTCGACCTTTTTATTGTAACTTGCGATATAACTTTCGATATAATCTTTATTCGCGAACGACGAAGCGTAAATGGCTATCGACGCGGGTTTATCTTCGTCGGCGTAACCGAATTTAAGCATATTGGAATCGTACGATGATTTTGCGGTAAACGCTCCGCCCTTCGTAACGTCTATTTCTTTATTCGCCATCTGAGATTTTACTACGGCTTCATCACCGACCATATCTAAAAGAGTCTTCGTAAGAGCGGGACTGTACACGATATTACTCGACAGCGCGCCCGAAGAAACGTTCTCCTTCTGACGAATAACGCCTACGACCTTTACCTTTTTACCCGCCGCCACCGCTTTGTCTACGACGCTCTGCGAAATCACCGTAACGTCATCATCCGACCGCGCGTATTTATACGACGCATCCCCGGCGTCGTCTTTGTAATAGTACGCGGCGGGGAGAACGAGCGAGAATTCCGTACCGACCAGATTTTCAACCTTTAAGTCTTTATGCTTTACGGCAAATTTGTCCTCGTCGGCGACTTTTTCTATTCCGTACATCGCCTTATACGCGCTGCCGACAGATTCGGGCAACGCGCTTGCGATATCGTACATCAATTCGTCTCTGTCGGCAAGTCCGAGAGCGGGTAAAATATAATCCGGTATACGGTTGTATTTATCTACGACGATCATGATTTCGCCTACTTCGGGATCGGAATCGAAATCCATCCAATCACCTGCAAGCACGTCGTATTTTGACTTTATGAAATCGGCGTTGTTTATGGCTTCGCTCCACGCCCTACCCGAACTGCCCATCAGGTTGGCGTACATGGAAATATACGAACTTGAAAAGTTCGTGCTCTGCATCGTCTTATCCATCCATTCTACGGTACTCATAACCCGTTCATAACCGCTTTCTCTTTTTACGTAAGTATCGAAAGACATGTTATAGGTATATTGAACGGCGGTTATCTTTTTCGCGTCGTATTGCTTTTTATCAAGTTCCCTTTTGAACCTTTCGAGATTGTTCGTAACCTGTACGCTGCTGTAAGTATGAATCATCTTATACAGCGAATCGTTTTGCTTGATCGAGCCGTTTTTCGGATACGCGCCGGCTTCGTCTTTTTTGTTGAATTCGTCTAAAACGGCGGTCATATCGGTATACGTCTGCTGAATCGTTATCGGATAGCGCGCAAGCGTTTCTTCCTGCGTGCGGTTGATATACGACTGAAAACCGCTTGAAAGCGACAAGATAAGCGCGATACCGATAATGCCTATGCTGCCCGCAAAAGAAACGAGAAAAGTCCTGCCCTTTTTGGTCATAAGGTTTCTGAAACTTAAAGCAAGCGCGGTGAAAAACGACATCGACGTTTTCTTTTTGCCCTTGTCGGTGCGTTTTTCTTTTTTCTCTTCCGTCGCCTCGATCGCCTCTTCTTCGGAAGAAAGCGGTCTGTCGTCGCCGACGAGTTCGCCGTCCAGAAGCCTTATTATTCTCGACGAATATTTTTCGGCGAGTTCGGGGTTATGCGTCACCATAACGATAAGGCGGTCGTTCGAAATCTCTTTGAGAAGTTCCATTATCTGCACGCTCGTTTTACTGTCGAGCGCGCCCGTCGGTTCGTCGGCGAGCAGAATTTCGGGGTCGTTGATAAGCGCGCGGGCAATTGCGACTCTTTGCATCTGACCGCCCGAAAGTTGGTTGGGGCGAGCGTTGATCTTATTCCCAAGCCCCACCTTTTCAAGTACGGCGACCGCTCTTGCATGCCGTTCTTTCGCTCCGATACCCGACAAAGTCAGCGCAAGTTCGACGTTTTCGGCAACCGTCTGGTGCGGAATCAGATTATAACTCTGAAACACGAAACCTACAGAATGATTGCGGTACGTATCCCATTCTTTATCCGAAAAATCCTTCGTGCTTTTGCCGTTGATTATAAGGTCGCCCGACGTATAGCGATCGAGCCCGCCGATTATGTTGAGAAGCGTGGTCTTTCCGCAACCCGACGGACCTAAAATCGATACGAATTCGCTGCTGCGGAATTCCGTGCTTACGCCTTTAAGCGCAACCACCGTTTCGTCGGCGGTCTTGTACTCCTTGACGATATTTTTGAGTTCTAACATATACTTTCTCCGTTAAAAAATACTTCCTCGTTTATATAATAACATTATTCTCGGCAAAAATCAACCGCGGATTTTGAAAAAAGTGAATTTTTACGGCTTTTTCTTTACTTGATTACAAAAATAGTATATAATATACTAAAAAATCGGTAAAGGTGAAAAAATGTTCGACGTTTTAGTGGCGGAAGACGATTTCGCGGTAAGAAAACTTACGACCGTTTTACTCAAAAACGCGGGTTTTTCGGCGAGAGCCTTCGAAACCGCCGAAGATGCGTATATATCGGCGGAAGAAAATCGACCGTCGCTCGCCTTGGTAGACGTGATGCTGCCGCATGAAAACGGCTATGCTCTGACGAAACAACTGCGTTCTTTATACCACGATCTGCCGATAATCATAGTTACCGCGAAATCGCTGCCGGCAGACAAGCGCGACGGATTTTTAAGCGGAGCCGACGATTATCTAGTAAAACCCGTAGACGAAGAAGAATTGATTTTGCGTATACGCGCCCTCCTACGCAGGTCGGGTACCGCTTACGAACAAAAAATTTTCGCGGGTGATCTTATCGCCGACTACGCGGCTATGTCCGTAACCGTAAACGGCGAAAAAATCGAACTCACTCAAAAGGAATTCCTGCTGCTCTTCAAGTTGCTTTCTTCCCCCGGAAAAATCTTTACGCGCAACGATCTGGTAACCGAAATATGGGGCGAAAAACTCGAAGACGACCACACGCTTAACGTGCATATAAACAGGCTTCGCGAAAAAATTTCGAAATCGCAAAGCGTGGACCTGAAGGCGGCGCGCGGACTGGGATACAAGGCGGTGATAAACGATGAAAAAAAATAAAAGAACGATCGTAAAGGCGGTAAAAGAAATCTGCTTCGCCGCCGCGTGCATATTGATAACCGCTCTGTTTATGCTTATCTGCGTTGCACTCGCTGCGGGTTCGAGCGGCAAATCGAGCGGCGGACTTATGGTTTTCATCAGCGTATGCGCGGTACTTGCGGGGCTTACCCCGTTCGTCGTAAGAACGATAAGACATCTATCCGACGACGAAAAAATAGAAGAATGCGCCGACGCAATTCTTGCGGGAAATTATTCGGTCGGAATGCCGGACGTAAAAAGCGAATACGAGCCGATTATACGCGTTATGAAAAGGCTGTCCGACGCGCTTGCTTTCGTGGAAAAAACGCAGACCGACTTTATAAACGACTTCGCGCACGAACTGAAAACGCCGATAGTTTCGATTAAGGGCTTTGCGAAAATCGTCGCCGGCGGAGAAATTTCGGAAGAAGAAAAGAAAGAATATCTGTCGCTTATCGTTTCCGAATCAGACAGACTTATCGATCTCACGGCGAATACTCTTCTGCTCGACAGGCTCGGCGCGAACTCGCTCGAAGTCGAAAAAAAAGAGTTTTCGTTGAGCGAAACCGCAAGAAAAGAGATTCTTATTCTGCAAGACAAGTGGGAATCGAAAAATATCGAAGTCGAAGCCGAATTAAACGAAGTTACGGTGATTTCTAACCCCGAACTCGTCGGGCAAATGATACTCAACGTAATGGAAAACGCCGTCAAATACACTCCCGAAAACGGAAAAATCACGGTTACGGACGGGGTAACGGCGGACGGAGTTTTTCTTACGATAAAAGACGACGGAATCGGTATGGACGACGAAACCAAACGCAGAATGTTCGACCGCTATTATCGCGGGGATAAGTCGCGCCAAAAAGGCGGCAACGGATTAGGGCTTGCGACCGTAAAGAAAATCGCCGAAGTTTTAGGCGTTAAAATTTCGGTAAACACCGCCATAGACGAAGGCACGGAATTTACGTTTATTTTCTGATTTTTATTCATTTCGGAAGAATAACGCGATAAAAACCCGTCGTTAAGAACGAAGAGAAGCAATCCCCGCAACGACATACGCGATGACGGTAAATATATATGTCATTATATACCCTTGCAGACGATATAAAAAACGCCGGGCGCTTTCGCCCGGCGTAAAATCAATCTATTCTGTTTAATACGGTTACGTCGAGATAAAGCCCTATCGCGCCGTCGTCCCCCTTCTCAAAGACCGACTTTCCGTCGTCGTTTACGATTATTCGTTTATACCGCCCGCCCGTCAACGCAAGATTTACGTCGTAAGTATATTTTTCGCTGTCTTCGAGGTAAGGCTTCAATTCTTCCGCTTTTGCGCCGCTTATATAGCCGACGTGGTGAAACGCGCGGATGTCCCAATCGAAAACGTAAACCTCTATCGTTTCGCCGTTAAGCAACAATCCGCCGCGGCACAATTCCTGCCCGGCATATTCGTACGCCCGGTCGTCGGCGTACTCCTCTTTTAACTCCTTACCTTTAAGACCGTCGTACTTCGCAATACGCCCTCTTTTCACGCCCTCTTTGATTTCGGCGTCGATTATTTTGGAGATTTTAATCCCCTCGTAATTCTTTCCGTCCGTTCCTTCTACGACGAACTCGCCGTAATACAGTCCGTCGCTTATATCGTAGCGAAGTCTTCTTCGTCTTCTCGCGCAAAGATAGTCCACGACGTCTTCGAGATCGGCAGGCGGAGTCAGTTCAAAGGCTTTTTTTTTACGCTTTTTCGGTTTTGCGACCTCTTCGACTTCCTCTCTCGTTCCGTCTAAAGCCCCTTCTTCGTCTAAAATCGTTTCGGTTTCTTCGTCGGAGTATTCGAGCGGAACTTCGTCGAAATCTTCAAGTCCTTCAAATTCGTCTTCGTATCTTTTTTTACCCATTTTATTATCCGCGTCTGTATTTTTCGGTTTGAGTTCTTATGAGTTCTTCGTCGGAGAAATAGTTTATTCTCATCGCCAACTTTACTTCGTTAAGCGTCTTATACGCCACTTTTTCGGCTTCTTCGCTACCCTTTCTGAGCATATCGTATACGGCGGGGACGTCCTGCTCGAACGTTTTTCTTCTTGCCCTTATCGGCTCTAAGGTCGCTTGCAACACTTCGTTTAAGAAGCGTTTTACTTTCATATCTCCCAAGCCGCCGCGGGTATAATGCGCCTTTAACGCGTCGAGATTTTCGTAATCGGGCAAAAACGCCTTGAAGTGTTCGTCGGTGGCGAACGCGTCGAGATAAGTGAACACGGCGTTACCTTCGAGTTTACCGGGGTCTGTAACCTTTATGTGGTCGGGGTCTGTAAACATACCCATAACCTTTTGTTTGACCTCGTCGGCGGTGTCGGAAAGATAAATGCAGTTACCGAGCGACTTGCTCATTTTTGCTTTTCCGTCCGTGCCGGGCAGTCTTAAACAAACTTTATTGGTCGGCAACACGGCTTTCGCCTCGACGAGCGTTTCGCCGTAAACCGAGTTGAACTTTCTTACGATTTCGTTGGTCTGCTCTATCATCGGAAGTTGGTCTTCGCCTACCGGTACGACGTTAGCCTTAAACGCCGTTATATCCGCCGCCTGACTTATGGGATAAGTGAAAAATCCGACGGGAATACTCGTTTCGAAGTTACGCATCTGAATTTCGTTTTTAACCGTCGGATTGCGTTGCAGACGAGAAACGGTTACGAGGTTCATATAGTAAAACGAAAGTTCGGTAAGTTCGGGAACCTGCGACTGTATGAACATGGTCGTTTTATCCGGCGAAAGACCGCACGAAAGGTAATCGAGCGTTACCTCTATAATATTTTGTCTTACCTTTTCGGGATTTTCCGCGTTATCGGTCAAAGCCTGCGCGTCGGCGATCATAACGAACATTTTATCGTAATCTCCGCCGTTCTGTATTTCCACTCTTCTTTTAAGCGAGCCTACGTAGTGCCCGACGTGAAGCCTGCCGGTAGGACGATCGCCCGTCAAAATTACGTTACCCATAACAAAAACACCCCGATTAGTTTATTGAAGCCATTTTATCACATTTTTCGCATTAAATAAAGCGTTTTTCAAGGCAAAATAAAATTTACGCCGCCGTATTAAAACGAAAACCGAAATCATATACTCTAATATGATAAAACCCGTAAAAGCGGCGGCGTATATCGCGCTTATTTTCGTTCTTGCGTTTACGCCTCTCGTCGCGGCGAAAAAAACGCGGACGGATAACGATTTTCCTCTTAAACCCGCCGGACACGAACAAATATTGACGCTATGGCACGTAGAAACTTTTGAAGGCGGCGTCGGCTCCCGCGGGGATTTTATCAACGGACGAGCCGTGGAATTCGGCGAGAAAGGTCGGCACGTACTCGTAAAAACGCATACTGCCGAAAGCGCGAAGGCGGCTTTGGAAAAAGGCGAAAAGCCCGACCTCGTGTCTTTCGGAATCGGCGCGGACTTCGTAGTTCCGATGGCAAAACGGGTTACCCTGACCGTCGCGGGCGAAAAAGTAAAAAGTCGGGCGTTCGTGTGGGCGCAGGGCGGATATTTTCTATTCCGCAAAAGCGGCGACGAAACCCCGATAAAAACTCTTACGATTTCGGACGGCGGAAAAAATCTTCCGCTCGGCGCGGCGAATCTTACGGGCGTAAAGTACGAGAATATCGAAACGGTAAAATCTACCGACGCGTATCTTAAACTGATTTCGGGCAATACCGACGCTATGCTCGGCACGCAACGCGATATCCGCCGCTTCACGGTGAAAAATTTCGCCTATACCGCGACCCCGCTCGAAAAATATAACGATTTGTATCAATACGTAGCGATAACCACCGACGACGAAGACAAACTTCCGACGGCGAAAGCCTTCGCGGAATATCTTTTAAGCGAAAAGACGGCGAAAAAAATATCGTCGCTGTATATGATTCCCCGTTACTTTTCTTTAACCGACTCGCCCCTGCAAAGTTACGACGCGTCGAAAAACGAAAAGACGATAAGCCCTTTTATATCGCTCTTAAACCTTGAAACCCTGAAAGAAGATTTGCAAAATTCTTCCGCTTTGAAAGAAAAGTGTTATTCGTTTGAAAACTCTTTGCTATCGCCCTCAAACGCTTGTAATTAAGAATAATTTATTGTAAAATAGGAGAAAATAAGATGCCCGATATCGACGGATTGAAAACCGTAGCCGAAAAGTACTCTTTCGTATGCAAAACAGACGAGGATTTAAGCCGCAGGTGCGCTTACGGAACGGGCGGAAAAGCCGATTGGTATTTTACGCCGACCGACGAAAAAACGATTATATCGCTCGTAAACGACCTTAAAGCCGCCGATGCGCCCTACTTCGTTTTAGGCAACGGCTCGAATGTACTCGTGTCGGACGAAGGGTATCGCGGAGCGATAATTTCAACCGAGAAACTCAAAGGCTTGTCTTTGTGCGGACGGATATTGACCGCTTTATCCGGCGAAAAGGTCGCCGACGTAGTGAAATTCGCGCTTTACAGCAGCCTCGGCGGCATAGAATTTTTAAGCGGAATCCCCGCTACTATCGGCGGCGTTACCGCAATGAACGCAGGTTGTTTCGGTAAATCCGTCGCAGACAGAATAAGTTACGTGGTAACGACAAAAGGCGTTTATCCCGCCAAAAAATGCGGGTTCGCCTACCGCGAAAGTCTGTTCAGAAAAAACGGCGAACCGATAATTAAAGTGGCGTTTAATTTAGACAACGCCGAATACGAACAGTCGGAAAGCAAAATTGAATACTACAAAAATCTGCGGCGCAACAAACAGCCGAAAGGCAGGTCGTGCGGAAGCGTTTTCTTAAACGACGGCTACTACGCGGGCAAACAGATAGAAAGTTGCAATCTCAAAGGATTCCGCGTTGGCGGAGCGAGAGTGTCCGAAAAACACGCGAACTTCATTCTGGCGGACGAAAATTGCAAAAGCAAAGATATATATTCGCTTATACGCTCGGTCAAAAAGATCGTATTCGAAAAATCGGGCGTTAAGTTGAAAGAGGAATTGGTTTACATAGGAAGATTCGAAGATGAATATTACTTTTGATCTCCACACCCACACCGTGTACAGCCACGGCAAAGGCACCGTGGAAGAAAACGCCGTTTCGGCAAAAGAAAAAGGATTATACGGGATAGGAATAACCGATCACGGATTTTCTCATCCCGCTTTCGGTATGCGCAGAAAAAAACTCGACCGGATGCGCGCCGACTGCGTTGCGGCGGAAGAAAAAACGGGCGAAAAAATTCTGCTCGGCATAGAATCGAATTTACGCGGCGAGTGCGGATCCATCGACGTAGAAGAAAAAGACTACCCGCAGTTGGATCTTATTCTGGCGGGCGTACATAGATTTATCTTTTACAAAAGTTTAGGCGATTTCGTACATTTACTTTGTGGAAACGTATTTCGTTCGGTGCTTAAAAGTCCGCCGAGCAAACGGCTCGTAGACTACAACACGCGCTGCTACGTAAACGCCGTAAAAAACAATCCGATAGACGTTCTTACCCACGTAGGGTATCTGTGCTATTGCGACCCGGTCGAAATCGCGAAGGTATGCGCCGATTACGGCACGTATATCGAGATAAACACTAAAAAAACTCACCTTTCCGACGAGGAATGGCGCAGGGTTATCGACACGGGCGTAAGATTCGTGGTCGACAGCGACGCGCACTCGGTAGACCGCATAGGCGACAACGCCCTGGCGGAAAAACTTTTCGCAAGAGTGGATTTTCCGCTCGACCGTATAGACAATATCGACGGAAAACTCCCCGATTTGCGTTTTACGAAATACAAAAAAGAACACGGCATCGAGTGTAAAAACACTTTGCTTTGATTTAACGATATCAAGTCCGCGCGTCGCCCCAAAAGGTGGTTTACCGCGGAATAAATACCGTAGCGGCAATTTTATTTTATCAATCTCAAAACCTTAATAACCCCGACGATAAGGCGATTATCAATGAATTACTCCGAAGAAGTCAAAAAAGAAATACTCTGCGGAAAAGAAAACACCGACGGCGAAAAGAAAGCGTTCGCTTCGGCGTTTCTGCGTTCCGCGGGTACTCTTTCCGTCAACGGCGGAAAAATCGGCTTCGAAATTTCTACCGATAATTCGTTCGGAGCGAACGCGTTCGTAAAATACTTCGCCGACGTATATTCTCTGCCGCTTGAAATCTCGGAAGAAAAAAGCAAACGCGGCAAACGTATAAAAATCCGTTACGCCGAGGACGCAACCGAAATTTTGGAAGACCTCGGAATCATCGAAGTCGACGGCGAGGGCGTCAAACTGAAATTCGGCGTTAAATGGAGTCTTATAGAAAGCGACGAAGAAAAAACGGCGTATCTTCGCGGCGCGTTTTCGGGCGGCGGCAGCGCGACTTTACCCAAAAGCGACGGAAGTTCTTCTACGGGTTATCACCTCGAATTCGTGTTCGGCGATTACGTATCCGCAACCGACGTATGCGAAATTTTAAGCGAACTGTACTTTCTGCCGAAACTTATTCAACGTAAAGAGGCGTTTATCGTATACCTTAAAACCCGAGACGAAATTTCGGATTTTCTCGCCCTGCTCGGCGCCCGGAAAGCCGTTCTGAAACTTGCCGAACTTACCGTCGAAAAGGATATGAACAACAACTATAACCGACAACTCAACTGCGAAATGTCCAACATGAGCAAACAAATCGACGCGTCGGTAAAGCAGATACGCGCAATCGAAAAAATCAACGAAGCGATAGGCTTGTCTTCGCTCCCCCTGCCCTTAAAAACGGTAGCGGAAGCAAGAATAAAAAACAAGGGCAGCACTTTGGTCGAACTTGCCGAAATTTTAGGAATATCGAAGAGTTGCTTAAATCACCGCTTACGCAAGATAGTAGATCTTGCCGAAAACTTATAATTCGGTCTTAGCCTTCATTATTGAGAGTAAGCAACGTAACCGGCAAAAAAGCCGCGGGGCGGAAAATCTTTCGATTTCCCGCCCCGCTTTAATTTACACTTTTATTTTCGCCATTTTGGCATTCCTTGAAATTTATCTACCGCAAGTTGTTGTATTTGTCTTAACAAATGAGCGGTAAACGTCTGCGTATCGTTTTTAGGCTCGTCGCGCTCTATCATTATGTATGGCAATCCATGTTTTTTATAAAGAAATTCTTTTTCCTCATACGCCTTTTTCTTTTTAGGAGTATCCATTCCGTTATATTCTATATAGATACCCTTGTTAATACTATCGATAGGAATAAACCAATCGCTTGTCAAAGGTTTTTCGGTTATTTCTATAACAGGCTTATGGCAACAATGAAAAATCTCACTCGAATAAAGAATATCGTCTATTCTTATTTCCATGTCGCTGTCTAACGCATGTCCGTCCGTTGAATATTTGAAATGCACTTGTGCATCTGTATTTTTCTCGTATTTACGGTCGTCCGATTGTTCTTCTTCCGTAGAAACGTATTTAGCCTTTTTCTCGATTAAATCTTTTACGTCTTTATAAACTCTGTCGGTCAACGCGCTATCGTCGTTCGATGCGTCGTCGGTTAAAGCAATCGCTATGAGTTTATTACAATTCGTCTTTATTTTCTCAATATCTTTCAAACGAAAAATGTAGTCTTTCAAATTGTAATAATATTGCCTGAATTCGGTAACGGTAGAATTTTTATCCAATCCGCCCATATATTCTTTGGTTTCAAGATAACAATCCATACACTGAAAATATTTGGATTTTATGCTGCTGCCGCATACGACGCACGTTCCGTTCTCTTCCGTTTCTTTATTTTTTTGTTTCATGCGCTTATTTTTCTTATCGACTTTCTCGTTCAATAAATTGCCTGTTGCAACATCAACGTAAGTTGTTTGTTCCGGATGATTTTCTACGGAGGCAATTATAGCAATGTCGCCGTTTTTTAATGCCAAAGCATGCTTCCTACAAAGGCGATCTTTGCGATAATTCCCCATATAAGAACTAGTTACTTCTCCGCAAATAGGACAGACCAAATTTTCAGCCATACTTCACCTCTTTGGTTATTATTTTAAGTATATCATAAAAATATCTTATTTGCAACTTATTGCGTACATAAAAGTTGCGGGCGGTAAGGATGAATTCCTTACCGCCCGCATTTTACGATAATAATTTTACAGATATTTTTTCAGATCGTTTACGCGGTCGAGCCTTTCCCACGGGAATTCGGGGCGACCGAAATGTCCGTAAGCCGCAGTCGCTTCGTAAATGGGTCTGCGCAAATCGAGCGTTTTGATTATAGAATACGGACGCATATCGAACTCTTTCGCGATAATATCGGCGATTTTTTCGTCCGAAAGTTTTCCCGTGCCTTTCGTGTTTACGAACAGCGAAACGGGGCGCGCCACGCCTATCGCGTAAGCGACTTCCAGAGTACATTCGTCGGCAAGCCCCGCCGCCACTACGTTTTTACAGATATATCTCGCGAAGTAAGCCGCACTTCTGTCGACCTTGGTCGGGTCTTTACCCGAAAACGCTCCGCCGCCGTGCGAACAACTTCCGCCGTACGTATCTACGATAATCTTTCTGCCCGTCAAGCCGCTGTCGCCGTGCGGACCGCCTATCTCGAATCTGCCCGTCGGGTTAATGTATATCTTCGTGTTTTCGTCCATAAGATTGTCGGGCAAAACCGCGCGGATAACGAGTTTTTCAACGTCTTTACGGAGTTGCTCGGTCGTAACGCTTTCGCTGTGCTGCGTAGAAACGACTACCGCCTCTATTCTCTTCACCTTGCCGTTTTCGTATTCGACCGTAACCTGACTTTTGCCGTCCGGGCGAAGATAATCCAAAAGTCCGCTCTTTCTCACTTCCGTAAGTCTGCGCGTAAGTTTATGCGCGAGAGTTATCGGAAGCGGCATGTATTCTTCGGTTTCGTTGGTCGCGTAGCCGAACATCATACCCTGATCGCCCGCGCCGAATCTGTCGGCTTCGTCGCCGCTTTCGCGGTGTTCTACGGAATCGTCGACACCCATCGCTATATCCGCGCTCTGCTCGTGTATTGCCGTAAGCACGGCGCACGTGTCGCAATCGAAACCGTATTTTGCTCTGTCGTAGCCGATTCTGCGAATCGTGTTTCTCGCGACGGACTGAATATCCACGTAGCAATTAGTTGTGATTTCGCCCATAACGAGTACGAGCCCCGTGGTAGCGGAAGTTTCGCAGGCAACCCTTGCGTAAGGGTCTTTCGCGAGAATGGCGTCAAGTACCGCGTCCGAAATCTGGTCGCAGATTTTATCGGGATGCCCTTCGGTTACGCTTTCGCTGGTGAAAAATTTGTTCATAAAAAATCCTTCTTTATACGCGGAAAAGATTTGTGGTCGCCCCGCGCCTCGCCGTAATTATACACCATTGCAAAACGATTGTCAATTACGTTTAGTTATGATAAAATGTTCTCATGAAAAATAATTGCGCGCTCTGCCCCGTCCGTTGCGGCGCGGACAGAGAAAAAACCGCCGGGTATTGCGGCGAAAAAAATAAAATGCGTATAGCAAAATACTATCTGCACAAGTTCGAGGAGCCGTGCATCACCGGCGAAAACGGATCGGGCACGGTGTTTTTTTGCGGCTGCTCGCTTAAATGCGTATTCTGTCAGAACTACGCTTTGTCGCGTTCGCAGACGGGCAAAGAAATAACTCCCGAAGAGTTGGCAGAAATCTTTGCGGAATTGGAAAAGGCGGGCGCGACGAATATAAATCTCGTAACCCCGACGCACTTCGCTCCGCTTATTAAAAAAGCCTACGAAATTTATCGCCCGAAAATTCCGACGGTGTATAACACCCACTCTTACGAACCGATAGAAACGCTTAAAATTTTAGAGCCGTACGTAGATATTTATCTGCCCGACTTAAAATTCTTTTCGCCCGAAATTTCTTACAGGTATACGAGAAAACGCGACTATTTCGAAGTGGCGAGCAAGGCGATAGAGTATATGATGAGCGCGAAACCCGTAACTTTTTCTAACGAAAAAACTATGCGTTCGGGGGTAATCGTAAGGCATATGATAATGCCGCTTTGCGTAGAAGACAGCAAAAAAATATTAAGGTGGTTTGCCGAAAATAAGAAAAACGGAGCGTATTTTTCGCTTATGGCGCAATACACTCCGTTCGGAAATATAGAAGAATGTAAAGAATTATCCCGTAAAATCACCGCCCGCGAATACGAGCGCGTTTACGAAGAACTTTTATCTTTGGGGATAACCGACTACTTCGCGCAGGAATTAGGTTCTTCAAGCGAAAGTTTCATCCCCAAATGGGATTTTTAATCGCTTTCGGCGAAATAGTCCAGCGCGTCGGCGTAGCCGGGGAAACCTTTTCCGACTATCGTTTTTTTTGCTACGGACGAAATAAAACTACGTTTTCGGAAATCTTCGCGAGCATAAATATCCGTTAAATGCACTTCTACGGTCGGGATATTCACCGCTTTCAGCGCATCTGCGATAACAACGCTCGTATGAGTATAACCGCCGGCGTTTATTATAATTCCGTCGTAGCGGCGATACGCTCTTTGTATTTCGTCTACGATTTCGCCCTCGTGGTTGCTTTGAAATATTTTAACTTTAAGTCCGCGTTCTTTCGCGGATTTTTTTATAAACGTTATCAGATCGCGATAGGTCTTTTCGCCGTATACGGCCTTTTCGCGAATACCCACCATATTCAGGTTTGCTCCGTTTATCACGAGTATTTTTTTCATAATTCCGCTATTTCCTCCGCCGCCTTATCTACGGTATCGTCGTTATAAATTTCGCAGTCGCAAACGCTTTGATAGAGCGATTTTCGCATATTATACAACTCTTCTGCCGAGCGATTTGCCAACAACGGTCTGTTACTTAACGAAAGCAAATTCAAATCGCGTTTTATCCATACGACGAGCGAACTCCTTTTTATCGCCTTTCGGTTTTCTCGTTTAAGAACGCTTCCGCCGCCCGTGGCGATAATAACGCCCCGCCTTTGGCAAGCCTCGTCTACGACCCGACTTTCGACGTCGCGGAAATAATCTTCGCCGTACCTGTTTATCATTTCGCCCGCCGTAATTCCGTAATTACGCAAAATCACTTCGTCGGTGTCGATAACTTCTCTGCCCGTAACCACGCCGAGCCTTTTCGCGATAACCGTTTTACCCGCCCCGGGCATACCAACGAGCGCGATATTCCGCGTAGACTTATAAATTTTATCGGCGAGTTTTATAACGTCGTCGTCCGAGAATTCCGTACCGTCCCAAAGTTTTTCGGAGGCTAACGCCTGATAGACGAGCATATTAAGCCCGTTGGCGTTTTTAAGTTTCAACTCCTGCGCCTGCAAAATAAATTCCGTCCGCGCGGGGTTATAAGTACAGTCGAACGCCGCTTCGAGGTTTTTTAGTCCCGACAAATCTACGGGCGAAGCCGCGTCGAACGGGTACGCGCCTACGGGCGTACAATTGATAACGATTTCCGCCCGCTTGCAAACGTCGTAACAATTTCCGTAATTTATCTCGCCTTTTCGGCTTACGACGTATATTTTTTTCGCGCCGGTTTCTTCCGCAAGCGTTTTAGCCGTCTTACCCGCTCCGCCGCTGCCTAAAATCGCCACCGTTTTACCCGCAAGGTCGATACCCGCGCTTTTCAACGCAAAGTCGAGCCCGAAAATATCCGTATTGTATCCTGCAAGTTTGCCGTCGCGGTTGACTATCGTGTTGACCGCGCCTATCTTTTTCGCGAGAGAATCCGTTTCGTCGAGATACTTTATAACCGCCGATTTATAAGGCATTGTAACGTTAAGTCCCGCGTAGTTTTTTTTAAGCAAAAACCCGCCCAGACTCTCTTCGTCGAGTTCTTTTAGCGAGTAATCGAAACCCCTTTCGCGGTGTATTTTAGCCGAGTAACTATGCGGCAATTTTTTACCTATCAGAAAATATTCTTTCATTTCTCCGTTTCTTTGCTTATATCGAATATTTTATTATACAGTTCGGTTATTTTTTTCTTTTCTTCGTCGGTCTTATTTATCGCCAATCGCTCTATAACCGCGTTTTCTCTGTCTTTATCTTCTACGGAAAGCGACAGCGTTTTTTTTGCTTCGCCGACTTCTTTTACGACGGCGAGCCTCTGCAGAAAAAGCGAAACCAACCCGTCGTCGATTTCGTCTATTTCACTTCTCAATTCGTCTATCGTTTTCATAAAGCACCTCGTCTGAAATCGCTATAGCCGCGGCGGCTTCGATCAGCGGCGCCGCTCTTAACGCAACGCACGCGTCGTGCCTTCCGTATACGCTTATCGCAGAGTTTTCTCCGGTCAGAAGATTGACCGAGTTTTGCATTTTGGCAATCGACGGAGTGGGCTTTACGGCAACCGCGAAAGTTATTTCGCCCGCCGAAATTCCGCCGTATATTCCGCCGTCGTTATCAGATTCGAAAACCAAATTTTCTTTATCGTAACGCATTTCGTCGTTTGCTTCGCTGCCGAGAAGAGAACAAAGCCCGAATCCCGTACCGAATTCGACGCCTTTAACCGCGGGAACGGCGTAGCACAGCGAAGAAATTTTACTCTCCAACCCGTCGAAAAGGCTTCCGCCGAGTCCTTTAGGGCAATTTTTTACCACGCACTCTATCCTTCCCCCGACCGAATCGCCGTCCGACTTTACCGCCGCGACGTATTCGTCGATTTCGGCTTGACTTGCTCCGCGTTTTTCGGGGGTTTTATAACTCTTTATAAATTTATCCCCGACGGATGACGGATACGCCGAAATTCTTACGCCGTAATATTTTTCGAGTACGCTTTTACAAATCGCGCCGACGGCGCATAACGCAACCGTTACCCTGCCCGAATATTCGCCGCCGCCCGTAAAATCGATTTCGCCGTCTTTGAAATATCTGCCGACGTCGGCGTGCGACGGACGAGGAATTCCGATCAGATCTTTATAGTCTTCGCTTTTTACGTCCGTATTATAAAACTCGATTTTGACGTCGCCCGTAATTCTGCCGTTTTTTACGCCTTTAACGTAATGCGGCTCGTCTTTTTCTGTTCTTTCGGTCGCGCCCGCTTTACCTGACGGCGACCTCCTTAAAAGCATATCTTCGACTTCTTTTTCGTCGAAAGTAAAGCCTTTAAGCCCCTTTATCGAGGCGGAAATTTTTTCGCCGTGCGACTTTCCCGTAACGATTATTTTCAGTTTTTTACCGTGATATACGGACATTATCCGACCCGCCTGTTTTTACTAAATTTTCAAAAAACGACGGAAACGATTTTTTTATCGCCTCCGCGCCCGATATAACGCTTTCGCCGTCGGCTGTAGCCGCTAAAATCGCCTGCGACATAACCGTTCTGTGGTCGCCTCCGCCGTCGAACGCTCCGCCTTTTACCGCGCCGCCGAAAATAATCAGATCGCCGCCGACCGAACGGCATTTTACCCCCGCTACTTCAAGCGTTTTTATAATCGCATCAACGCGGTCGCTCTCTTTGATTTTCAGCCTGCCGACGTCCTTTATAACCGATTTCCCGTTTGCATGCGCCGCAAGAACGGCTATCGTCTGGGCAAGGTCGGGATAGTCTTTTACGCTTACGTTTACAGGTTTTTTGCTTTTCGCCGCTTCGACGGTAATCTCGTCGCCGCTTATATTTACTTTCGCCCCGTAATTTCTTAAAATATCTGCAATTGCCTTATCCGGCTGATTCGAGTTTTCGTCCAACCCCCTGACGGTAACCGACCCGTTAATCGCGCCGAGCGTAAGGAAATACGCCGCCGAAGAATAATCGCCATCGCAGACAAGCCGTTTCGGCGAAACGATTTTGCCGCCGTACACGGTTATTTCGTCGCCTCGCGTTTCGGTCTTTACGCCGAATTTATCGAGCGCGGCAAGCGTCATTCCGGTATAGCCTCCGCTCACCTTTTCGCCGACGAGTTTAATTCGGCTTACGCCTTTCGTAATCGCCGCGGCAAACAAAAGCCCGCTTATAAACTGCGAACTTTGCGAGCCGTCTATGACGAATTCGCCCGCCGTCGCCTTGCCGTAATATTCGCCGTTTTCGGTTTTGAAAAGACTTTTCGATAATGCGTCGAATAACGGCTTAACCGGTCTTAAAGACAAATTCCCGCGCGTGCGGTACGAAAATTTTACGCCCAGCGCGTTAGCAACGGGAATAACCGTCCTAAGCAAAAAGCCGCACTCGCCGAAATCGAAATCGGCGGTTTCGGGCAAAGTTTTTATGCCGTAAACGATAACGCTTCGCCCGTCATAATCAACCTCCGCTCCAAGCGAACCGGCGCAATCTATAGCAGCCAGCACGTCGGCGGAATCGCCGACGTTTTCTATTACCGTCTTTCCGTCCGCCACCGCCGCAAGCAAAATATATCTCATCGCGACCGATTTAGACGGCGGCGCGGTTATCACGCCTTCCGGCGTGAACGGAGTGATTCTTACTTTCATTGAAAAATACTTTCGGCTTTTTCGACGGATACGCTTTCAATCTTCGGCTTGCCGATTTTTTTGAGCAGAATAATATCTATCTTTCCGTTCGTTGCCTTTTTGTCTTCGGATAATTTCCGCATCGGAAGTTCGGTCTTATACTCGTCGCCGAAACCGGCCGCGCGAACCATTCCGTTCATATCGTAAACGACGTCGGGTTTCAGATTATATTTTTTAGCCGACGCCGCGATTACTTTGTAAAGCCCCCGCGCCACGCATTCTCCGTGCGAAAGCGTAAAGCCGCTCTCCGCTTCGATTGCATGTCCTGCAGTATGGCCGAGATTGAGAATTTTTCTGTCTTTAAGGTCGTATTCGTCCTTTTCGACGTACTTTTTCTTGACGAGCAGACATTTATAAATGAGTTCTTCGGTTATCTCGCCCGCGACTTCCGCTTCGGAAATTTTCGCCGATAAAAGAGCGTATTTCGCCACTTCGCCTTTGCCCGAACGGATATCTTTTTCGGGTAAACTTTTCAACGCGGAAAGCGACACGTAAACCGCGGCGGGCGCGTAAAATTCGCCGAGTACGTTTTTGCCTCCGCCGAAATCGACGGCCGTTTTTCCTCCGACCGAAGCGTCAATCGCCGACAACAGAGTCGTAGGACAGTTGAGGTATTTTATTCCGCGCTTGTATAAAGAGGCGGCAAAGCCTACGAGGTCGGAAACCGCGCCCCCGCCGACTGCGATAAGCGCGTCGCCGCGAGTAAATTCGTTATCGCAAAGAAGTTTGCACAGCGCAAGTAAATTTTCGGCGGTTTTTACGTTTTCGCCCTCGCCGTAAGAGGTTTCGGTTATCTCGTACCCTTTAAGGGCTTCTCTTACTTCCTCCACGCACGCGGCGGCGTTTTTATCGTATACGAGGCATATTTTTTTGCCTGTGAGATTTTTTGTTATAAATCCGCGTAATACCTTATAATCGCTCTCTATAACGACTTTCGTTACGACGCGGTCGGATTTTATCGTCAACTTTTTCATTTTACGATTCTCCTGATTTTTTCGGATTTTTTAACTATTTCGGCAAACGTTTCGGGCTGAATCGCCTGCGCGCCGTCGCAAAGCGCGTCCTGCGGCTTACAATGCGTTTCCACCTCGACGCCGTCCGCCCCGATCGCCGCCGAAGCGAGAGATAAAGGCTCCACGAGTTCGGCTCTTCCAGAAGCGTGACTTGGGTCTATTATTACGGGGAACCGCGTCAACTCTTTAAGCCTTAAAGCCCCGCCAAGGTCGAGCGTAAACCGATTGGCCGATTCGAAAGTTCTTATTCCCCTTTCGCACAAAACGACTCTCTCGTTTCCGGCGTCGGTTATATACTCGGCGGATAAAAGCAATTCTTCCAAAGTGTTGCAAAACCCGCGCTTTAATAAAACGGGTTTGTTCGTTTTGCCTACCTCTTTCAAAAGGGCGAAGTTCTGCATGTTTTTCGCACCGATCTGCAACATATCCACGTCCGCAAACAGGTCTAAATCCCGCGGGTCGACTATTTCGCTGACCGTAGGAAGCCCCACCGCCTTTGCAACTTTAACGAGAATTTTAAGTCCTTCGGCGCCGAGCCCCTGGAAATCCCTGGGCGAAGTACGCGGTTTGTACGCTCCGCCGCGCAAAATCGTCGCGCCCGCCTTTTTTACCGCGGAAGCGACGGAAAAAAGCGAATCTTCGCTTTCTACGGCGCACGGGCCGGCAATATAGGCAAAATACCCTCCGCCGATTTTAGCGTCGCCGACGTTTATAATAAGTTTTTCGTCGATATTCGATTTCATACGTTACCAGAAAAAAAACAGAATTGATAGTAAAATACGCAAAAATGCGTTTATTCGAGAATATTTTATCACAAACGAATAGTATTTACAAGGAAAATGAAAGAAAACGGTTGCTTTTTTCGATAAAAAGTTATATACTATGCCAGACAAGAATAATACGAACCTTGCCAAAACGCTGCTATTTCCGTGTTTTTTGGCAAATTCGCGTTTGAAGTACGTGTAGTACGTCTGCACTTGCCTTTACCAAAAATCATCGAAAATATCGGCGTTTTGGTTGCAGACAAGTCTAACGGCGTATTTTTAGACTAAGACAAGGCGTGCGAGTGGGTTAATACTCAACGTATAAGCCGCGAGCAGAACGCAGTATTAGTCAAAAATACGTCGTTAGACCAAGGTTCGTATTATTCTTGTCTGGCATACCGCAACTGAAGATTGCATAACTATTAAAAATCAAAAACCGAATAAAAGCCGAGGCGGGCGGAAGAAAATTTTTCTTCCGCCCGCCTTGAATATTAATTCGTTTTCAGTCTTTTTTTTCGTTGGCGTTACCGAGGAAAGTTCCCCAGCCGCTCGTCTTTGGTCTTGGTTGACGGGGAGCGCGTTCTCCGCGGTTTCCGTTACCTCTGTAATCGCCGCGATTATCCCTTCCGTAACCGCTTTTACCGCCCCTGAAACCGCCGCGATCGCCGCGTCCGGTTCTACGGTCGTTTCTGCCGGAATCGCCGCGTTTACCCTTAAAAGAAGCGTCGATAGGCTCGTCGCTCGTAAGTTCGCCGGGAACGATCACCACGTGACGGTTAGGTTCTTTGCCGTCCGATTCGGTGGTTACGTCTTTCCTGTCGGCAAGGGCGGAGTGAATAATTCTTCTTTCGTACGGAGCCATGGGTTCGAGTATGACTTTTCTTCCTTCTCTTACCGCTCTGTCGGCGAGTTTTTCGGCTAAACTTTTAAGAGTGTCTTCGCGTTTTTCTCTGTAATTTTCACAGTCTACGACAACTCTTCTGTAATCTTCTCTGCCGATGTTGGCAACCGCGCCCGCCAAAGTCTGAAGGGCGTCGAGAGTTTCGCCGCGATAACCTATAACCTGTTGAGATCTTTCGGCTACGACTTCTACGACTATTTTGTCGTCCTCTTCCAGGAGGTTGCATTTTGCGTTGACTTTCATTATCGGGAAAAGACCTTCCAAAAACGCTTTTACTCTTTCTCCGTCGGTCTTTTTTGCGTTGATTTCTACTTCCGCCTTTTTGGAATTGATACCCAAAAATCCTTTTTTCGCTTCTTCTATAATTTTGATTTCGGCTTGTTCGGCGGTAACGCCTAATTCTTTCAAGCCCTCTTCGATCGCTTCTTCGACCGTTTTACCGTAATAGGTAGGCATCTTTTTTGCTCCTTTATCTTCTTTTGCCGTAACGGGCTTTGCTCGTTTCTTCGGCTTGTTTTTTAATTATTTTGTTCTTGAACGCCTTTTCCACGCAGAAATTGATAGCCAAAGTGAATAACGTGGAAAGAATCGAACTCGTTACCATGTAAATCGAGAAACCCGCGGAATAAATAAATGCGAATACGCCGAACATAATAGGCATTATCCAGGTCATTATTTTCTGCTGGGTGGCAGCCTGTCCGTTCGCGCCGTCTACGGACGAAAGTTCCATCTGCGTCTTCTGAGTCTTGTTCATTATTACCGTGGACAAAAGCATGGTAATAATAGACAGCGCAACGAGTATAAACAGACCGTTACCTTTGCCGAATCCCGTCTGTTTGTATTCTTTAAGGTCGGCGGTAAGTTCGTCGTATTTCTTCTGCGAAAGTTGTTGATCGCTTATTTTTAAGGTCGTTTTAAGTTCCGCGTAAGAAGGAATAGCGGGTTTGAACGGACTGTCCACTACCCAGAGGTTTTTAACCCACGGAAAAACGACCGAACTGCTTCTGTTTTTCTTATAACTTTCTTTCGCCGCCTGTCTTGCGGGTTTATAGATATTTTCCGTCGCGTAACTTTCCGCGATAAAATTTACTACGTCGCTACCGAAAACTTTATTTGCAATTTCGAGTTTTTTAACCGAACCGGCTTCTTCGCCGTCGGCAGGGTCGGTATACTTATTTGATATATACGCCAGATAATCGAACTCCCCGGTGTTTTCGTTTATAAAAACTTCTATTTTGCTGTTTCTCGCTCTGAAAACGTTTATATCGGCGATAGAGTATAAACCTGTGTCTTCGTCTTTATCCAGGGCTTTTTTATTGTTTTCGTCTTTTCTGAGAAGATCTTTTATTTCGGTTTCGGTAAGTTCTTTTTCTACGAAATCGTTTACGGCGAAATTTATCAACTCCGACTGTATTTTTTGGTGAGCGAAATTTAATTTGCCGGTATAAACAATATCTTTTCCTTCTCCTTGCGAAACGAAGTAAATATTAAAATCTTTACCCGAAATCTTTCTCAATTCGGTAATGAAGTCGGCGTCGTAACCGTTAGTCGAATCGTAATTTGCTTTAAGGACGTAATTGTTTACGTTTGCTTTCGCGTTGACCTCGGTATAATCTATACCCGTTAAATCGAAATAACTTACGAGAGAGGAATTTTTAACCGCGTTGTCTACGTTTACGTAATATTCCCATTCGGGGTTTTCTTCACTGCCTTTATTCACCGCGACGAAATAATCTCCGTTGTCGGCTTCCCGTACGATTGTCTGATCGTAAGCCGTCTGCATCTTTCTGAAAACTTCGAAGTCCGCTTTACGCGAATAGGAACTGAAAGCCCCTATGACGATAATGAAAAATACGAGCGAAACTATCGTCGGAAGACACGGCATAAGAGCAGAATATCCGTTCTTTTTATAAAGAGCCATCATTTTCTGCTGATAAAGTTGCTTGTTGTTCGCGTATTGTTTCTGTAATTTTTCGAGGTCATCCCTCATCATTTCCATTTTAAGGGCGTTTTTCTTCATAGAAGCCCTTGAAAATATGTCGAGGGGAAGGGTTATGAGTTTAAGAATAAGCGTGAATATTATAATACCCAGACCTACGTCTACTACCGCGTTTATCAAAGACTCGATAATCTGTAAAAGCCAGGCGTATTTTACGTTCGGCAAAGAACCGAGTGAACCTATAAAATTTACGCCTACGCCCGAAAATAATAAATTTTCTAACATTTTACTCCTGTTTTATCAAAAAACGACTACATTAACCACTTTTTATAGTTGGGGTTTTCCGGAACGGGATCGAATCCGCCTTTATTTATTCTGTTACACCTTAAAATCCGCCATATAGTAAGCCCTACTGCCGCAAAAAAGTTGTGTTTTATAAAGGCTTCCATCGAATACACGCTGCAAGACGGGGTAAATATACAACCGGCTCTTAAGGGTACGGATATAAATCTCTTATAAAATTTCAACGCCTTTATGCAAAACCTGTTTACGGGGCTTATTTTGTACAACATTTTACGGACGTTAATTTATCATACGCCGAACGAATATCCTTCAAAAATTCGTCGTAAGAATATTCGTCGCTTTTTTTAGGCATAAATACTATATAAAGAGGGGCTTCGTAATCTTTGAAAACCTCTCTCGCAGCGGCGCGGAGCAATCTCTTTATTCTGTTTCTTACTACCGCGTGTCCGTGTTTTTTACTTACGGAATAACCTATTTTAAGTTGATCGCTTCTGATATAAAGCATAGCGAGCGTTTTTAAGTAAACTCTTTTCCCTTTGGAAAAAACTTTATTAAAATCGCTCTCTCTTTTCAATCTGTTAATCAAATCAATAGGTAAGACGTTTACGTCCTTTATTTCTTCTTCTCTTTAATACCTTTCTTCCTGCGGTGGTGGACATTCTCTTTCTGAATCCGTGTACTTTGTTTCTGGTTTTCTTTTTGGGTTGATAAGTTCTTTTCATGATTTTACTCCTGTATTTTTCCGCGTAAAATTATATTACGCCGATTATTGCTTTTGAAATTATACTTTTTTTATTTACGTTTGTCAACTTTAATATCGTTCTTTTTAAGAATTTATTCTTATGGGAAGAACTAAAAATACGTAATCGTCGCCTGCGAAAGGCGTTATTATTGCCGGCGCTATTTCACCTACGAATTTGAAATTGACGTATTCGTCGGGCGACGCTTTCAACGCGTCTACTATATACTTCGAGTTGAATTTTATATCGAGGTCTTTACCTACGCACTTGATCTGTACGTTTTCGTTGACGTTGCCTTTTTCGGAATTAGCCTTTATGTTTACGAATTTTTCCCTTATTTCGAGTTTTATAAGGTTTCTGGAATCTTTCGCTACTACCGTCGCCCTTTCAAGACCGCTTATAAGAGCGTTCCTGTTTACCGTAACTTCGGTAATGAATTCTGTCGGGATAATCTGCGAATAGTTTATAAATTCGCCTTCTAACAGTCTGCTTACGAAAACGGTGTTATTTTCTTCCACCATCAATGAATTATCTTCCGAAACGATAGTTATTTCTCCCTCTTCTTCTTCGAGCATTCTCGAAATTTCGCCGAGAGCGCGCGAGGGAATAATCATCTTGAAATCTCCGCTTGCCGATATAAGGGGAACTTTCGCCACCGCCATTCTGAATCCGTCCAGCGCGACGCATTTAAGATCTCCCCCTTTAACCTCGAAAAGACATCCTTTGAGTATAGGGCGTGATTCGTCCGTAGAACAAGCGAACACGGTTTTGTTTACCGCGTCTTTATAACACTTCTTCGAAAGATTTATCCACTTTTCGCGAAGGTTCTTTTTAAGCGACGGATATTCGTCCGCGGAAAGAGAAGAAAGGTAAACGACGCTGTCGCCGTAAACTATTTTTATTCTGTTTGCTTCTTCGAGGAAGAACTCTACTTCGTTTTCGTTTTCGAGTTTTTTTACGAGTTCGGCAAACATCTTACCCGGAACTACTATATCTCCTTCCATAAAAGTTTCGCAAGCGATAGTTTTTTCTATTCCTATCTCCATATCGGTGGCGGTAAGCGTAAGATTATCCCCTCTTACTGAAAGTTTGATTCCTTCGAGTATCGGATTGGTAGTCTTTACGCTGATAGCCTTCGACACTTTCATTACGGCGTTCGATAAATCGTTGCCGTTTACGATCATTTTCATTTTTGCTCCTTTTTCCGATTGATAGATATATATTTTTTTTATTACGTAGAAGTAATAATAGGAACTGTCGATTTGTGGAAAACTTTATTTTTAAGCGATAAAATTTTCGATTTTACCTTAATTTTCGGCTTTTGATAAGCGGTGGAAATAATGTTTATTAAAAACGATAAAAAGGTAGAAATGTATACAAACGGAAGGCTTGTCCACAGGAATATATCTTTACGGATAAAAAATATATTCCGATTACCCGCAGTATTGAAGATTATCTCTTATATATTATATATAATAACGCTCAAAAAAGCAAGAAAAAAAAGGCAGAAAGATTAAAATAAGAAAATAGTGGAAAAGTAGTTGACAAACGCGGTAAAAATGTTAAAATCTTGTTTATGAAAGAATTATTCGAAAAGTATAATATAGAGTTGACGGACGAAAAAGAGAAAAAATTCAAAGAATACTCTTCTTTACTCAAAGAATATAACTCGAAATTTAACTTAACTTCTATTTTAAGCGACGATCAGATAGAGATTAAACACTTTCTTGACAGTTGTTTATATGTGGACAAGTTTATCCACAACGCGGATATAATAGAAATAGGTTCGGGCGGAGGGTTCCCGTCCGTTCCGAATAAAATTTTACGCGACGACCTTACATTTACTCTTCTGGAAGCAACCGAAAAAAAATGCGAATTTTTATCCGTAGTCGTTAAAGAGTTGGGTTTGAAAAAAGTAAGGATAATAAACGGTCGCGCGGAAGAACTCGGCAACGATAAAAATTATCGTGAAAAATATGATTATTGTATCGCCCGCGCGGTGGCAAGGCTTAACATTTTATCCGAGTACTGTATGCCTTTCGTAAAAGTAAACGGAAAATTCGTCGCGTATAAAGGCAACGCCGCCGAAGAAACGGAAGAAGCGAAGCCGGCAATAGACCTTTTAGGCGGAAAAATAACGAACGTATACGAGTTTTCTTTGCCGAATGACGAAGGAAAACGTAATATTATAGAGGTAGAAAAAGTAAAAAATACGCCTTCTTTATACCCCCGCGCAAACGGAAAAATTAAAAAGAAACCGCTGTAACGGTACGTCATTGCGAGTGAAACGAAGCAATTCCGAGGATCGGAGTACGAAAAAAATATATAATAAAAAACTATGGTAAAACAAAGAGATCCGCTGTTCTACGGAACGGAAAAACCTATAAAAATATTAATGAAAATTGCGCCGCCCGTTATGGCGGCGTTACTTATTCAGTCCCTTTATAACGTAGTGGACAGCCTTTTCGTCGGTAAATACGACCCTTCGGGTAACGGAATAAACGCTCTTTCGGTTATATATACGATGCAACTCGTTATAATCGCTCTGGCTGTCGGAACGGGCGTGGGTGTAAATACGTACATGGCTAAACTTTACGCCGAAAAAAAAGAGAAAGAAGCCAACGAAACTGCGGGCGTCGGCGCGGTCCTTTCAATTATAATGTGGATAATCTTTTCGCTTTTGTCGGTAGTTATACTTAAACCTTTTATAAATTTTCAATGCACGGACGAAACCGCGAGAGAGTACTCTTTTACTTACGGAATAATAGTTTGCGTAGGTAGTTTGGGAGTTTTCGCCGAAGGAATATTCACGAAAGTACATCAGGCGGAAGGAAATATGATTTTGCCGACGATCGCGCAGATAACGGGCGCGGTCGTAAACGTTATATTAGACCCCGTTTTGATATTCGGGTGGTGGATTTTTCCCGAAATGGGTATAGCGGGCGCTGCCGTCGCTACCGTAGCAGGTCAGGTAATAGCGGCTGTCATAACCGGAATTAAAGGGTTCAGAAAACCGCCGGAACTCAAAAATTTCGGTCATTATATAAAAAAGATATACGGTTACGGCTACCCTTCTATTTTGATGCAGTTCGCCTTTACCGTGTACATAGTCGCGCTGAACGCCATACTCGCAACTTTTTGTAACGAAGCGGTTATCGTACTCGGGCTGTATTATAAAGTTCAGTCGTTTTTCTGGATACCTCTGATGGGGCTTCAAACGTGCATAGTACCCGTAATAAGTTATAATTACGCGATAAAGAGATACGACAGAATAAAATCGATAATGAATTGTTCGTTCGTCGTAAGCGCGGTTACGATGCTTATAGGAGTATTGTGTTTTGAATTTTTACCCGTACCGATAATCTCTGTATTCAATAAAACGGAAAGAGTTCTCGCAATAGGTAAAAGGGCTTTTCCGATAATAGGGTTGAGTTTTATTCCCGCCATTTTCAGTTTTATGATACCTACGCTGTTTCAATCCATAGGAAGATCTTTCCCGAGCGTGTTCTTAACTCTTTTAAGACAGATCTTCGGGCTTATTCCGTTGTTTTATCTCTTTTCTCTGATAGGGCTCGATTACACCTGGATAGCTTTTCCCGTAGCCGAAAGTTTAACGGCGATTTTCGGAATGATGTTCTACTTTTTACAACTTAAAAAATGGAAAAAAGAAGAAAATAAAATTAAAGATATCGTCTGATCACGTTCAACATGACGGTATTAAAACAAGGCGGACGCAATTTGCGTCCGCCTTGTTTTTTATAGAATAATTTATTATTCTTTGCCTGCGAGTTTCTTATACTTCGCAAGACGCGCTTCGTTGTCTTCTTCGCTCTTTTCAAAGAGTTTTTCGGCGAGTTCGGGTTGCGCTTTTTTAAGCGTAGCGTAACGGTTTTCGCCTAAAATGAAGTCCTGATAACTTGCGGTGGGATCTTTGCTGTCGAGCGTGAACGGATTGACTTCGGTACCGACTTTTTCGGGGTTGTATCTGTAAAGGTGCCAGTAGCCCGCGTCGACCGCTTTCTTCTCTTCGTTCTGCGAGTTCGCCATGTTGATACCGTGGTTGATACAAGGCGCGTAGCAGATGATAAGCGACGGTCCGTCGTACGCTTCCGCTTCGGTGATAGCGTTAAGGAATTGCTGTTTGTTCGAACCCATAGCGCATTGCGCGACGTAAACGTAGCCGTAACTCATAGCCATCATGCCGAGGTCTTTCTTCTTAGTTCTCTTGCCGCCCGCGGCGAATTTCGCAACCGAGCCGGTAGGAGTCGCTTTACTTGCCTGTCCGCCCGTGTTGGAGTAAACTTCGGTATCTACGACGAGTACGTTGACGTCTTCGCCCTGAGCGAGAACGTGATCGAGTCCGCCGTAACCGATGTCGTAAGCCCAACCGTCGCCGCCGAAGATCCAGATGGACTTCTTGACTACGCAATCAAGCGAATTCTGAACGGTTTTGAGTATTTCTTTAAGTTCGCCCTTGTTGTTCTTAATCGCCGAATAGAGCGAAACTTCGAGGGTTTTCTGAACTTCTTTGGTGATTTCCGCGCTCTTTTTATTGGCAAGCCATTTCTTGAACGCGTCGCCGACTCTTCCGCCGAGACCGAGTTCGAGAGCCCTTTCCATAAGTTCGCCGAGGCGACCGCGTCTTTGAGCGTAAGCGAGGTTGAAGCCGTAACCGAATTCGGCGTTGTCTTCAAACAAACTGTTAGCCCATGCGGGACCTTTGCCTTCGTCGTTCTTGGTGTAGGGGCATGTCGGGGACGAACCGCCGTAAATGGACGAGCAGCCCGTAGCGTTGGCTACGACCATGCGGTCGCCGAACATCTGCGTGATAACCTTGATATAAGGAGTTTCGCCGCAGCCCGCGCACGCGCCCGAGAATTCAAAGAGCGGTTTGTTGAACTGAGAACCTTTGACAGTGGTCGGTTTGAACACCGAGGTATCTACTTTGGGAAGTTTTTCGCTGAATTCGTAGTTTACGGTTTCTTCCGCGACTACCTTTTCGAGCGGGATCATCGTAAGAGCCTTCTTGTCTTCCTTGGTCGGGCAGATGTTTGCGCATACGCCGCAACCCATACAGTCAAGCGGACTTAACTGCATTCTGTACGAATATCCTTTCATGCCGATCGCGGCTTTGGTCGCGAACGAAGCGGGAACTTCCGTTCCGTCTTTTACGAGAACGGGGCGGATACAAGCGTGCGGGCAAACGAACGCGCACTGGTTACACTGAATACAATTTTCGGCGTTCCACGCGGGTACTTTAACCGCTACGCCGCGTTTTTCGAATCTGGTCGTGCCGGTAGGAACGTGTCCGTCGGCGTTGAACGCGGACGAGGGAAGTTTGTCGCCCTGAAGAGCAAGTATCGGATGAATAACTTCCCGGAAATATTTATCGTCCGCAAGTTTGACGGGAGAAGCGCCGGTCGTGGCGTTTGCCCATTCTGCGGGAACGGCTATTTCTTTGAGTTCGGAAGCGGCTTTGTCGATAGCGGCGTAGTTCATGTTGACGACCGCGTCGCCTTTCTTGCCGTAGGACTTCTTGACGTATTGTTTCATCCAGTCTTCCGCTTCGGCGTAAGGCATGATTTCGGGGTTGATCTTGAAGAACGCGGCTTGCATGATAGCGTTGGTTCTTCCGCCGAGACCTATCGATTGAGCGATCTTTATAGCGTCGATAACGTAGAGTTTCGCGTTCTTTTTCGCAAGCGTAACTTTCATCGCCGCGGGAAGGTTGGCATCGAGTTCTTCGGCGGTAGTCCATTCGCAGTTAAGGAGGAACTTGCCGTTTTCTTTAAGGTCGGTAACCATATCGTATCTCGTAACGTAAGAGGGTTGCGAGCATGCGATGAAGTCGGCGGCGTCGATAAGGTAGGACGACTGAATCGGAGTCTTACCGAAACGAAGGTGCGAAACGGTTATACCGCCCGACTTCTTACTGTCGTAGAAGAAGTAACCCTGAGCGTACATATCCGTATGGTCGCCGATAATCTTGATCGAGTTCTTGTTCGCGCCGACCGTACCGTCCGAACCCAGACCGTAGAACTTACAACTGATCGTGCCTGCGGGCGCGGCGTTGTATTGAGTCGAGAAGTCGAGCGAAGTGTTGGTTATATCGTCGTAAATACCGATAGTGAAGTGATTCTTCGGCTTAGCCTGTTCGAGGTTTTTGTAAACCGCGTAAACCATGGACGGGTTGAATTCTTTTGAACCGAGACCGTATCTTCCGCCGTAAACCTTGATTTTCTTCTTGTTGTTTTCCGCGAGAGCGGCGCATACGTCGAGATAAAGAGGTTCGCCGAGCGAGCCGGGTTCTTTCGTTCTGTCGAGTACCGCGATTTTCTTTACGGTTTTCGGGAGAGCCTTGACGAACGCTTTCGCCGCGAACGGACGGTAAAGTCTGACTTTCAGAACGCCGACCTTATGACCTTCGCCGTTCATTTTAGCGATGGTTTCTTCTATCGCTTCGGCTCCGCTGCCCATAATAACGACTACGTTTTCCGCGTCGGGCGCGCCTACGTAATCGAAAAGGTGATAACTTCTGCCCGTTAAAGCCGAAACCTTGTCCATCATCTTCTGAACGATTGCCGGGGTTGCTTCGTAATAAGCGTTGGCGGTTTCTCTGTTCTGGAAGTAAGTATCGCTGTTTTGCGCCGTACCCTTCTGAATCGGGTGTTCGGGGTTGAGCGCGCGGGAACGGAAATCTTCGATATCTTTAAGATCGACGAGTTTCTTCATATCCTCGTAATCGATCGCTTCGATCTTGGAAACTTCGTGGCTCGTTCTGAAACCGTCGAAGAAGTGAAGGAAAGGAACTCTCGCTTTAAGCGTCGAAAGGTGAGCAACCAGAGCAAGGTCCATAACTTCCTGAACGGAGTTGGAAGCAAGCATTGCAAAACCCGTCTGACGGCAAGCCATAACGTCCGAGTGATCGCCGAAGATGTTAAGGGAGTGAGCGGCTAACGCTCTCGCGCTGACGTGGAATACGCAGGGGAGCAACTCGCCCGAAATCTTGTACATATTCGGAATCATAAGGAGCAAGCCCTGAGAAGCGGTATAGGTAACCGTGAGCGCGCCTGCGCTGAGCGAACCGTGAACCGCGCCCGCGGCGCCTGCTTCGGACTGCATTTCGGCAAGACGAAGTTTCTGACCGAACATATTCGTTCTGCCTGCGGTAGCCCATTCGTCCGCCACTTCAGCCATAGGCGAAGACGGGGTTATCGGGTATATAGCCGCGACTTCCGAAAACGCATACGCAACGTGGCTGGCGGCGGTATTACCGTCGATAGTCATGATTTTCATTAAAACGACCTCCGTAAAATAATTTACAAAATTTTGTTTATAGCAGCCTTACGGGCGGAATAAATTTCGTCCGTCGGCCAACTTACAATATTATATCTTATAGTCAAAATTAAGTCAATTGTTTTACTAAATTCTTAAAAAAATCTTTCAAATTTCTTAAACGCGATTTATTTTGCCGTAAAATAATAAAATCCGTCTTGCCGCGATGACGCGTTTTGTTAAGTGTCATATTTCTCTTACGCGCAACATGACACAATTGTCATTGCGTGGTCGCTATGCTCCTTCGCAATGACGTGCGTTTTTACTGTCATCGCGAGCGTAGCGTGGCGATCCCGAAGATTGGAGTGCGGATAATAATATACGTGTCATATTGAGCGTATATATAAAACGTAAAACAACGAACAAAAAACCGAGGCGGGGTTGAAATTTTCATTTCAACCCCGCCTCATCCTTATACTTTTACCAATCTAACGAATTATCATTCGATATATCGTTTATTTTTCTAAAAGTCTGTTTATTGATTTCTGAATAAAATTTATTTATTTTAGACTTACTAATTTTTTCCGGTAAACCGATATTTATAAAATCTAATACATAATGATTACGGTTTTTGGTAAATTTCGGTGAATATGAAATTTGATATTTATAATAATGTCCTAGAACGCCTTGTAAAACAACGTAAATTTGCATTTTAGAAATATTATTGTTTTCACTAAAAAACTCAAATGGACATAGCATAAAATTGCCATTATTATCTAAAAAAGTGGGGGCAGTAGATAAATGGAATACGTTATCTATTATATACCCGCGAAAATAAGCACTATGATTTGTAAGATGAATTACTTGATCTTTGATTTCGTATGTAAAATTTTTCATACCTTTGTTTTCATAAGAATCAAAGAAAGACACAGGTATCTCTTCAAATTTTTGAGTTTTTTGAGTAACCCGTATTCGTACAAGTGGGGGCTTTGTCTATAACCCAATCCGTCGCGGTTTCATGTTGCCAGTCGGCGTAAAGAGTTATATCGCCGAACGAGCGATTAGCGATTACGGTGATTTTTTCTTTCAAGGCTTCGTCTTTATACCAACCGACAAAGGTATGTTTGCCCGTAGGGGCGGCAAGAGTGATGTCCTGACTTTCTATATCGTATTCGGTCGGGTTTGCGCCTATGGTATCGCCGCCGTTAAGAACGTAAGTTATATTATAGGTTACGATTTGCCAATCGGCGTAAAGAGTTACGTCGTTGGTCAGATTCCATATTCCGCAGTCGAATTTTTCGACGCCGTTAAACCAGCCCGTTTTAGAGTAACCCGTTCTTTCGTAATTTATTAAATCGTAATTTTTGTCGTAAGTTACGCTCTGAACGTAAGTTTCGCCCTTTGCGTAAACGAACGTGTTTTTCGTCCCGGTTATTATTTTCGTGTTGAGATAGGTTATCGTATATTTGTTTGCCGTCCACTTTGCGTAAAGAGTAACGTTGCCGTAATTGCCCTGCGGTAATTCCGTAACGTTATCGCCCGAAAAATCTTTTTCGGCGTACCAGCCGTTAAACGTATAACCCGTTTTCGACGGAGCGGCGAACTCTATAGTCGAGGTTTCTACGGTGTAAGTCGTCGGGTTGTTTTCGTCGTTCGCTCCGCCGTCTAAATTATAATGAATATTGTAAATTGTGGGTTTCCAATCGGCAACGAACGTTTTATTGCCGATACTTCCTTTATCTATTCGCCCTTCGTCGCTCCACCCGATAAAATCATATCCGAGTTTTGCGGGGGAACCAAGCACCACCGTATCTTCAACGGTATAACTTTCCGGAGGGGTGTTATCGAGTATACCGCCGTTTAATTCGTACGTAATACCATATACGATAACGTTCCAACTTGCCGTTATCGTTATGTTATCCGTAACGGGTTCAGAAAAATCGTAATCCCATCCGATAAAAGAGTAACCTGTTTTTGTTGTAGAGGGTTCGTTGGCTAAAGAATCTTCTTCTATTTGTTGACTCTCGACCGCACTTCCGCCTTGTAAATTGAAAGAAACCATATAAATTTTTCTTCTTCGGATAGTTACTTCGTAAATCGTCTTCGGATTGCCGTCGATTTGCTCCGTAATATAAACCACGTTATCGCCTTCGGTTAACGGAATGGTTTTAGTCGCGACTTGTTTTATGCCGTAAATATCCAAAGAAACTACGTATTGAACGTTTCCTTCGGTTTTAACTTCGTCTATAAAAGAGTACGTTTTTTGAACGTTCGGAACTTTGCCGTAGACGGGAACGTTTCCGTCTATATTCTTCTGCCCCACGGTAAGTGTTTTGAAGGTCATTTTGCTTTCAAGTTTTGTGCCTTCGTCGACAATCGTGTCCGTCGCGGTACAGCCTTTACGGTTGCAATGCGCGGTCTTTGTTCCGTCTTTTTCGTACGTTGCGTTGTTATCGGATATATAATTCGTAAACTTATGCCCAAGTTTACTGCCGACGTCGGTTACGGTATCGGTTTCGGAGCAGCGGTCGCACTTTGCGGTTTTCGTTCCGTCTTCGGTACATTTCGCGTTACCGTCAGACACGTAATTCGTAAACTTGTGTCCGAGCGAAGCGCCGTATTCAAAAGTTTCCGTTCCCGTTTCGCCGCACTTGCAAGAGTAATAATATCTCGCCCCTTCTGAACAAGTCGCGTTACTTGCGAGATATTTATCTTCCGCAATTTCTTGCGTAAAAGAATGAGTGTGGTTATCTTTTTTACCGCAACCGCTTGCGAAAAACGCGGCGGATAGGATAAACGTTAAAGATAACGCCGAAAGTATGAGTTTTTTCATTTTATATTCCTCCCGAAAAACAAAAATGCGCCACCTCAAACGAAATGACGCATCGTAGAAAATGCACCGTTTCGCTTGCTGCGACACAAACATACAGAACTAAATCAAAACGTATATGTAATGCGAAAAAAGATACAATTCTACCGAAGAATATGTACCGTCTTGAATTAGTCCGAAAAATATTCAGTTTATGTCGCGTGGATATTTTAACACATTTTTACCGAATATGCAACGTTTATTCACGCAAAAACAAAAAAGTCGGTGGAGTTTTTATCTAAAACTCCACCGACTTCGGTTATATCGTTATTTAATCTGCTTGGTTTAACTCGGCATTGACAACGTAACGTACTCAATACAATTGTCATTGCGAGGGAGCGTAGCGACCGCGGCAATCCCGAGGATTGGAGTACGAACGACCATGCAGCCGCTCCGACTTCTATTGCGGGGTAAATGTTCCCGATGAAACGGGGAAAATGTCGCAATGACGGAGTTTATATAGTAATGCTACGTGAATTCGGTATAATCTCTATATTTTCGAAAGAACGTATTCGGCGTATTTGCGGGCGACGTTGATATGCGTAACGGCTTCGAAAGACTTGAAAAACGCGTTGCTGTTTACTTCGCATACGATCGGTTTTCCGTTTTCGCCGAATAAAATATCTACGCCGGAATAGTCAAGCCCCAACGCCTTATGCGCTTTAAGAGCGATTTCTTTGATTTCGCCCGACAACTCGTATTTTTCGGCTCTTCCGCCCGCCGCGATGTTAGACCTGAAATCGTTTTCCGATTGCCTGATCATTCCGCCGACGACTTCGCCGCCTATAACGATTACTCTTACGTCTTTGCCGTAACTGGTCGATACGAACTTCTGAAACAAATGAGGACGGTCTATAAGGCGGTTTGCAAGAGTTTCGAGTTCTTCTTCGTCTTTCGCGAGATATACCCCTTTACCGAGCGAACCGAACGATTCTTTTACGATTATCGGGAAAGACAATTCCGCTGCGATTCGGTTTAACGCCGCTTTCGGAACCGTCGAACCGGGTTTGTAACACAGCGGCGCGGGGTAGGTTTCGGGAGTGGGAATATTCGCCTTTGCAAGAGCGAGATAGGTTAAAACTTTGTCGTCGCAATTCTCTATCGCTTCGCGGGTGTTGAAAACTTTGATTCCCGATAAAGTCAACGCTTCGAGCAGATATTTGTCCTTATCGAGATAAATCGCGAAATCGACGTCGTTAAAAGGCAACCGTATACCGTTTTCGTCCGTCGATAATCCGAAATCGTCGTTTTTGCATATCGTTACGTCTGCTCCGAGTAAATCGAACTCTTCTTTAAGCCTTGCGGACTGGTAAAGATAAGTTGGCGAAGCGTCGAACGCGTTTATTACGATTATTCCGCGCTTCATCTCGAATACCCCTCGAAATCGTTCTTTATTTCGTTGAGCCTGCCCGAATAACTATAACTGTAAGCGTCGCCGTCGCCGACTATAACGTGGTCGTATAAGTCGATTCCCGACAGTTTGCAGATCAGCGCTATCTGCGCGGTCGCCGAATCGTCGCGCGCGGACGGCAGACAGATTCCGCTGGGATGATTATGCACCACGACTATTGATTTTACGTTTTTTACGGAAAGAGAGCGGACGAAATTTTCAAAGGGAAGAGTTACGCCGCTCGGATCGTTCTGCGTAAAAGATTCTCTGCCGATAATGCGCGCTTTGGAGTCGAGAAGAAAGACGGTAAAGACTTCGCTCTGGTAATACGAATAGTGTTTCACGACGTAATTTTTAACTTCGGCGTAGTTGTAAAATTTCAGGTTGTTGAACTTTTCTTCCTGCGCGGTGTCGGAGATTTTGCCGAGCATATTAAGATAAACCGCCACCGAATCGCCTACGCCGTCAATCTGTTTCAGGTCTTCCGCAGGGGTGTGGATAACGGCGGATAAAGATCCGTATTTGTTGATCAGAGTGTGTGCGAGCGGGTTGACGTTTACCCTCGGAACGGCGTAAAAAAGAGCCAACTCCAAAAGTTCGTGATTGGAAAGCGAGTCGGGAGATTTTACGAATCTGTCCCTCATTCTCGACCTGTGATTTTCGTGAATATTTTCTTTCGTCGTTTTCATAGTCTAAAAAATTATAACAAAAATTCAAAGATAAAAATTCACATTTAATGATATTATCTTTCACGTTCGATGTCAACGGTTTTAGCGGGTTATTCTTAAAAATAATATCTTCGGGGTAAAAACTTGACTGTTAAACTAAATAGTGATACAATCAAGCGCAAGGAGACATTTTATGAAAAAACCGTTTATAGTAATGATTTTGTTATCGCTTACGTTGTCGCTATTCGTCTTTAGCGGGTGCTCGGATAAAAAAGAATCCGCTAAAACCGTTCCGCTTCAATCGTTGAGGTTCGATTTGTGCGAAGGCGAAGACGGAAAGTACTATCGCGTAAGTCAAAAAGACTTTAATATTTCGGGGCGGCTCGTTATTCCGACGACGTATGAGGGGTTGCCCGTAAAAGAGGTCGCATTTTTTAACTACTGCAAAGACATTACGGAATTGGTTATTCCGAGCAGCGTGGAATATATCGACTTCATAGATCTGGCTTCGGTATTGCAAGGAACATTTTCCAACGGAATAGAATCTATATCCGTGGACAAAAATAATCGCGTTTACGAAAGCGTAGGAAACTGCATAATAGAAAAGTCGACGAAAACTTTGATACTCGGTTGTAACGGCACGAAAATTCCTGCCGACGGCAGCGTACTGAAAATCGGATACAACTCTTTTTACGGGTGTGAAAAAATCAAAGAAATCAAGATTCCGCGCTTCGTTACCGAAATAGGAATCACGGCTTTTGAACATTGCGCGGAAGATTTTACGATTTATTGCGAAATCGAAGAATCCGAAAAACCGTCCGGTTGGTGTGAAAACTGGGACTGCGGTTATCCCGTAGTCTGGGGCTATAAAGGGTAAAATAAAAAAATATTCGCATTGCCCTTGACAAAGCGAATATAATGTAGTAAAATAATAGCGCAAAGGGCGAAACCGGTATGGGCGGTTAGCCTAATGTGGTAAATTTAAGAAATTGACCGCACCAATGCTACGGGGGCGGTCATTTCTTTTTGTTGTCAAATAACGTTTTGATTATGTAAGCAAAAAGAATCAGGCAAAACAAAGATATTAAATCCATTTTGCAATCACCTCCTTTGTAGGAAGTGCTAACCGCCGCAGGTCGCCCTTGCGCCACTGTCGAGTATACTCTTATCGGATAGAAATTGCAACTTAATGAAGTTTCTTACATAAAATTATTATAATAAAGCGTGGCGGGAAAATACGAATTTTCCCGCCACACGGTTTTCCGACGTTATTCGGATTATTTTTTTATTCTGATGATTTTGAAACTCAGCATCGTAACGAGTTCCGCGGGAATAATAATCAGAAATACCCACGGAATACATGCGTCGGCAACCTGCAACGGTATTAAAAACGCGTCTAAAATAAGCGAAACTATAAGCAGCGTTACCGACCAGAAACGAAGCGACGGGCGAGCCCACAGGCTCGTGAACACTATGGCGACTATCGCCGCCGCGGGGATGGGGGATACGTAACAATACAAAAGATTTTCGCCAAGGGTACCGAAAACCGACTGAAGCGTCGCGAACACGACGGTTTCCAAAGCCGCAATCGCAAAAAAAGTGATCGCCGCGACGAGCAAACGATTACGTTTTTTTACCGCTTTCGCGTAGGAGGTTTGTTCCGCCACCACTTCCGGTTCGGCGTGTTCGGTTACCAGAAAGTCGAGCGTTACGCCGAAGAGCGACGCGATAGTCATAAGCACCGTAACGTCGGGTATGGACTCTCCGCGTTCCCATTTCGAAACCGCTTTGTCCGAATAATTTATCTTTTCGGCGAGTTCGATTTGCGTCAACTTCATTTGTTTTCTCAAAGATATTAAGTTTTGAGCAAATACGACTTTAACGTCCTGCATTTCAAATCTCCGTGAAAGTTATTACACGTTTGATTTTATTTTAGCACAATAACGGATAAAAATCAAACGAAAAAAGGCGAATTCGGGTAAAATCACGATAATTTTACCGTTTTTCTACCGCGGGTAGAGTCGGATTACGCGTGTGTAGAAAGTGGTTTTTACGCTCTACGTTAAAGAAAATTTCTTTATAGCGAGCCCCTGCGGGAGTAGGTTGTAATTTTACGCCCGTCGGGGTAAAATACGGGTATAGACGAAAAACCGTTTACGACGCGTTTTGCGAAAACGGAAAGGAGGCTGCTATAATGAATAGAGAAAAGAAGATAACGGTGTTCGGCGATTCGATAGGTAAAGGCGTATTTACGGACGGCGGAAAGATAGAAGTTATCAAAGACAACGCGGTAAAATTGTTCGAGGAATGGAAGGGCATAGAGATAGACAACCGTTCGGGGTACGGGCAGTCGCTTAAAAGGCTTCTGGATAAAGGCGTAATCGAAAAATATATCGCCGGTCTTGACAAAAGCAAGAGAAATATCGCCGTTATCGAACTCGGCGGAAACGACGCGGATTTCGACTGGAAAGCGGTTGCGGACGCTCCGCATGAAAATCATTACCCGAAAACCGGAATCGAAGAATTTTCTCTCGCGTACGCAAAACTATTGAAAGATTTAAGGAGCGCGGGCGTCGAAACGATCGCGTGTACGATAGTTCCGATAAGCAGCGAGAGGTATTTTGACAACGTTATATGTAAAATTACCGACGGCGAAAAAGTGCTTGAATATTTTCGCGGCGACGTGAACACGATACACCGTCATCAGGAAATGTTCAACAACGAAATTCTTAAAAACGCGTTTTCTTCGGGCGCGGAAGTCATAGATCTTCGTCGTGAATTTCTGAATACGAACGAGTTCGAAAGTCTGATTTGTCAGGACGGTATTCATCCCAACGCAACGGGGCAGCGCAAGATTTTCGACGTGGCGAAAGAATTCGCTTCGTAAGGTCGGAATACGTTTGCGCAGCCGTTGCGCGCCTTAGTAGCGGCGTACTTCGCAGCGTGTCGTTCCGAGGCGAAACCGAATAATATCCCGGAATGGGACGTAATACGATATAGTAATAACCCCGCGGGTTCGTCTTACCGACGAACCCGCGGGGTTTCGCATTCGTAACATAAAATTATTTAACGGTGACTTTAATACCTTTCGGAGCGGTAACGTTTTTAACGTAACTTCCGTCGGGGTTTTTCTTTATTTCGACCTCTACGTTTCCTTTCAACGTCGGGTAAACCGCTTTTACGGAATCAAGCGAGCCTAAATAAGGGTCTAATTCGTATTCGTCGGGTTTGTCTTCGATCGGTCTTATGCCCGCGATATACTCCGTCATATACGCGAGTACGCCGCTTGCCCAGCCGTGGCAGAAACTGTGGCGATAACCGGTGTAACAGAACCTGCCTTTGTCGCCGTGCGGATCGACTTTTCCGCTTTGTAACATTTCGTCTATGCGGTTGGCGTTTTCAAACCATTCGACGTCGAAGTCTTCCCAGAAAGTGGTCGCGCCGAGGTCGAGCATTTTCCCGTAATATTCCATTATCATCGCTTCGGCTTCGTCGCGTTCGTTCATTTTCGCCATAGCCTTGAATATAAAGTAGTTCAGGAAAGTGGTAAGCCCATGCGCGCCGCCGTTTAAGATGACGTCGAGGTTTTCCTGCGTTTCTTCGCCCGCTAAAATTGCCAGAGCCGCAATTTGTTTGTATCTTCTCACCCTGTGAGTTTTTCTTTCGAGCCGTCCGACTATTTCTCTCGCCAAAGAAGAATCTTCGCCGAATTTGTCCAGAAGAAATTCGGCTTTTTTCATGATTATGCGAAGAAGATAGTTCGTACCCGCGAGTTCGTCGTATTTTTTATCGAGTTCGCGCGCGCTTTCGGGATCGTTTTCGTCAAAGTCCGCGGAGTCGTCTTTCCCGACGTAATGACTGCCCCAGTCGATAAAATCGAAAGGCAGGCGGGTAGTTCCGTCCTCGTCTACGAAAGGATAAAAATCTCTTACTATGCGCTTTACGAAGCCGAGATTTTCTTTGACGAACCCTTCGTCGGAAGTTCTCATATAGTATTCGTATAAGTTGTAAATCCACCACGCCGAGTAGTTCGGTATGCCGTTCATCCACACGCCTTCGTCGGTCTGATCGCGGCAGAAAATAAGCGAATTCTTGATTTCGGGAACGTCCGGGTAAAGGCAGAACGAAGTTTTGGTTTCGGGGTAGATGTCGCCTATCCATACGAGTCTGTCGCGTTTGATTCCGTCCCATACGTAGCCGTTTTTAAGGCACAATTTGAGAGTGTAAGCGGCAGTTTGCCAGATTTCGTTCATACGGTCGTCGCTGCACGTGAATTTTCCCGATTCTTCTCTTGCGGTATCGTCGCAGGCGGCAACGATCGACTTGACGGCGAAAGAGGATTTTTCCGGAAAGTCTATTCTTAAAAATCTGAACCCGGTCTGTCCGAAAGTCATATCCGAAAGTCTTACGAGGCGAACGTTCATATCCCTTACGGAATGGTCGTTGGTGGCGTTTTTTTCGCCGATTTCGGCGCAGGTTTCGCCGACTGATTCGCCGAAGCGAAGTCTTACGATTTCGCTCGGCTCGGCTGATTTGGTTATAATTCTTACTCCCCCCGAAAGTTCTTTTCCGAAGTCGAGAATTATCGACGAGTTACCGTTGATAACGGCGCAATCGTATTCGTAAAGACCTATCTGAAGAACTTTTTCTTTCAGCAGGCTTTCGGGGTTTTCTATTTGTCCTTCCGTGTATACTATTCTTTTTGGAAAAACGTATCGCATTTTATTTCCTTCCTTTTTTTCGGGTGTGAAACGTAATCAGTCGGTTATTCCGACGACGTCGGTAACGGGCATCGAAAACGCAATGCCGTAACCGGGGGTTTTCAGCCCTACTTTCTGATATAAGTTTTTAAGTATCGGGTCTTTTTGTTCGGATTTTACGATTATCACGACTATTTCTTTTTCAGGTTGAACGGTAATATTGAACAACTTTTCCGCTTCGGGGTTGGCGGTTCCTCTCGCATGCAGGACCGTGCCGCCTTTCGCGCCGAACTCTCTCGCCGCGTCCATTACGGCGTCCGAAAACCCCGCGTTTACTATGCAGAATATTACTTCGTGATTAAATTGTTCGTTCATTTTCACTTCTCCTTATTGCATAAAAATTGGTAGACGGCAACGCCTATAAGGCTCGTCATGGGGGAAACGAAGGCAACGCCTTTCGCCCCTTTAAGCGTCCGGAATTTTTCTTCCAATCCCGTAAGCGCGGTTTTTATAATATCGTTTCTTACGACTCCGATAATAACCGCCTTGTCGCTCGATACTATGCCGAGCGCGGAAAGAGTTTCGTTCGAAGCCGTACCCGAAGCCGATAAAACGTATTCGGCGTTTATCTCGTATTCGTGCAGAAAGTCGGTGAAAAAGTCCGACTTGTTTCTCGGTGTGATCACGAAGAGAAGAGATAACTTATGCGGCGCGTCGGGTTGCCTGTTCTCGATTTTCTGTGAAATTTTTTCTTCCGCTTTTTTTATGGCGGATTTTATTTTTTCGCCCATTCCGTTACCTCCTTAAAAGTTAATGATGCGGTCGTCGTCGGCGGCGAGAATTTTCTTCATCGCTATTCTCTGACGGACGCGTTTCGTCATAATCGACTTAAAGCCGAGAAGTTGAATGGTTATAAGCGGCGTCATCGCGACCATTGCCACCACGCCGAAAGCGTAACTCATAACTCCGCCCGCGTCGCCGCCCGCAGCGCAAAGACCTATCGTAAGCGGAAGAATGAAACTCGAAGTCAAAGGTCCGCTTGCTACCCCGCCGGAGTCGAACGCTATCGCGGTGTATACGGGCGGTACGAAAAACGCAAGCCCCAAAGACAGCAGATAACCGGGGATGAGATAGAATAAGATATTGAACTTGAAGTGCGCCCTTATAAGCGACAGCGCGATAGAAACGCCTACGCCCACCGAAAGAGCGATCATCATCGATTTTTTGCTTACGGTTTTATCCGTAACTTCTTCGACCTGTTTATTGAGGACGTGTACCGCCGGTTCGGCGAGAACTACAACCAAGCCGAGAATAAAACCTATCAGCGTTATAGCCCATACGGGTAAATCGGCAAGGCATTGACCTATTCTGTAACCGACGGGCATAAATCCGACCGAAACGGCGGTCAGGAAAATCAGAAGCCCTATGAAAGTAAAGCCTACGCCCACGCCTATTTTGGCGAGTTTCTTTTTCGGAAGGTGTAGGCAGGTGAACTGCAAAACCGCGAAGAACGCGACTATTAAAACGAGCGCGACGGCGACTTCTTTCGCGGTGCGGAGAAACGTCGAACCGACGGCGGAAAGATCTATCGCGTAAGAGCCGAGATCTATCTCGGACGCTTTACCGTTCGAAAACACTCCGAGAATCATTACGGCAAGGATAGGACCGATAGAGCAGAGCGATACGAGGCCGAATGAATTTTCGCCCTGATTTTTACCGCCGAGCGTAGAAGCGATACCTATGCCGAGAGCCATTATAAAAGGAACGGTGATAGGACCGGTCGTAACGCCGCCCGAATCGAATGCGAGCGCGAGGAAATCGGAATTACCGGTTACGACGAGAAGGGAAGCAAACGCGAACATACACGAATAGAAGAAAAACAACATCATCGAAAGTTGCAGTTTGCATACGATTTTAATTACCGCGAGCAGCAGGAAAAGCCCTACTCCCAACCCTACGCTTACAATAAGAACGGTCGGGTTTATTCTGCCGCTTATCTGCGTGGCGAGAACGGATAAGTCGGGCTCTGCGACGGTTATCAATACTCCCATTAAGAAACATACGCCGAGAAGAAGCCCTATTTTTTTGAGTTTCGACAGTCCCGCGCCGATATGGTCGCCCATAGGCATCATCGCGAGATCCGCGCCGAGTGAGAAAAGCCCCATACCTATAACGAGCGCGATCGCCGAAACTATAAACGTAATAAGTTCGGAATCCGTGAGGTTTATAAGGGGCGTAAAGTGGAGTATTACGACTATGAGCGCCACGGGCAGCACCGAGATGAACGCTTCTTTGATTTTGTGAAGCAAAGCCGAAAACACGCTGAACTCTCCTTATTTTACTTGATTGTTATATATAATAGCATAAAACCCGCTTTTATGCAAACGAAATGCCGGCAAAAAACGGAGTGAAAATTTTCGCGGGAAAGAGCCGGTACCGATTAAATTCCTTTTCGACGAGAATCGACTTCGGAAAAATTATTTTCGTTCTAAACCTTAAAACGCGGTCATAGGATATAGCAGTAACGAAAAAAAGGAGCGACAAAATGAACGACGGAAGGGAATATTCGGAAATGTTGAAGACTATGGCTTCTTCGTGCGACGTGGTGGTGAAACCGGCCGGAAGGGCAAGGAAGAAGAAAGACGTAAAAGAGGTAAAAGAAGAAATCGTAACGAAAGTCAACGACGAGATCGCCGCAGGCGAAGTAAAAGCGGCGGATGAATTGCCGTTCGCCGAAGAAGCCTTCGGCGATGAAGAAATAATCGAAAGACCGAAAAAACGATTTTCGTTTTTCGGAAAGAAAAGGGCGGGAAGAAAGGAAAAACCCGTCGGAGAAAAGAGTAAATCGGGCTTTGATATAGTTTACGCCGAGGGCATAGCCGCTTTCGCGCTGGTCGTGGCGATCCTTCTGACGAATATATTCTGGGAAAACAGCGGAATGAATACTTTTTTCAGAAAAGCGTTTTCGCCCGCGCAGGTTACGACCGATGTCCGTTCGTATAACAGTTTCAACGCGCAAAGTCCGTCATCCTCTCTCGACGGCAAAGTCGAAGACGGCGTTATGACTTTTTCGGGCAAAGGCGCGCTTTACCCCGTATGCGACGGCAAGGTCGTTTCGGTTAAGCAATCCGACGACGGCAAGTACGAAATAACGATCGCGCACAGCGGATCGTTCAAAACCGTGATAAGCGGAGCCGACTATTCGTACTGCGACGAAAACGAAGAAGTTTTCAAATACATACCCGTTTGCTACTTAAACGGCGGCGAGGCGAAAGTTTATATGTACGACGACGACGCGCTCGTAACGAATTACGTGCTTGAAAACGGGTCGATAATCTGGTCCGTATGACGTTTTCGCTGCACCCTTTATTTTATATTTTCGGATTATACTTTGCTTTCACGGGCAAAGTATTTTCTTTTCTGACGATAACGTTCTGCGCCGTGGTTCACGAGTTCGGGCACGCTCTCGCCGCCGAAAGACGCGGTTATAAATTAAAAAAAATAACGCTGATGCCGTACGGCGCGGTGATAAGCGGCGAAACGGGCGGAATGACCGCCGCGGACGAAATATACACCGTAATTTTCGGTCCTCTCGTCAACCTTTTTACGGGGCTTTTCATACTCGCGCTGTGGTGGCTGTTCCCTATGACGTATCCGTATACCGAACTCGCCGCCACGGCGAATTTTTCGCTGTTTTTCGTGAATTTATTGCCCGCGTTTCCGCTTGACGGCGGAAGACTTTTGCTGTGTCTTTTAACAAAACCGCTCGGCAGAAAAAAGGCGATGTTCCTGACCAGGGCGATCGGCGTTTTGCTGTCCGTTTCGCTTTTCGGATTATTCGTCTGTTCGTGCTTTTCTTCCGTGAATTTTTCGCTTGCGTTTTTCGGCGCGTTTTTACTTTCCGGAGCGTTGGAGAAAAGGCCCGACGACAGATATATCCGCCTTATAGAGCAACTTTCCGCAGAGAGCGTAAAAAAGGCGAGAACGATAAAACGGCTTGCCGTAAAGCAGGGGTTTACGGTGAAAGACCTTTACGCCGTCATGGACGGCGCGAGTTTATACGAAATCGAAATCTACTCTCAAAGCGGAAAATTATTAAGAAAACTGCCCCCGGGGGAACTGTGCGAAGAATTAAAAACGAAGACGTTGAAAGAGCCGCTTTGACGCGGCTCTTTTCGTCTTTGTAAAAAGGTTGCCTCGGGCGTAGGGGCGAACGCCGCGGCCGCTCCGCTCTTTTACGGGGATCGTTTTACCGCGTGGAATATCGGGTACCGTTTTTACGTAAGAAAAAAGACCGTATAAAAACGGTTTAGTTTTGTTAATATAAAAAGTTAAGTTTATTTATTTACTTTTCGATTTCGATATGTTAAAATTATGTTATGAAAGCAGGAATTATAGGTCTTGGGGCGATTGCTCCGATGCATATAGAGGCGTTAAAGGAACGCGCCGAAGAAATAGTCGCCGTGTGCGACGTGGAACGCGAAAAATGCGCCGCCGTAAACCGCAAGTATTCTCTTAACGCGCGCGGGTACGAGGATTATAAAGAAATGCTCGAAAAAGAGGATCTCGACGTCGTTCACGTGTGTACTCCTCATTACCTTCACGCCGAAATGACTATAGCGGCTCTTAAAAAAAACGTCAACGTAATCTGTGAGAAACCGCTTGCCATAAATCAAACTCAACTCGATAATATCGAAAAAGCGGTTAAAGCGAGCAAAGCCCGGCTCGGCGTATGTTTTCAGACGAGATACAACCGCGCGTTTATCGAACTGAAAAAACTGATAAAACCCGAAGACGTGATCGCGGCTTACGCAAACCTCGTGTGGAAAAGGGATAAAGAGTATTATAATTCTGCCGCTTGGAGAGGAACGAAAGACGAAGAAGGCGGCGGAGTTCTGATAAATCAGGCGATACATTCGCTCGATTTGCTCTTGTGGGTGTGCGGAATGCCGAAAAGTCTTACCGCGCATTGCTTCGACGATTCGTTAAAAGGCGTTATAGAGGTCGAAGATACCGTTCACGGCGTCTACGATCTGGACGACGACCGCAATTTTATACTCAACGCGACGAACGCGTCGAAAACTTGTTTCAAAAACGTTTTAAGTTTCGTTACAAAAGATAAAACCGCTTTGCTTTACGGCGACGAGTTATTCGTAAACGGCGAAAAACTTACTTTTGCCGACGGAAGAAAGACGGCGGGCAAAAAAGAATGGGGAAACGGACACGGACCGCTAATCGACGATTTTTACGATTGCGTCGAAACGGGCAGGCGTTTTCCGATAGATTTTTACGAAGGCTCGAAAGCCGTAAAAGTGTTGCTTGCCACCTATCGTTCAAACGGCGAAAAAGTGTATTTGTAAACCCCGTGAGATTAAAATCGACGGAACGCAAAAGGAGATAAAATGAAAAAAATCGTTATTTTGGGGTGCGAAAATTCGCATGCGGATACGTTTTTAGACTTTATTAAAAACGATCCGAAATATTCCGACGTTGAAGTTCTCGGCGTACACAGCGAAGACGAAGGCGCGGCGGATAAACTCAAAGAAAAATTCGGAGTAAAAGTTCTTTCGTCATACGACGAAGCGGTCGGTAAAGTCGACGGCGTTATGATTACCGCGCGCCGCGGCGGCGATCATTACAGATTCGCGAAACCCTATATCGCTTCGGGCGTTCCTATGTTTATAGACAAACCCGTAACGATAAGCGAAGCCGAAGCGATCGCAATGGCAAAAGATTTTAAGAAGAACGGCGTAAGAATGACGGGCGGTTCGTCGTGCGTTCACGTCGACGTCGTGCAAAAACTTAAACGCGACCGCGAAACCGACTTCGGTGGTAAAACGCTCGGCGGGTTCGTCCGTTGCCCCGTTTCGCTCAATAACGATTACGGCGGATTTTATTTTTACTGCGAACACCTTATCGGTATTACGTCCACGATTTTCGGGTTCTATCCCGAATCGGTAAAGGCGTTTGAAAACGACGGCAAAATAACGGTCGTATTCAGATATAAAGACTACGACGTTACGGGGCTTTTCGTGGACGGCAACTACGTTTATTACGCCGCGCGTTATTCGGTCGACGGCGTTTTCGGGGAGAAATTTCCGATTACGGGCGAAAGCCCCTGTTTCCGCGCGGAATTCGACGAGTTTTACGATTTGTTAAACGGCGGCGAGCAGAAAAAATCTTATTCCGATTTTATCGCGCCCGTATTCGTCATGAACGCCGTTAAACGCTCCTTGGGCGGCGGGAAAGAAGAAAAGGTAAATAAATTCGAATTATGAAAACCAAACTTATACTGTCTGCGTTCGCGGACGAATACTGCGACGATTTTTCGAGGCAGTGCGAGGCGATGAAAGGCTTCGGAATAGACTATATCGAACTTCGCGGGGTGAACGGTAAAAACGTTTCAACCCTTTCGGGCGACGAGATTAAAACCGTCGAAAAAATCTTATCCGACACGGGTATGAAAATTTCGGCGATAGGCTCGCCGATAGGCAAAATCACGCTCGACGGCGATTTCGAAAGTCATCTTGACGCGGCGAAAAGGATTTACGACTACGCCGAAGAATTAAACGTAAAAAATATAAGGATATTTTCGTTCTACGCTCCCGACGGCAAAAATATCGCAGATATGAAAACGGAAGTTTTCGATAAACTCGGCGAACTCGTTAAAGCGGCAGACGGCAGAAACGTTACTCTCTGCCACGAAAACGAAGCGAAGATTTACGGCGAAAGCCCCGAAAAGTGCAGAGAAATTTTAGAGGCGTTTGACGGGAAAATCAAAGCGGTTTTCGATATGGGCAACTTCGTTCTGGACGGTTACGATCCCGAAAAGGCTTACGAAACGTTAAAGCCGTATATCGGATATTTTCATATAAAAGACGCGCTTTACACGGGCGCGATAGTACCTGCGGGCAAGGGCGAAGCGAAGATAAAAGAGATTCTCGAAAAATACGAAAGTTCCGGCGGAAAGACGACTTTTATGGCGTTGGAGCCGCATTTACAGACTTTTTCGGGGCTGAACGCGTTGGTCGGAAAGGCTTTCGAAAACCCCTATAAATACGAAAGTCGAGAAGCCGCTTTCAAGGACGCGCTTGAAAATTTAAGGAGCATATTATGAAGAGTTTTTGCGTCGACGAATTAAAAGTATACGCCTGCGAAAACAGGACGATAATGGGCGAACTCGCCGCAAAGGATATTTCGGCGAAGATTAAAGAACTGCTTGCGAAAAAAAGCGAAATCAATATGATTTTCGCGGCGGCTCCGTCGCAGAACGACGTATTAAAATCGCTCGTAGAAGATAAGACGATCGACTGGACGAGAATAAACGCCTATCATATGGACGAATACATCGGTCTTGACAAAGACGCGCCGCAGGGTTTCGGAAATTTCCTTAAAGCGCACATTTTCGGTAAAGTTCCTTTTCAAAGCGTGAACTATATAGATATTACCGCCGCAGATCCTGAAAAGGAAGCCGAAAGATACGGTAAACTGCTTAAAGCCAACCCGACGGATATAGTCGTAATGGGTATAGGCGAAAACGGGCATATCGCGTTCAACGATCCGGACGTGGCGGATTTCAACGACGAAGAGGTCGTTAAACCGGTAAAACTCGACGAAGTCTGCCGCAATCAGCAGGTAAACGACGGTTGTTTCAAGTCGATAGACGAAGTTCCGACCCACGCGATGACGCTTACCGTACCCACGCTCGTTGCCGCGCCGTGGCTGTTCTGCATCGTACCCGCCGCGACCAAAGCGAAAGCCGTTTACGAAACTTTGAACGGCAAAATAGACGAGCATTGCCCCGCAAGTATACTCCGCACGAGAAAGAACGCAAAACTTTATCTCGACGACGCAAGTTCCGCATTGCTTGATTTATGATAGAAATCAAAAGCGATAAAATCATAACTCCCGACGGGGTGAAAAACGGGTATCTGTATATCGATAATCGCTCCATAGCCGGGATTTATACCGAAAAACAACCCGCAAACGAACGCTACGACTTTACGGGCAGATACGTTTCGGCGGGGTTTATAGACACGCACACTCACGGCGGAAACGGGCATCCGTTTATAAACGGAACGGAAGAAGACGTAATAGAGGCGTGTAATTTTCACTTAACCCACGGCACGACCGCGATTTTGCCTACCGTTACGGCGGGAGCGTTCAAAGCGATGCGTAAAGCAGTCGAAACCATAGCGGCCGCCAAAAACACGGGCAGGATAAAAAGCGACGTTATCGGCGCGCACATGGAAGGGCCGTATCTTTCGGCAAAACAGTGCGGAGCGCAGTGCCCCGCTTTTATAACCTCGCCGAAAAAAGAGGACTACGAAAAACTCGCAGATGACCTCGGCGAATATATCGCCCGTTGGACCTACGCGCCCGAAAACGATATCGGCGGCGAGTTCTGTAAGTTTATAACGTCGCACGGAATAATCGCTTCTGCAGGGCATACCGACGCGAAGTACGAAGATATGCGTGTCGCTATAGAAAACGGTTGTAATCTCGTAACTCATCTGTATTCCTGCACCTCGACCGTTACGAGAGATCACGGGTTCAGAAGTTTAGGCGTAATAGAAAGTACTTTTCTTCGCGACGAACTCACCGCCGAAATCATAGCCGACGGCAAACACCTTCCGCCCGACCTTATCAGAATGATAATAAAAATCAAGGGCGAAGAAAAGACCATCCTTTGCACGGACAGTCTTGAAATAGCGGGTACGGATATTAAAGAGGGGGTAATGAGCGGTACGGAGTTCATCGTCGAAGACGGCGTTTGCAAACTCAAAGACCGTTCGGCTTTCGCGGGGAGCGTGGCAACCGCAGACCGCCTCGTGAGGGTACTCGTAAAAGATTGCGGTATCGCGGTCGAAAAAGCGATAAAGACGATAACCGAAAATCCCGCGAGATTACTGAAAGTAAAAAAAGGGAAACTTAAAGCGGGGTACGACGCGGATATAGTCGTATTCGACGACGATATAACGGTAACCGACGTTTTCGCGCTCGGCAAAAAAGTCGTCTGACGGCAGGGCGAAAATAGCCGCAGTATCGAGTCTGCAAGATCAGCGCAAGGTTTCGACGGGTTGTTCTTTCGACGGCGGATAGCCGAAAGTCGCGACGTATCGTTTGTAAAACCCGGGGTAAGAATCGAACCCGCATTTTTCGAAAACCTCGCTCGGGCGGTTTCCCTGACGAAGCATCGATTGGGCGTATAACAGTCGTTTCGTGTTGATATACTTTTTGGGGCTCGTTTTTATCTGATTTTGAAAAATCCGATACAGATATTGCTCGCTTACGTACAGGTTGTCGGCAATTTCTTTAACCCCTCTTAAAGTAAAAAGATTGCCGTTGATATAATCGATTGCCTTTGATAAAATAGGCGAAAGGTGCGAAGAGTCGATGTAAAATTCGTTTTCCGAAATTTTAAGATAGTAAAAGAGTTCCGTAAGGAGCGATTTTAACAATTCTTTGAACGATTCTTCGTCTAAATGCGAGGCAAAATAGTCGGCTTTTGCGAATAAGTCGGCGACCGAACCGTCTTCTGGGCAATGAACCAATTCGATTTCTTCGGGAATGGACCCGAGTAATTTTTTCCCGACGAAATTTTCGTCGAAAGCGATATTGTAGCGCGAATATTCCGCCCCCGGCTTTATGTCGACGTAGTGGAATTTCATCGGGCGGATAACCACCAGATCGTTCTTTTTAAGTTCGTACTTTTTGCCTTCGATAAAGTATGTAACTTTGCCCTTCTCGAAAAAGATGAGTTCGTAGGTATTGCGCGAATGTTTCAGAAAGGCTTCCGGCGAAGCGGACGCGACATACACGGCGTTTATTTTCGCTCGGAGAGGAACCTTTACTATAACGTAAAGTACGTCGTCGACGCCGACGAAAGAAGAAGAAATCAGGCGAAAGACCTTTACCCGGGTTGCGAAACGTTCGCGGACTATCGCGAACTTCTCGATAAAGATTTCGATCTTGCCGTAAACGCTTCTTTTTCGGACGATCATTTCGCGATAAGCAAAGACTTGCTCGAACACGGCAAAAACGTGCTTACCGAAAAGCCCTTTGCGAGAAATCAGTTCGAGTGCGAAACCCTTGAAAACACCGCGAAGAAAAACGGCGTAACGCTTGCCGTTTTTCAAAACACTCAACTTGCGCCGTTCTATCTTCACGCGATTAAACTCATAAAAGACGGCGTTCTGGGTGACGTAAAGCAGGTAAGTATCAGATATAATTCGCTTGCCCGCCGTTGGGATTGGCAGACTATGCAAAAGCACATGGGCGGCAGCGCGTATAACACCGGACCGCACCCCGTAGCAATGGGGCTCGGATTTCTCGATTTCGATAAAAATACGAAGGTCGTTTATTCTAAACTCGATACGGCTTTAACCAGCGGCGACGCCGAAGATTACGTTAAAATTCTCGTGACCGCGCCGGATAAACCGCTTGTCGATATCGAAATGAATTCGACGGACGCTTTTTCGGATTACAACATAAAAGTACAGGGTTCGAAAGGAACGCTTAAATCTACGCCCTCCGAATATACGCTTAAATACATAAAGGACGGCGAAAACGTCGAAAGACCTTTGATAGAGCATTTTCTCGAAGACGAAGACGGCAATCCGATTTATTGCACCGAGAAACTCATAACGCACGAAGAAAGCGGACTTTACGACGGAACGGCTTTCGACGTGGGTACTTCGGGTATATACGCAAATCTCTATAAGGTTATAACGGAGGGCGCGGAACTCGCCGTTCCGCTGTACCACGCGAGAATGGCGATAAACGTAATCGAAGCGGCGCACTCGGCAAATCCGCTTCCCGTGAAGTATTAAGGTTTTACCGCAGAGCAAATAAAACGTAATAGCCGCGGGG
>OGFF01000555.1_pt1 | contig 51832 bp, 50 predicted proteins | sample 1570751 | NCBI WGS metagenome assembly OGFF01 (sample SAMEA2581951, study PRJEB24529) | metagenome | biome: Human gut stool | place: China | collected 2011 | reverse complement strand
TAAAAGGATTAAATGACAAACAATATGAAGCAGTAGTAAATACAGAAGGACCATGCTTGGTTATTGCTGGTGCTGGTAGTGGAAAGACAAAAGTTCTTACACATAAAATTGCATATTTAATGGGTGAAAAAAATATTTTGCCATGGAATATTTTGGCAATCACTTTTACAAATAAAGCTGCAAAAGAAATGAAAGAAAGAATTGAATTGCTGGTTGGTGATGCTGCTAAAGATATGTGGGTTGGAACTTTTCACTCAATATGTGTACGAATTCTAAGAAAGTTTATTGATAGAGTTGGTTTTGATTCCTCATTTATTATTTTTGATTCATCAGATCAAAAGACTATGATTAAACAAATATTAAAAGATTTACAATTAGATGATAAAATATTTACTGATAGATCTGTGATGTCAGAAATTAGTAATGCTAAAAATGAAATGCTAGAACCAGATATTTATGCTGTTAAGGCACATGGAGATTTTAGAAAAGAGAAAATTGCAGAAGTATATGAGAGATATCAAAAAAGATTAAAGGAAAATAATGCCATTGATTTTGATGATATTATTAATTATACAATAAAAATTCTTATAGAAAATCCAGATGTTTTGCAATATTATTCAAATAAGTTTGAATATGTTTTAGTTGATGAGTATCAGGATACTAATAAATCTCAATTTACATTAGTAACAATGTTAGCTTCAAAACATGGAAATATTACAGCGGTAGGTGATAATGATCAGGGTATATATAGCTTTAGAGGTGCTGACATTTCAAATATTTTGAATTTTGAAAAAGATTTTCCTGGCACTAAGATAATTAAATTGGAACAAAATTATAGATGTACTGGTAATATTTTAAAAGTTGCAAATGCTGTTATTAAAAATAATGAAGTTAAATATGATAAAAAGCTTTGGACAGAAAATGATGTGGGAAATTTACCAAAAGTATTTTCTGCTGATAATGAATATGATGAAGGTAAATATATTGCTGAACAAATAGAACATCTAATAAGGGAAGAAAAATATAAATATTCAGATTTTGCTGTATTATATAGAATGAATACGCAGTCAAGAGCTATAGAGGAAATATTAAGAAGAGAAGATATTCCATATAAAATTGTTGGAGGATTAAAATTCTATGAAAGAAAAGAAATAAAAGATATTATTTCATATTTAAGATTAGTACAAAATCCTGCTGATAATTTGAGTTTGAATAGGGTAATTAATGAACCTAAAAGAGGAATTGGTAAAACAAGTTTAGATAAAATTGCTCAAATATCTGAAGAAAATAATATATCAATGTATCAAGTAATAAAAAATGCAGAAATTTATGGTTTAAATAGAGTATATCTAAACTCTAGGGAATTTATAGATTGCATGGAGTCAATTATTGCTAAAAAAGATGAACTTACTATTTCAGAATTAGTTAAAAAAATATTAAAAGATACAGGCTATACAAGAGCACTTGAAAATGAAAATACAATTGAAGCTGAAAATAGAATTGCAAACTTAGAAGAATTTTTAAATGTTGCAGTTGAATTTGAAGAAGAGTCAGCAGATAATGGGTTAAGTGACTTTTTAGAAGGAATCACATTATCAAGTGATTTGGACAATATGGAAGAAGCAGAAGAGTCTGTTACATTAATGACTTTACATAGTGCTAAGGGTCTTGAATTTCCAGTTGTATTTTTAGTTGGTATGGAAGAAGGAATATTTCCAGGTTACAAATCAATTGGGGAACAAAAGGAATTGGAAGAAGAAAGGCGTTTATGTTATGTAGGAGTAACAAGAGCAAAGGAAAATTTATTTTTAACCAATAGTAAGCAACGTACAACTTTTGGCTCTACAACACATAATCCACCATCAAGATTTTTACAAGAAATTCCAAAAGAATTACTTGATGGATATGAAGATGCAGTTACTAGCATGCCTAAGAAAGAAAATATATTTGGAGACAGTGGATATACATGGAGTTATGGAAGCAAAAATAATGGAAATATTAAAACATATAAAAATGTAGAACCACAATATGCTACATCAGCTACCAGTGTTCAAAAGAATAACGGAATAACAGGATTTGCATTTAGAACTGCAGAAAGTTTCTTAAATAATATTGGTAAAAAATCAAATAATAATATTGATTTTTCAGCATATCAATCAGGAGTAAGAGTATATCATAAGAAGTTTGGAGAAGGTACAATTAATTATGTTGAGCCAGAAGGTGAAGACTTAAAGGTTGATATAAATTTTGATAAAGTTGGACATAAACGTTTAATGGCAAAATTTGCAAATTTAGAAGTCTTATAATATTTCCTAGGAATGTATAAATACATGACTTTAGCAAATTGCGTATAGAAAATTCCTGTTGTTAAATATAGTATTTTTTAGGAAATTATGGTATTATTAATGTCAATATTAGATAAGAAAGGGATGTGATTAATATGGATGATAAACCCATGAAAATTTTAATCATAGAAGATGACATTAATGATTGTAATAAATTTATTGATTGCGCAAAGAGTAGAAATGATATCGAAATAGTTGCAGTAACAGATTCGGATATAACTGGTCTAAAATACGTACAAACAAAAAGTCCAGAAGGAATTGTATTAGATTTAGAACTAAACAATAGTACAACTGGAAACACAGACTCATTAGAATTCTTATCAAATTTGAAAAAGCTTAGGCTAAAATATGAGCCAATAGTTATAGTGACAACACATGTAAATTCAAAAAGAACTTATGAAATATTACATAGAAATGGAGTTGATTTAATACTTTATAAAGACCATCCAAATTATTCAAGTAATTTAGTATTAAACCATTTTATAAATTTAAGACAAATTCCAGTTGAAGTTGCTAAAGGTGGCTCAGTAGAAGATATTATAAAAGAGAGTGAAGAAAAGATTTCTGATTGTATTAATCATGAATTAGAATTAATTGGTATTACTTCTAATCTTAAGGGAAGAAAATATATTCATGATGCAATTTTATATTTGATTCAAAACGAAGATAGTGATTTGAATGTTATTAAATATTTAACAACAATTCATAAAAAGTCCGCAACAACAGTTACAAATGGAATACAAAATGCAATTTATCATGCATGGAGAACATCAGCAATAGAAGATTTGACAAAATATTATACGGCTAGAGTAAATTACGAAACAGGTATACCAACAACAATGGAATTTTTATATTATTATAGAGATAAGGTTAAGAAAATGATTTAGAAAATATTTAATCTTTCAATTGTATAAAAGAGGTTATTCTGTACATAATATCATTATAAAATTGTTAGAAAGGGTGATTTTTATGGCAGATTTAACACAAGTAGAATTACAACATTTAAGACATTTAATTGGGGCACATGAAACTGCTTATCAAAAACTAAACACATATTCAAGCCAGGTGCAAGATGCTCAAATAAGGCAAATGTTTACAAAATCAGCACAAGATGCTTTAAATACGAAACAAAAATTAATGAGTTTTTTAAATAACTAATAAGTTGTATTCTATAAAAGAAAGGAAGATTAAAAAATGGATGAGAAAACAATGGTTAATGACATTTTAGGTAATGTAAAATCAGATTTAACAGCTTACCAAACAGCAATTTCTGAATCAGAAAATATGCAATTAAGGCAAACATTTCAACAAATAAGAAATAGTGATGAAAGTTTTCAATACGAATTATTTAAAGTGGCAAATGCTAAAGGATATTATAAACCTGCGCAAAAAGCTACAACAACTGAAGTTGAAACAGTAAAAACTGAATTACAACAAGGATAATTATCAAAAAAATATATAGATAGTTAAAAAATGGGACAGGTATAAAATTTGTGGTTTAATAAAAATATAGTTATTATTATAAACTATAAAAGACGCAAATTTTATACTTGTTTTCTTTTTTGTCTTTTTAAATAATTATGAGCTATAAAAAGAAAATAAGAGAAAAATAGAGAAAATAAAGTAAAAAAGCTAATTAAGTAAAATTGCAAAAAAATATAGAAATATTATAAAATTAAAAAAAATATGTATAAGGGAGAATGTAATGATTAAAAAAATATTAATATTTGCTAGAAAATCAATGAAGCTTACAATACTTATAGCAGTCTCTATATTTTTAATCATATGTGCGGTTGCATTACTTTTTAAACCAATATATAGTGTAACTATAAATGGTGAAGCCGTAGGTTATAGTAAAGATAAAAGTAAATTACAAACAAGAATAAATAAATATATGGAAAAAGGAGAAGAAAATAATAGTAATATAGCATTTGTTCAAGTAGATAATTTACCAGAATATAAAATGTGTTTATTAAAAAGAAATATAGTTACAAATGATGACGAGATTTTTGAAAAAATAAAACAGTCTGGAGTTGTATATTATAAATATTATGCAATAATCGAAGGTGAAGAAGAAAAGGCATATGTTAGTGAATTTTCACAAGCTGAAGAAATTGTTAATAAATTAAGAGAAAAAGAAAGTAATAATATTGACCAAATATCAATATTGGAAATGTATGATACTGAACTTAAAAATTTTGCTGAGGTTGATACAACAGTAGCGGCATTGTATCAACAAAAAGTTATTATAGAACAACCAGCTCCTAAAAAAGTGGTAACAGGAAAAGTAAATACATCACTAAATATCTCATATCAGAAAGTGCCATTAACATTGAATTTGATAAAACCAATTTCTGGAATCATTACTTCTAGATTTGGTGCTAAAAGCAGTATAAGAGTTAGTAATCATACTGGATTAGATATAGGAGCCTCTATAGGAACCCCAATAAAAGCTGTGGCAGCGGGAACAGTAACATTTTCAGGCTATAAGGGGTCTTATGGATATATGGTAGTAATATCACATAGTGATGAAGTTGAAACATATTATGGACATTGTAGTAAATTATATGTTACAGCTGGACAAAAAGTAAATCAAGGTGATGTTATTGCGGCTGTTGGTAACACAGGAAATAGTACAGGACCACATTTACATTTAGAAATTAGAGTAAATGGAGTTGCATATAATCCACAAAATTATTTATATTAAAAATAACGGAGCTTTTAAAAACTCCGTTATTTTTTGAATGAATATAAACATCTAGAAATAGCATCTTTGGGAAAAATTACTTTTCCATATTCATTTAAAAATCCATCAATATTAGTTGAATTAGAGACATCTTCTCCAAATTCATCAAAAAAATTTTTTATATAATCTATAGCAATAGAATATTCTTTTGTTTTTAGAAATTTTAGATAATATGTATTATTATAATAAATTAAAGAAAAATTCTTTGAAATATCTTTTAAACATAAAAAAGAAAAATTTTTTAAAAAAGTACATAGTGCTAAAAAATCTTCAAAATAAATAAATTTAAAAATAAATAAATTATTGTTTTTTTCTAAATATAATTGATTGTCATCAAGTTTTGTTATTGTAAATATATATTCTACACCTGAGGACATTATTGCTTCAACTAAAAGTCTTGAATCACCTGTTTCAAAACCAATTTCTTTTTTTGCTCTATTTAGTATACTTTGCAATAGTTTTTGTGAAGATGTAGAATTAGAAAAAATATTTTCAGTAGAGATATTATTTAATTCCATATCTTGCATTGAAACAATTATTTTTATTTTACTATCTGTTATTTTCTCAAATTTCATTTAAAACCTCCGTGAATCCTTTAACTATATTATACTACTATTAATATTATATTTAAAGGAACAATTTTTGGTAAAAAAGGCATATAATACTTGAAAAAAATACAAATTCAATATATAATAATAAAGTGGTATAGGGGACCTTTCTAGTAAAAAAATAAAAAAGAAAGGAAATGGATATATGCCAATAAAAATGAAAGAATTACCAGAAACAGAAAGACCATATGAAAAGTTAGAACAATATGGTGCAAAATCTTTATCAAATGCAGAATTACTAGCAATAATAATAAAAACAGGTACGAAAGAAGAAACTGCAGTAGGATTAGCTCAACAAATTTTAAAACTAAATACTGCAAAAGAAAATAATTTGAAATTTTTAATGGATTTAACAGTAGAAGAATTCATGAAAATAAAAGGTATAGGAAAAGTAAAAGCAATACAATTGAAAGCAGTAAGTGAATTAGCAACAAGAATTAATACTGTGGAAAATTATAAAGAAAAAATAATAACACAACCTCGAGATATTGCTATAGCACTAATGGAAAAAATGAGATTTGAAAAACAAGAGATACTAAAAGTTGCATTGTTAAACAATAGAAATAAATTAATCAGAATAAAAGATATTGCGAAAGGTGGAGGAAATTTTGTAGCAACAACAATAAAATCTGTATTAAACGAAGCAGTAAAAATAGAAGCAGCAAAAATAATTTTAATACATAATCATCCTGCAGGAGATCCAACACCAAGTATGCAAGATATCGAATTTACACAAAATGTTGAACAAGCATCAAAAATACTAGGGATACAACTATTAGACCATATTGTAATTGGAAATACAAACTATGTTAGCATCTTTTCTGAAAGAAATAATAAATTGAAGAGATGATTTTAAAACGAAAGGAAAGAAGTATAATGAACTTTTTGTCATTCAAATCTAAAGATATTGGAATAGATTTAGGAACAGCAAATATATTAGTAACAATAAAAGGAAAAGGAATAGTATTGAGGGAGCCATCTGTAATATCAGTAGATACAAAAAACGGAAATATAATAGCAACAGGTTTTGAAGCAAAAGAAATGGTTGGAAGAACACCTAAAGAGATAAATGCCATAAAACCTTTAAAAGATGGAGTAATAGCAGATTTTACAGCAACAAAATTATTATTAAAAAATTTATTGGAAAGAGTGTGTAAAAGGTACAACGCAATTAGACCTAGAGTTTTAGTTGGAGTGCCATCAGGTATAACAGAAGTTGAAGAAAGAGCTGTTGAAGAAGCCGTAATGCGTGCTGGTGCGAGAGAAGTATATTTAATTGAAGAACCTATGTCAGCAGCAGTTGGGGCCGATATAGAAATAGAAGAGCCAAGTGGAAATATTATAGTTGATATTGGTGGTGGAACTACAGAGGTTGCGGTAATATCTTTAGGAGGTATTGTAATAAGCAATTCTATAAGAATTGCTGGAGATGAACTTGATGAAGATATAGTAAATTATGTAAAAAAAGAGCTTAATTTAGCAATTGGAGAATCAACAGCTGAAAATATAAAAAAAGAAATAGGTTGCGCAATGCCATTAATGACGCAAATGTCAATGGAGATAAAGGGTAGAGATTTGAATGATGGATTACCAAGAACAGATATAATCACATCTGACCAAGTAGAAAAAGCAATGCAAGAATCTATTGATAAAATTGTAGAAGTGGTTAAGATTACATTAGAAAAAACTCCACCAGAGCTAGCATCTGATATAATGGAAAAAGGAATTATGTTATCAGGTGGAGGAGCATTAATAAAAAATTTGGACAAGTTAATAAGTGCAGAAACAGGTATGCCTGTGTACATTGCAGAAGAGCCATTAGATTGTGTTGTAAAAGGAACTGAAAAGACATTACAAGATTTAGGAAAATTAAAAACTATTTTATTAAATTCAAGAAAGAGAAGATAGTGTATGGAAAGAGATAGAAAAGGTGGAATTATAGGAGTTATAATAACTATATTGATACTAATTATATTAGTAGTATTTTCAAATACAAATAAAGAAAATATATCTGTATTTGAAAATATTGTAAGTACAATAGTAATGCCAATAGAAAATGGTTTAACATATTTAAAAAACAAAATAAATAATAATGATAAATTTTTTGAAAATGTAAATGAATTAAAATCAGAAAATGATTCATTAAAACAAAAAAATAGTGATTTAGAACAACAATTAAGAGAATATGAAATAATAAAAAATGAAAATGAACAATTAAAACAAGAACTTAATTTAGCTCAGAAATATGAACAATATACTACTGTGCCAGGAGTAATAATAGCAAGAGATATAAGCAATTATTCAAAAACACTTGTTATAAATATTGGAAGTGATAATGGTGTGAAGGAAAAAATGACAGTAATTGCAGATGAAGGACTTGTTGGATATGTTGTATCAGTTACAAATAAAACAGCAAAAGTACAAACAATAATAGATAGTGCAAGTGCTACAAGCTGTTTAGCAAGTAGTACTAGAGACTCTATGATATGTAAAGGTACGATTGAAAACAAAACAACATTAAGTGCATCCAATATAGAAACAAATGTGAGAATAATACAAGGAGATAGTGTAGAAACGTCTGGTCTTGGTGGAATTTACATGAAGGGAATACATGTTGGAAAAATAAAAAAGGTAAATGAAGGTTCAAACAAAACAGATTCATATGCAACGATAGAAACAGCTGTTGATTTTGAAAAAATTGAAACGGTTCTAGTAATAACAAATCAATAAATAAATATGTTTCTGAAGAAAGGAAAAATAGATGAAAAAAGTATTTATACATATTTCACTAGTTATTGTATTTATTATAATATATCTTTTGCAAACAATCTTTTTTAATCATTTTACTATAGCAGGAATAATGCCCAATATTTTTATTATTTTAATGCTGTATATAGGTCTGTATATGGGACGAACAATGGGAATTATTTATGGAATAATATATGGAATATTTTTAGATATATGGATTGGAAAAAGTATAGGTCTAACATCTATTGCTTTAGCTATAATTGGATTAATAAGCGGAATGTTTGACAAAACACTTTCAAAAGATAATAGAATGACAGTTTTATTAATGGGAATTGCATGTACAGTAATTTATGAAACGATATTATATTTAATGCAATATATGGTATATGGAATAAACCTGGAAATTTTAAGTTTCATAAAAACATTGTTAGTAGAAGTTATTTATAATATGTTATTAATAATTATATTATATCCAGTGATGAATAAAACTGGATATGAAATTGAAGATGAAATAAAAGGAAATAGAATTCTAACCAAATATTTTTAAATTAGAAAAAGAAAGTTGGTGAAATGTTGAACAATCGAATTAGTTTAGATAAAGAAACATCATGGGGAGACGAAATAAAAAATGATCAAATAAATTTTAGATTTAATATAATAACAATTATAGCTTATCTAATTGGAATAGTTTTAATTGTTCAATTATTTAATCTTCAAGTAGTCAATGGCGAAAGCTACAGAGAACAATCAAATACTAGACTGTCCAGAATAACAACAATTAAAGCTGCTAGAGGCTCTATTCTAGATAGGTCAGGCAATGAAATTGCAGGAGTAAAAACGGAAAATAATATAGAAATTTATAAAACTAATATATCAAATGATGAACTTAATAAATCTATGTTGAATTTAGTTAATTTGTTGGAAAAATATCAAATTGGATATAATGATACATTTCCTATAAAAATAAATCCATTCGAATTCACGATAAATGGAGAACAATTAACTGAATGGAAGAAAAAATATAAAATTGCAGAAGAGGCAACTGCGGAAGAGGCTTTTTATAAATTTAAAGACAAATATGAAATCAAAAGCGAAAACGTAGATGATATCAGAAAAACAATTTCAATGAGATATTTAATTACAACAACAGGGTATAGTGCTACTAAATCAATAACAATTGCGACAAATGTTAATGAAGAAGTTGTTGCTCAGATTAGTGAAAGAAACAGTGACTTCCCAGGTATTAGTATTTCAACAAAAGCTGCCAGAACATATTTAGCTGGAAATTTGGCTTCACATGTAATAGGATATACAGGTAAAATTAAGGAAGAAGAATATAATGAAAACAAAGATAATTATGACATTGATGATATAATTGGAAAAACAGGTGTTGAATCAGTTTTTGAAAAATATCTTAAAGGAGAAGATGGAGAAAGACAAATTGAAATGTCTGTTGATGGAACAATTACTGGAGAATATGTTTCTAAAAATGCGATTGCTGGAAGCGATGTTGTCCTTACAATAGATTCAAATCTACAAAAAGTAACACAGGATGCACTAGAAAATTGTATAAATAAAATAAGAAGTGGAGGTTTTTCTCAAACATATGATGCACAAGGAGGATCTGCTGTTGTAATGAATGTAAACACAGGAGAGGTTCTTGCAACTGCTAGTTATCCTACATTTGAACCACAATGGTTTGTTGGAGGAATATCACAAGAAAATTGGGCATATTTAAGAGATGATCAAAGACATCCACAATTGAATAAGACAACACAATCAGCATATGCACCAGGATCAATATTTAAAATGGTAACGGCAATTGCAGGATTAGAATCAGGAGCTATTACATCAAAAGAAAAAATTAATGACACAGGTATTTACACTAAATACAAAAGTGCAACAAAAGATGGTTTTAAATGTTGGTATTATACAAGTTATCATAGAGGACATGGATATTTAAATGTAACACAGGCATTACAACATTCATGTAACTATTTTTTCTATGAAACAGGTGACAGAATGGGAATAGATACCTTGGCCAAATATGCATTGCATTTTGGACTTGGGAAAAAAACTGGAATAGAATTGCCAAGTGAAAAGTCTGGAGATGTAGCTTCAAGAGAAACATATTCTAAAATAAGACCAGGAAAAACGATTGGACCAGGAGATGTTTTGAATGCATCAATTGGACAAGGTGATAATAACTTTACGCCTATGCAAATAGCAAAATATATTTCATCAGTAGCAAATGGAGGAACTGTTGTTAATCCGACTGTAATAAAATCAGTATTAAATTCAGATGGTGCTGAAGTTTCAAGAGAAGAAGTAGAAAAGTATGTTAGTGAAGAACTTGGAAATCAAAATACGGATGACGGAATAAGTGTTAATCCAGAAAGTATTGCAATTGCAAAAGAAGGAATGAGAATGGCTGCTAGCGAAGCTGGAGGAACAGCATATAATATTTTTAAAAACTTTAAAGTAGAAGTTGCAGGAAAAACTGGTTCAGCAGAAGCTGGGAAGGATAAAAATGGAAACGATCTTGTTAATGCATGGTTTGTATGTTTTGCACCATATGAAAAACCTGAAGTTGCAGTTGTTGTAATGATAGAAAATGGTGGACATGGAAATTATGCAGCAGAAGTTGCGAGAGATGTTCTTAATCAATATTTTGGAATGAATGTAGCATCAACTGAAATAAATGAGAGCATTACAGCAGTTCCATTTGTAGAGCAAATAAGATAATTGACGAATTAATTCGCATAATACATAATTGCTGAAAGGATGTTTAAAATGATAAATAATGTTAGTATAAATTTAAAAACAGATGAAGTAATAATAAAAATAGAAGATAATGCTACACAAGATGAGATAATATTAGAATTAACAAAGAAATTGATGGAATTAAAAAAAATGTACCAAGAAGAGAAAACGCCAATTCGAGTTACTGGAAAAATTTTAAAAAATAAAGAATTAGAAGAAATAAAAGAACTTATAAAAAATCAAATTGATGTTGAAATAAGTTTTGATACACCTACAACACTGGGACTACATAGTATTACAAGAAGTTATAAAAAAGATGTTGGAACTTCTGAAACAACATTTCATAAAGGTTCACTTCGTTCTGGACAAAAAATTGAAGTGGAAGGAAGTATTGTGATAATTGGAGATGTTAATTCTGGGGCTGAGGTTATTGCTGCTGATAATATTATTGTTATTGGTAATCTTAGGGGATTAGCTCATGCAGGAGCAAAAGGAAATAAAGAAGCAATTATTGCTGCTAGTACACTTGATGTTGTGCAATTGCGTATTTCTAATATTGTTATGGAAATTGATAGAGAAGAAGAAAACATATATGAACATGCCTATATATATGTTAATGGTGATAAAATAGTCATAGAATAAGATTAGGGAAAATTTGTACCTGGTACAATTTTTCCCATTTTTTAGCTAATAAGTAATAACGCTAATGCAAGAAAGAGACCTTCATCTTTAACTTCTTCTTTATATAAAAAGAACAGAAGACTTAAAATAAGAACATCATCAAAATACAATTTTATACCAAACAAATCGAACCAAACATTGTCATCACATTTTTGCTTTGAACGAGACTGTTCAGAATTGGAAATATTTTTAATTATTTGTTGATTGGGAGGATTTACTGGTGTGATGTTAGATAAATTGTTATTATAAGAAATTGGAGTATAGTTTCTTTCGTAAGTAGGTCTATAATAATTATAAAAATTAGGTTTTCTATAAGGACTATAATATTTAAATATAGGCATTTGTTACTCCTTTCTATAAATAATGTTTGGTTATAAAATTATTTTTTTTCTTCGTTATTATTATTTTTATTCATAAGTTCAGCTATTTTAGAAACATTAAGTAAATTTACATACTGATCAAGTTTATCTTTTTTGCTATCACGTAAATAAGGTTTCAAAGAATAAAGCAAATTTGCTCGAGGATCATTTTTATTATTCATATTTTCCATAATTGATTTCATTTTCATAATTGTATTCATATCTAAATTGAAGTTATTGGGCTGAGAATTTTCTTGAGAGGAGCCCGAACTGTTGGAATTTAATATATTGCCTAAATTATTAATCATTTCAGGAGAAATTTGATTTAATAGATTATTTAAATCTGTATTATTAATGCTTGGGTTTTGATGATTATTATTGCTGGAATTGCTATTAGAATTATTTAGGTTATTCATCATTTGTTTTATATCATTAGGGATATTACCGCTATCAACCATTTTTTTTACGTTAGCAAATAACTCATCCATATTATTAGACATAGTATCACCTCTAAACAATTTATGTTTTTTATTTACATTATATGTATGAAAATAAAAAATGTGCTTTTTTTCATAAATTATTAAAAAAACTTGTAATTTTCGACAAACTATAATAAAATAGAAATCACAAAACAAAAGAAAATAATGAAAGAAAAAAATAAATATCACAAAATGTAAAAAACTTTTTTATAGTAGAGTACTAAAAAAGACAAAAAACACAAAAGAAAAGGATTAAAATATTGCTATATTATGAAAAGGTTAAGAGGTGGTAAGGATGTCAAAACAAAATACAGGAAAAGAAATACTAAAAAATTTAATAAATATAAAGAATATAATTATATATATAATAGCATTTATGATATCAACAATAGGAATGGGACAAGAAGTTTCACCATTTAGTATAGCAATAGTAGCTGCTAGTTTAGCAGGAGGAGTACCTGCCATAATGGTTGTAGTAGCAGGACTTATTGGTAATTTTATAGGGGTTGGAGCCATAGGTGTTTTAAATTATATATTAATAATATTAATGCTATTAATATTATTATGCATAAAACCTCCAAAAGAGAACGACCAATACAAAAATGAGCAAATGCAAATATCAATGCATGTATTTGCAAGTATATTATTGGTAATGATTGCCAAATTAGTTTTAACAAAATTCACAATTGGTGATATGTTATTACATATAACTTTAGCAATATTTTCTGTTGTATTTTATAAAATTTTTGTTAATTCATTGATAGTAATACAAGAAATAACAGAAAAAAGAGCATTTTCTATAGAAGAAGTAATTGGAGCAAGTTTGCTTGTATCAATAGCAGTTTCAGCATTTGGTGACTTTTCAATATTAGGATTATCAATCAGAAATATTTTAAGTATATTAATGGTATTGATACTTGGTTGGAGAAATGGAGTACTAGTAGGAACAACAGCAGGTGTTACAATAGGAGTAACATTAGGAATAATTGCTCAAAATGAACCAATGGTAATTGCAGTATATGCTATTTCAGGAATGATTGCAGGATTTTTAAATAGATTTGGAAAATTAGGTGTAATAATAGGATTCTTGATAGGAAATGGAATATTGTTATATGCCTCAAAAGGAACAGCAACGGATTTAGTTGTATTTAAAGAAGCATTAGTTGCATCATTAGGGCTACTTGCAATTCCAAAATGGGCGGGAATAGATGTAGAAGAACTTATTAAAAGTGATAATATGTTACCTGAATATAATAAAAGAGGTCTAGAACAAAGCAAAGAAACAATAAATCAGTTAAATATGGTTTCAGAAACAATAAAAGATATGGCAAATACATATCAAGAAAAACCAGAAACAAATATGTACTTTAAAAATAGACAATCATTTATAACAGAATTATTAAATAATCTTGATGGTCTTGAAGACAATATGCTATATGAAGATATGGTAAAACCAGAAAATGAAATTGTAAATGAATTATTTGATATTCTATTAGACAAGCAAGAAATAGATAGAGAAGATTTACTAAAAACATTTGCAAAATTCAATAATTATATAGTTCAATATGATGATGAAAAAATCAGCAAAAGAATGAACAGTGACATAGAACAAATAGTAAAAGCAGTAAATTATGCATACAAAGTAAGTAAATCTAATTTTATCTGGAAAGAAAAAGTAAAATCAAATAAGAAAAATGTACAAGCACAATTAGATGGAGTATCAAAAGCAATTTCAAGCATTGCAGTAAAGATAGAAGAAGAAATAAAACAAGATGATAATTTACTAGAAGAAAAAAAGAAGGCTATTACAGCACTTGAAATAAAAGAAATTTTGGTGGATGGAATAGAAATAAATAAGCAAGATAATAGGTATTTTATAGATGTATATTTACAAGAAAATAGTAAAACAAGTGAAAATACAGATATTGACAAAGTACAAAAGGTTTTAGAAAAATGCTTAAATGAAAAATTAATGAGAAATGAAGCAAAAACAAAAAAATTAAATAAGCAAGGAAAAAGAGTATTTAGTTATTTATCAGCAGATAAGTACATTATTCAAATAGGACATGCAACCAAAATAAAAGATGGAAGTCCAGTATCAGGAGACAGTTTTATACAAATTAGATTAAACGACGGAAAATATTTGTTAGCATTAAGTGATGGAATGGGAACTGGACCAGAAGCAAGAAAAAGTAGCCAAATAGCAATAAAAATGTTGGAAAGATTATTGATGTCTGGATTTGATAAAGACACATCAATAGACTTAATAAATACAACAATTATGAACACAAATGAAGAGATATTTGCAACACTAGATATTGCTATTATAGACTTATATAATGGAAAAATTGAATTTATAAAAAATGGTGCTTGCCCAACATATGTAAAAAATAAGAAAAAAGTTCAAATTGTAAAATCATTAAGCTTGCCGGCAGGAATTTTAAAAGATATAAATTTAACAACATATGACAAGGACATTGAAAACCAAGACATTTTAGTAATGTGCAGTGACGGAATTTTAGATTCAAATATTGAATATAAAAATAAAGAACTTTGGGTCAAATATATGCTAGAAGATATTGAAACTACAAATACACAAAAAATAGCTGATTTAATATTAAATGAGGCGATTGATAATAGTTATGGGATTGCAAAGGATGATATGAGTATAATTGTTTGTAAATTATTTACCACTGGGGACACTCATTAGTGGTAAAATTTTTTACCACCGGGGACACCATTTACAACATTTTGGCGATGAAGGGTGTCCCTTCTGGTAACATTTTTTACCAAAGATGGGTGTCCCTACTGGTAAATAATAAAATTTCATAAAAAGTGTTGAAATTCTAAAAGAGATGTTATATACTTTTATTATACAAGGGAGGAGTTTATATGGAGAAGAATATGTTAGAAACAGAAGAAAGAAACTTTACAATCGAAGACTTACATAGAAGAAAAGCAGAAGCAGAAATGCTAGAAGAAAAAGACAAACAAGTTACAGCTGAACTTGAAGAAATTATTTCTAAAGATGATAATGAAATAGGAGAATAAAATTATGAAAGATAATACTCAAGAAAAAAATTTAATTGAAAGAAACGAAAATAATATATTTGGAAAGATAAAAAGTTTTTTTAGAAAAATATTTAGTAAAAAAGAAGAGAATACTGAAAACGAAATAGATGAATCTGTACTAGAAGAAGCTGAAAAAAGTTATAATTTCAGAGAATATATAAAAAGAACAGAAGACGAGGAAACAGTGCTTTTTGAACTTCAAAGAAGATATCGTAGAGGAGAAATTGCTGATAGCGATTTGACTCAAGAACAAATTAATTCTTTGTGTATGTTATATGATAAACAAATTGAAGATTTAAAAAGAACAATCAAATCTAAAGAACAACAAGTTGCTAAATATAAAAAAGTAAAATAGAGTTCATATTTTTGTGAGCTCTATTTTTTTAGAAAAAATAGAAAATTGCTTGTAACCAAAAAAGTTTTGTGATATATTATACATGTAAAAAAATATATATTAAAATAGAATAAAATGGTTTATAGGCATCCATAAAAACCTAAATATACATACAAGGAATGAAAAATATGGCAAGGGGAAAAAGATATGAAACAGAAGGAAAACTGAACTATCAGAAGGTATTTGCAGTTATTATTGCGATTGCAGTTGTAATAATGTTCATATTTATAATAAGAAATGTGCTGAAAGAAAGAAAAGAAATAAAAAAGGAGTATGAATATTTTGCATTATATGCACAAAACAAATGGGGAGTTATAAATCAAGAAGGAGAAGAGGTGATTCAGCCATCATATCAAGAAATGATAGTAATACCTGATAAAACAAAAGAAGTTTTTATATGTACATATAATGTAAATGAAGAAAATGGGACATATCAAACAAAAGCAGTAAATAGTAATAATGAAGAAATTTTAACTGGATATGATCAAATAGAAGCATTAGATAATATGGACAAAAATGGTAATGTGTGGTATGAGGAGAATGTTTTAAGAGTAAAGAAAAATGGAAAATATGGTCTAATAGATTTACTTGGAAAAGAGATATTGCCAGTAGAGTATGATGAAATAACAGTACTAGATGGCACAGAAAACAGTATATTAATAAAAAAGGCTGATAAAATAGGATTAGTAAATGACACAGGAAGTATTATAATAGAATGTAATTATAAAGAAATAAAAAAACTAGGTGATACATATAAAGATGGATATATAACAATTGATGAACAAGGAAAATATGGAGTGATAAGTGCAACAAAAAAACAAATATTAGATAATAAATATGATGAAATATCACAAGTTGCATTAAAAGAATACTATCAAGTAAAAGAAGATGGAAAGGTTAAGCTTATAAATTCAAAAGGTGAAACAGTAATTGAAAATGGATTTGATCAAATAAAATCTGTAACAACAAATGGAATAATTTTCGAAAAAAACAATTTATTTGGAGAAATGAACACATCAGGTGAAATTGTACTCGAAGCTGGATATCAAGATTTAAAAGAAGCCAACAATGGAATTTATATAGCAAAACAAAATGATAAATACGGAATTATAGATAATGTAGGAAATATTCAAATACCATTTGAGTATCAAATAATAACTTATAATGAAAAAGCAAAATTGTTTTTGGCAGATGACTCAGAATATAAAACATCAATAATAGATAATCAATACAATATAAAGGCAACAGGAATATTATCTGAAATAAATACAGATGAAGAGTACATAAGAATGAGAGTTGATGATGATTATAAATACTATAATTTAAAAGGTGAAGAGATATCAAATATTGAAGCTCTTAAAAATAATACAATATTTTTAAGTAAAAAAGATGGTAAATACGGATTTGTTGATAAAAAGGGAAATGCTATAACAGAATACATATATGATGATGCCACCGAACAAAATCAATATGGATATGCAGCAGTAAAAAAAGATGGACTATGGGGTTCAATAGATAAAGAAGGAAAAGAAAGCATAGAACCAAAATACAATTTAGAAAATAATTTAAAAATTGACTTTATAGGAAAATGGCACTTAGGAGAAGATTTAAACATGAATTACTATTGTGAAAAATAACCAGAAGATAGAAAGTAAATGAAAAAAACTTTCTAACTGGAGAGAGGAATGTAATAATATATGGAGCTAAAGACAAAATATCAATATACATACTTTATATACCCTTATGTAATAAAAGAAAATAGATATGCAAAATATTTGTTAAAACTATTAAAAGATAAAAATTGTAAATTAAGAATATTTAGAAAAGAAAAAGATTTAAATATATATTCGTATTTCTCACATAGAGAAAGAAATTATATGTTTAGCAGTTTCAATTTAAGTAAAACAAGGTTAGCTAGACTAGATGAATTACCATTAGACACTAAAGCGGCAGTTTTAGCAAAAAATCCTTGTACAATATTTGAATATACAATAAAAAATGATATACAAGGAAAAACTGATGAAAGAAATGGAATATTTTTCAAAATACCAAAGATCGAAATAATATGTTTTAATACAGGAATATGTTTTTTATGTATTAAAACCAATATTGAAGGAAGTAATAAATTTTCAGATGTATTAAACTTTAACTATAAGTTTAGAGATATTAATCAGGAATTTTTGAATATGAATAATTATGATAATATAAGAGTTCAAACAGATTGTTTTGATGATGTAAAATACTTCAAAGAATTTATAGAAAGTTTAACAGGGCCAACAACAGAATCAATTAAGCTTGACATAGATACAGAAAGATTTTTAACTTTTTCTTATGTATGTATTGATCAAGAAAACTGGAATAGTGCTACTGAATTTGATCAAATACGTAGCAGTTATATGAGATTTTTGAACATTTTACCAAATGATAATAGTGTAAATTATTCAAAGGAAGATATGAAAGTAATATCTAAATGGAAATATGCAAAATTAGGAGTAACTAAACAAGGAGTGACATTGTTTAGTTCAAGTTGTGACATGAACAATTATACAATATTTCCACATTTATTTGAGGAACAATATTTATATACATATATATTAGCATTTTATACCAAAATTTATTTAACAAAAATTAACTTAAATTTTAGACAAGGAACAAATATAAATAAAGTAAGAAAAGAGTTTATTGATTTTACTCAAACATTATGGGTAAATGAAGTGACATCAGAAGATACTGGCTCATTATATTATCAAAATTTAAAAGAAGTCTTAGATTTAAATACAATTTATTTTGACACTAAAAACAAATATGATATTTTATATAAAGAAATGAATATAGAAAAAAGTGCTAAGAATAATGTTGCAATTACAATTATATTAATTATTACATTAATAATAAATACGATTAATATATTATTTTTAGGAAAATAGAAGAGTTCAGTAATATAAAAATTAGACATACGTAAATAATAAAAGAAATAAAACAAAAGAAGTTGATATATATATTTGTATATATCAACTTTATTTATAAGTAAAAAAGTAAAAGGAAGTAAAAAATGAAGATAAAAACAGGTGTAGATATAATTGAAATAGAGAGAGTAAAAAAATGTATCGAAGAAACTGAAGGAAAATTTTGCGAGAGAGTGTACACGGAAAAAGAGATTGAATATTGTGAAAGTAAAAAGACACAAAAATATCAACATTATGCTGCAAGATTTGCTGCAAAAGAAGCAGTATTTAAAGCAATTTCAGTAATGATACCTGACAAATATGGCATTAATTGGAAAGACATAGAAATTTTAAATGATGATACAGGAAAACCATATGTAAACATATTAAATCATGATATAAAATCTGAGGACGTAGATGTAAGTATATCTCATTGCAGAGAATATGCAGTTGCAAATGCAATTTTTACCATTAGGGACACTCATTAATGGTAAAAAAGTTTACCACGGGGGACACCCATTAATGGTAAAAAAATTTACCATTGGGGACACCCTTTGCGAAAAGAGTAAGAATTTAATGTAATTAAAATTAAAAACAGAAAAGAGGATAAAAATATGGAACTTTTTGATACGCATTCACATTATAATGACGAAAAATTTGATAAAGATAGAGAACAAATAATAAAAGAAACGTATGAAGCTGGAATAACAAAATTTGTATGTGCTGGTTATAATATAGAGTCATCACAAAAAGCTATAGAATTATCTCAAAAATATGAATTTATTTATTCAATTTGTGGTATTTCGCCTAATGATATTCCACAATCTGATCAAGAACTGTGGAAAGATATAGAGAAAATAACTAAAATTATAAAAGAAAACAAAACAAATAAATTAGTTGCAATAGGGGAAATTGGTCTAGATTATTATTGGAACAAGGAAAATAAAGAGTTACAAACAGAAGCGTTTATAAAACAGATAGATTTAGCAAATGAATTAAACTTACCAATAGTGATACACTCTAGGGATGCTTCAGTTGATACGATAAACGTTATAAAAGAACATACAGTGAAAAAGGCAGGAATCTTCCACTGCTGTCAATTTAATCAAGAGATGATAAAACAGGCTCTTGAATTAGGATATTATATATCATTTGCAGGTCCTGTAACTTTCAAGAATTCAAAAAATGCGTCAGATATTGTAAAATTGGTTCCACTAGATAGAATTTTAATTGAAACAGATAGTCCATATTTGTCTCCAGAACCTAATAGAGGAAAGAGAAATGATTCGAAAAATGTGAAATTCATTGCTCAAAAAATTGCGAATTTTAAGGAAATGCCAATAGATGAAATTGCGAAAATTACATATGAAAATGCATTAAGAATTTTTACCATTGGGGACACTCATTAATGGTAAAAATTTTTACCACAAGGGACAACCTTTGAATAAAATAAATTATAATAATCTATAAAAAGCTCAGTATAAGATTGAGCTTTCTTTGTATTAATTTAAAATAAATCGTTATCTTATAATAAAAAAATTAATAAAAAACAAGAATTATGTTTACAAAATTTTGAAAATATGATAAAACTATAAAATAGAGTGATGGGGGCAATAAAATATAAAAAAGGAGGAGACCTTATGCCCCGAAAAGCAAGAAAAGATATGAAGACAGAATATCTTCATGTAATGTCCCAGGGAATAAACAAGGAATTTATTTTCAGGACAGATGAACTAAAGAAAAAATACAAAAATCTTTTAAAAAAATACATAGAAGAAAGTAATGCAAAGATACTTTCATATTGTATAATGGGAAATCATGCTCATGTATTATTTCATACTATAGAACCGTATGAAGTTACAAAGGTTATGCAAATGGTCAACACAAATTTTGCAATGCATTATAATTATATAAATAAAAGAGTTGGAGTAGTATTTAGAAATAGATATTTTACTCAGCCAATTTTGTCAAAAGAACAATTATATAATTGTTTAGTTTATATACATAATAACCCTGTAAAAGCCCGGAATAGTGCAAAATGCAGGGGATTATGAATATTCAAGTTATAGTGAATGGCTAGGAAAGAAAGAGATAATTGATTCACAATGTGCAAAATTGATTTATGGTGTAGATGAATATTTAGAAGTCTTTCTTAAACAACATTTAAATAAAAAGATTGTTGATATAAATGATATTGACGAAGAGATTAACTTTGCTGAAGTTATTAGCGAATATTTGCATAACGAAAACATTTCTATAGAAATGTTGAATAATAATGAAGAGTATCTTAAAGAGGTTATCAAAGAACTAAAAAAAAATTCGAATATTTCTGCAAGAAAATTATCAGAAATTTTGAACATAAACAGACCAAAGATTACAAAAATTTTAAAAAAGATGGAATAATAACTAGTTATTTATGTAATGGGTGTCCCCAGTGGTAAAAATTTTTACCATTAATGGGTGTCCCCACTGGTAAAAGGAGAAAAATATGTACAATAATTGGGAACAATTAGAAGAAGATGCTAAACAATGTAGAAAGTGTAAATTGTGCCAAACAAGAAGTAATGTTGTATTTGGTGTAGGAAGCAAAGAAACAGATCTAATGTTTATTGGTGAGGGACCTGGAGCAGACGAGGATATTCAGGGAATACCTTTTGTTGGAAAAGCTGGAAAGTTAATGAATATGGCATTTGAAATCATTGGATTAGATAGAAATAAAGTTTATATTGCAAATATAGTTAAATGCAGACCTCCTTCCAATAGAAATCCGCAAGATGATGAGGCTATGGCTTGTTTAAATTATTTAAGAAATCAGGTGATTCTTGTTAAACCTAAAATTATTGTTTTATTGGGAAGTGTTGCATTAAAAAATATTTTAGGAAAAGAGTATGGGATTACTGCTAGTAGAGGTAAATGGATTGAAAAGAAGGGAATATTATATATGCCCACTTGGCACCCTGCAGCTCTTTTGCGTGATGAAACTAAAAAGATTGATTTTATTAAGGATTTGAAATTGGTTATGGAAAGAATGGATGAACTTGGATTGCTAAACCAAGTCGAATTAACCTACCAGTCAAATCCATTGACTTAATTAGGATAACAGTATAGAATAATAATGTAAAATAATTTAAAGAAATATTTGGAGATTATAAATGAGAAAAGAAATAGAAGAAAAATCAAATTATTGCTTAAATTGTCCTGTTAAGCCTTGCTCAAGGAATGGTTGTCCATTAGGAAATAATATACCAGGTTTTATAAAAGCGATAAAAGAAGAAGATTACAAAAAAGCATATGAAATACTTTCTGAAACTACAGTGTTAGAAGCTATTTGTGGAAGAATATGTCCACATACTAAACAGTGTGAAGGCTCTTGCGTTAGAGCAATTAAATCAAATTCTGTGAGTATTGGCGATTTGGAGGCTTTTATTGGAGATATATCAATAAAAGAAAATTACAAGATTGCAACGGAAGTACATAATAGTCAAAGAAAAAATAAAAAAATTGCAATAGTTGGTGGCGGTCCTTCTGGTCTTACGGCTGCAGCATTTTTATTGAAAAATGGATATTCTGTGACTTTATATGAAAAATATAATTATCTTGGAGGACTTTTAGTACATGGTATTCCTGAGTTTAGACTTCCAAAAAGGGTTGTAGAACAGACGATTAAAAAAATTATAGATATGGGATTACAAATAAAGTATAATCAAGAACTTGGAAAAAACATATTATTAGAACAACTTGAAGAAAAATATGATGCTGTATATTTAGCTTTTGGAGCCAATATTACAGCTAAAATGGGAGTAGACGGCGAAGAATTACATGGAGTTTTTGGAGGAAATCAATTATTAGAGAAAAAAAACCATCCTAATTATGTAAATAAAAAGGTTGCAATTATAGGTGGCGGAAATGTTGCTATGGATTGTGCAAGAACAATAAAAAGACTTGGAGCACAAGAGGTAAAAGTCATATATAGAAGAGCAGAGGAACAAATGCCCGCTGAGAATAAGGAAATACAAGAAGCTAAACATGAGGGAATAGAATTTTTGTTTCAAAATAATATAGTCAAAATTTTGGGAAAAGATAAAGTTGAACAAATAGAGTTAATAAAAACAGAGCTTATTAAAAAAGATGGTGAAGATAGAAAGATTCCGGTAAATATACTTGATAGCAATTATGTTATAGATATAGATTATGTTGTAATGGCTCTTGGATCTAAGCCAGAAGATTTTGTAAAAGATTTAGGATTGCAACTAAATAAATGGGGATATATTCAAATTGATGAAAATAATCGAACTTCAAAAACTAAAGTTTTTGCGGGTGGAGATATTGCAGGTGCAAAAGGAACTGTTGCTTGGGCAGCTCGTTCTGGTAGAGATGCAGCAGAATCAATAATAAAATTTTTGGATGAAAAATAAAGTCGGCAAATTGTAAGCCGACTTTTAAAATTATCTATAGAATTATCATTGGTTTGATATCATTTGTATGGTTATCTTTTGAAACATCATTAGTATGACATCATTTGTAAAATAATCATTAGTGTGATATCATCTGTATAGTTATCTTTTGTAAAAATATATATCTTGCAAAAAATCTTATGTTTATTTTTAATTTTTCATTTGTTAATTATTTATTTTTTCTCCTGTTACGAAGTTTTTGATTGCTCTTATCCAAGAGACAAATTTGCTTGGTTTCTTGTATTCAAGAGCGGTTTCTATGCCTCCATTTTCAAGTATATTTGATTTATGTTCTAATTGAGACATCTTTTCTGTATAATAATCATCAAAGAAAGTATAGTTGTCAGTACGACCGACTAACTCTCCATAATGATCCAATTTTCTTCTATAATTATCAAGTTCTTCTAAATTGTTTATTAGTTTGAATGATTTATCAAAATAATTTTTTATAATTAGATTTTGAGCTTTTTCATAATATTCAGCAATTTTATTTTTTGAATCGTTAATTTTTGAAACAATTTTATCAACTGTTTTATTTCTTTCATCATAAGCAGAAGACTTATTATTTAATTTTATAATGTTTTCTTCTAATTCAAGAATACGATCAACATAATATTCTATATCATCATAAGTTTTTTCAGAAGTTAAATTGACAAAAGTGTTTTTAAATTTATCATTACTTGTAAATGTGCTATCATATAAAACGATTTCGCCCGTAATATAAGCCATTTGTTCAATTAAATTACACTCTAAAGGATAATATGAAGGACTAATAGTTCTAAAAGAAACACCAAAATATTTAACATAGTCTTTTTCGATATTAATAATTTTTGATGTAATATATTGAACGGCAGCCTCATTTAACCCCATACCGACAATTTTAAAATTATCAAAATTACATAAGCCCATTCTAACAAGATTGTTCTTTTTATCTTTTACTTCTTGAATATAGTGAATACATTCATGAATTGCAAATTCTTCTAAATCTTCGTAAGCAATTTTGGCATTAAAATATATAGATGTGTTTTTATAAAAGTAATTAGCCTCAGCCATACCATCTGGCATTGTGGCTCTATACATACCTAATCTAGAAAGTTTTGTAAATAAATCACTTTCATTGAAACAAAGTTCTGGAAATGTTTCGCAAAGCTTTGTTGCAATATTATGAGCGATACGATTTACAGACATTGTGTCAAGTATGTCAACTACTCGAATTCCATCTTTTCTTAAATCAGATTCGATGCTCATTGTATCCTCCATTTTAGCTACAAGAAAAGCGTTTAAACACCTTTCTAATTAAATAAAAAATTGCATTTTATGCAATTAATATGCAAAAAATATTTTTTTACAATATATTTCGTCAAATTCATTATACAATATTTTGACATAAAAGTGTATTACATTTCTGTTACATTTTTGTTACAAAAGTATTACAAAAAATGCAAAAAATTGGTATTTTTATGTTGAATTAGTATGATGTATATGATATAAAATAAGAAGTAAAATTGTAAATTTTTATAAAAAGGGAGGAACGTAATGGTTGAATTTTGGGATATATATGATAAAAATAGAAATAAGACAGGAAGATTAGCAGAAAGAGGAGTATATGAATTTAAAGAGGGAGAATATCACTTAGTTGTTGTCGCATTAATATTGAATTCGAAAAATGAGATATTGATAACTAAAAGATCAGAGAAAAAGAAAGCAGAACCATTAAAGTGGGAGATAACAGGAGGAGGAGCGCAAGCTGGTGAGACGAGTTTACAAGGAATATTGAGAGAAACAAGTGAAGAAATAGGAATGAGTTTTAAAGCAGAAGATGCTATATTTTTAAAAGAAATTAGAAAAGATGGCCTTCATGCAGATTTTAAAGATATATGGTTATTTAAAAATGATTCTCCAATTGAAGACATTAAATTTGAAGATGGAGAAGTAGTTGATGCAAGATGGGTTACTATTGATAAGTTTTTGGAAATGAAAGAAAATAAAGAGATGATTTCTACAATAGATTTGGGGATGGAAGAATACAACTTAGCGTTAGAAAAAATACATAATAAGTAAAAATGAAAAAAGTATTGACAAATTAAATAAATGATAATAAATTATAAATGAATCAATGTAGTAAATCTTTTCTAAAATTAGAGAGGGGAACATTATGAGACATCAAATAACACAAATTGCAACAACTAAAGATGGAGCAATTTTTAAAGTTTCTATTAAAATTCCATTTGAAATGGGATGGATAGAGCGGGTAAAATTTTCTGTTTTATCATTTGGAAAAAAAGATGCATTTCAGATGAAGCATGTAAAAAATGAAGATAATTATGCATGTTTTGAAACTACAGTAACACTTGAAAATAGTGCTATGTACCAGTATTATTTTTCTTTTGAAGCAAATGGAAGATTTCAATATTATAAAAAGAAAAATATTACGGGAGATACCAGTTTAACAAAAGAAGAGTATTGGAAAATGTCAGTAGGATTTGACGTTCCAGAATGGGCAAAAGGTGCAACCATGTATCATATTTTTGTTGATAGATATCGTAAAGGCAAAGATATGAAAAAAGAACCAATGCCAAGAAGAATACTTCATGAAAATTGGTATGAACCACCAGTGCTTGGACCTGATGAAAATGGACTGTGGAATATTGACTTTTATGGAGGTGACTTAAAAGGAATAGAAGAAACATTGAAATATATCAAAAAGTTAGGTGTTGATATTTTATACCTTAGTCCTATTGTAAGAAGTCAATCAAACCATAGATATGACACAGCAGATTATGAAAATGTTGACCCATATGTTGGAACAAATGAAATGTTAAAAAGCTTGTGTGATAGCGCGCATCGAATGGGAATGAAAGTTATTCTTGATGCTGTATTTAATCATACAGGTGATGATAGTGTTTATTTTAATAGATATGGAACATATAATACTGTTGGTGCATGTCAAAGTGCCGAATCAGAGTACTACAATTTTTACAGAAGAGAGTGCATTTGGGGACAACATGAGTTTTCATATTGGTGGGGAATGCCTAATCTTCCTGTATGTGATGGAAGTTCTGAAAAATGGAGAAATTTCATTTTTGGTGAAGATGGTGTAATTGACAAGTGGTTTACTCTTGGAATTGACGGATTGCGTCTTGATGTAGCAGATGAACTTTCAGATAACTTTATTGAAGAAATTCATAAAGCTGTAAAACGTAATAAACCAGATGGATTTATTTTAGGAGAAGTCTGGAAAAATCCTATGAGAATGAATAGAGGATATATCAGCTCAGGAAAAGGAATGCATTCTGTAATGAATTATCTTATAGTTGATGCATTAATTAGATACTATAAATATTGTGACACTGGAAAATTAAATAATATTTTAAAAGAGATTATCTCTGAATATCCAGAGGAAACAATACAAACACTGATGAATTTTACATCAACACATGATATTTCACGTGTGATCGAAATTCTTGGATGCAATGCCTTTCAACAATATGGAGAATGGGCTTGGAATTTACAAAACGATAGTTTAGAATGGATAAAATCTCATAAAATAAGCAAAGAAGAATACAAATACGGAAAAATGGTATACAAATCATATGCTGTTGCATTATCATTTTTACCAGGTATTTTTTCAATTTTTTATGGAGATGAAGTTGGAATCACAGGAATTGGAAATCTTGCGAATAGAGCACCATATCCATGGAACCATAAAGATAAAGATTTATTAAAATTTTTTAGAGTATTAGGAAAAATACGTCAACGGGAAAAGTTCTTAAAAAATGCTGATATTAGAATTTTAAGAATTGATCATGAGCAGTTTGTATTTGAACGATACGATAAAAATGATAAAATTCTTGTGGTTGCAAGTAGAACACATCGAACTACCAAAGTAGATTTGCCAGAAGAATATAAAATTGCTGAAATATTATTTAAAGTTCAAGGCAGTAATAAAAAGCAATTATTGTCTTTTGGTGCTATTGTAATTAAAAAGTAATGAATGTTTCAAAAAATAAGGACCTAATATAAGGTCCTTTAAAAAAATAAAATAAAAGATTGAAAAAACGTGTATAAATGGTATAATAAAAATGGATAATAATTTCAAAAGAAAAAGTTTTTATTACAGAGGAGTGATTTTAATGAAAATTTATTATGTTAGACATGGTCAAACAGATTGGAACTTGACAAGAAAAATGCAAGGTGGAGGAACAGAAAAAGAGCTGAATGAGACTGGAATAAACCAAGCAAATGAAACAAGAAAAGAATTAGAAAATGTAAAATATGATATAATAATATGTTCTCCAATGTATAGAGCAAAACAAACAGCAGAAATAATTAATAAAGATAAAAATGTGAAAACAATAATTGATGAAAGAATAAGAGAAAGAAAATTAGGAAAATTAGAAGGACATGAAATAACAGATGAAATAGAAAAACAAATATGGGATTATAATTTAAATTATCAAATTCCAGAAGGTGAAAATTTACATGATTTTGAAAAAAGAATATTAGGCTTTTTAGAAGATATAAAGAAAAAATATTCAGACAAAACTGTATTAATTGTTGCACATGGTGGAGTTGCTAAAGTTATAAAAGCACATCTTTATGGCATGCCAAAAAGTAAATTGCTATCTGATATATCAACGAAAAATTGTGAGATTATTGAAGCAGAAATATAAATGAATCATGAATAAAAGAATGGAGAAAAAAGTGAAAAATTATTATGAAATACTAGAAGTAGATTCAAAAGCATCACCCGAAGTAATAGAAAAAGCATACAAAACACTTGTAAAAAAGTATCATCCAGATTTACAAAATGCAATAAATAAAAATGAGTATGAAGAAAAAATGAAAGAAATAAATGAGGCGTATTCTATATTAACTGATGAATATAAAAAGGCATCATATGATGAACAATTAAGAAGAACAATAATATCAAGAGAAGAATACGAAAACGCAATACAAGAAAATGAAAGACTAAGAAATGAGTTAGAAAAAAATTCTACAGTAAATAATAACCAATTTTATAATGAAAGAATTCAGAATAATTATCAAAGACCGGTGCAAAATACTGAATATAATGGTTTTGAAGAAGGAAACGCAATAACTAATATGGGAAAAATATTACGAGAAGAAATAAGAAGAGCAACAGAAAATGCATACAATAAGGCATATGAAGACGCATATATACAAGACATGAAAAATAGAGGGTATAAAATTAGATATAAACATAATTTTAAATACTATATAAAACTTGTCGGTTGTATTTTAGTTGTAATATTAGCATTTATGTTGATTTATCAAATACCAATAGTAAAAGGATTTTTTACAAAATTATATGAAAGTAATATATTTTTCAGGATAATAGTCAATTTATTTAAATCAATTATAAGTGTATTTAAGAGTACTTTTTCAACAAAACTTTGGTAGTTAATTATAACCGAAAGGAATGAAAAAATGAAAGCTTTGATAACAGGAGCTTCTTCTGGAATAGGAAGAGATATTGCTAGGGAATTAAGTAAAAAAGGATATGAGCTTATATTAGTGGCAAGAGACATAGAAAAATTGAACCAATTAAAGAGTGAGTTGAGAACAAAATCTGAAGTTGTGTGTATGGATATATCTAAATTGGAAAATTGCAGAGAATTACACAATAAATATAATGACATAGATATACTTGTAAATAATGCAGGATTTGGGGATTGTGGATATTTTGACAAGACCGACTTAGATAAAGAATTACAAATGATAAATACAAATATTGTAGGATATCATGTTTTAACTAAATTATATTTACAAGATATGAAAAAAAAGAACAGTGGTAAAATTCTAAATGTTGCATCAATTGCGGGATTTATGCCTGGTCCACTAATGGCAACATATTATTCGACAAAGTCTTATGTTGTAAGAATATCAGAAGCTATCAGAGAAGAATTAAGAAGAGAAAAATCAAATGTGCAAATAAGCATTTTGTGTCCAGGTCCGGTTAATACAAATTTTAATAAAGTTGCAGATGTACAGTTTGCATTAAAAGGTTTAAGTAGTGATTATGTTGCAAAATATGCTGTTGAAAAATTACTTAAAGGAAAATTTTATATTGTACCAGGGTGGAAAATTAGACTAGCTAAACTTGGGGCTAAAATCACTCCAAATAATCTTGTCGCTAAAATTTGTTATAATATGCAAAGAAGAAAAATATAGCCATTTAACAATTAGTTAAATGACTATATTTTTTTTGAAGGAATTTTTATAGGAAGATTTCTAATAATTTTATATCAAAATAATAATATAAAATTAGATAAAATACAAGTATAGCCATTATGACGTCTATCATGTATCCTATAAACCGTATTACTGCATTTTTATCTTTTATCATTAAATCTGTTACAATAACGATAAAACAACTAAACGACATAAGTGAGCAAAGTAATAAAAATTCTTGCATATTAATTCCTCCTGTTTTAGGTTTTGTATAATTGTTATCTACTAGATTATAACATTTTTTATGTAAAAACACAATAAATTAACTAAAGTATTATTTCATAAAAAGATTTAACAAATTTATTGACAAAAACATATAATAGTGTTAGTATGAAAATATAAACATATGAGCAATTATTCATATAACAAAATATAATAGAAAAATAAAATTAAAATTTACATATTGAAAAGAAGGTGGAAGTATGGATGAAGGATTAATTGATATAGAAAAAGTAAATAAAATAAAAAAAGTAATGCCTAGTGATGATTTATTATTTGATATTGCTGAAGTTTTTAAAGTATTTGGAGATACAACAAGAATGAAAATAATAAGTGCATTACTAGAATCTGAATTATGTGTAGGAGATATATCAGAAATAACAAATTCAACACAATCTGCAATATCACATCAATTAAGAGTTTTAAAACAAGCCAAACTAGTAAAGTTTAGGAAAGAAGGAAAAACAGTTTATTATTCTTTAGATGATGAACATATTTCAGAAATGTATGAACTAGCCAAAAAACATATAGAAGAAAGCTATGAACATAGATAGGTAAAAAATGTACCCGGTACATTTTTTACCGGGCAATTTTGTACCGGGTACATTTTTGCCCAGGAAGGAATGATGAATATGAAAAAATACGAATTTATATTAAAAGACTTAGATTGTGCAGCATGTGCAAATGAAATACAAGAAAAGTTGGAAAAGAATCCAAAATTACACAATGTAAATGTTAATTTCGCAAAGCTAAAATTAACATATGAAACTGATGAGGTTTCTGTTGAAGAGGTAAGAAAAGCAGTATTGGACCAAGAACCTGATGTTGAAATGATAGACGCTTCTTTAGAGCATACAGAACAAAAGGAAGAAAAATCAAATACAATGAGCCAAGTTTGTAGGTTAGTTATAGGAATTGCAATTGCATTTATAGGGATGTATGCAAAATTACCAGCAACTGCTTCAATAATCCTAATTATAGTAGGTTATGCTATTTTGTTATATAGAACAGCTAAAAATGCTATAAAAATGCTTTTCAAAAGTAAGAAGATAAATGAGAACTTCTTAATAACAATTTCATGTATTGGAGCTTATTTGGTTGGAGAACATCTAGAAGGATTAATGGTTATAATTTTATATGAAATTGGAAAAATTCTAGAGGAAAAATCAATTAATAAGAGTAGAAAATCAATAAAAGATTTGATGAATATTAAACCAGAATATGCAAATTTAAAAATTGAAAATGATATAAAGCAAGTTTCACCAGAAGAGGTAAAAATTGGAGATATTATTTTAGTTAAAGAAGGAGAAAAGGTTCCATTAGATGGAATTGTTACAAAAGGAAATGCAGATTTAAATACAGCTTCATTAACAGGTGAAAGCAAATTGTCACAAGTTCAAGAAGGAAAAAATGTACTTTCTGGAAGTATTGTTGTAGATGGAATGATAGAAGTAAAGGTAACAGAAAAATACGAAAATTCAACAGTTAGCAGAATTTTAGACTTAGTAGAAAATGCGACAGATAAAAAAGCTAAAACAGAGACATTTGTAAATAAAGCTTCATCAATTTATACACCAATAGTTATTGGATTAGCGGCAATCGTAGCAATAATTTTACCATTATTTACAGATATACCTTATGTTGGAAATAATGGAAGTATTTATAGAGCATTAATATTTTTAGTAATTTCATGTCCATGTTCAATTGCAATATCAGTACCACTTAGCTATTTTTCAGGAATAGGAAAATCTTCAAAAGAGGGTATACTAATAAAGGGAAGTGACTACATAGATGCAATTAAAGACATAAAAGAAATAGTATTTGATAAAACTGGAACACTTACAAAAGGTGAATTTGAAATACAAAAAATAGATATATTAAGTAATTACAATGAACAAGAAGTATTAAAATATGCTGCAATGGGAGAAAGATTTTCAAATCATCCAATTGCAAAATCAATAATAAAAGCTAATAAAGTTGACGTTGACAATGTAGAAGTTCAGGATTTCAAGGAAATTGCAGGAAAAGGATTAAGTTATCAATATGATGGAAAAACTATATTAGTTGGAAATTCAACTTTAGTAAATGATGAAAATAAAGCTGATGAAAAAGATGATACAACAATAATTTATGTGAAAGTTGGAGATGAACTTGTGGGAATAATTTATTTAGGAGATACAATTAAAGATGGAGCTAAAGAAGCAATTAGACAATTAAACGCACAAGGAATAAGAACAAGTATGTTCACAGGAGATAACCATAAAAATGCGGAAAAAATTGGAAAAGAATTAGGAATTCAAAATATAAAATCAGAAATGTTACCACAAGATAAGTATAATGAATTAGAAAAGATAATCAATGCAAATACTAAAAATAGTGAAAATTCAACAAATAGAAAAGTAGCCTTTGTAGGAGACGGAATAAATGATTCACCTGTTTTAGCTAGAGCAGATGTTGGAATATCAATGGGTGGAGTTGGTTCAGAATCAGCAATAGAGGCATCAGATATTGTAATAATGACTGATGATATTTCAAAAATTATAGATGCAATAAATATTTCTAAAAAAACATGCGGAATAATAAAACAAAACTTAATTTTCTCAGTAGGTGTTAAAGTATTAATATTATTATTGAGTGTTTTAGGTATTAGCGGAATGTGGCAAGCAGTTTTTGCAGATGTTGGTGTTACAATTTTGACAATATTTAATACACTTAGAATTCTTAAATAATTAAATGGTTGATAATTTAAAAAGTTTCTGCTAAAATAGTAACATAAATATAAAGGAGACGGAAAAGATGCAGGAAAATAATATAAATATAGAGATAGAAGAAATAATAATGAAAATACATATACCAAGATGGAATGAACTGCCTGAAATTGATTTATACTTAGATCAAGTAGTAAATTATTTAGAAAAATATTTATCACAATATTCAACAAATAAAGAAGACAAAATAATAACCAAAACGATGATAAATAACTATGTAAAACAAGGAATAATGCCAGCACCTGAAAAAAAGAAATATGGCAGGTCACATATTGCATATTTAATGGTAATATGTATATTGAAACAGGTATATAGTATAAGTGATATAGGAAAATTAATATCATTAACAATACAATATTTTGAGCTAAGTAAAGCATATAACAGATTTTGCGCAAATTTTGAAATATCAGTAAAAAACGCATTTTCAAGAAAACAGTTTCCAAAAGTTGAGAAAATGACAGAAGAACAATATCTTTTAAAAAATGTTGTTCAATCTGTTGCAGATAAATTATATGTTGAAATGAAATTTTTAAATAAGGAATAGGAAAGGGTGTCCCCGTTGGTAAGAATTTTTACCAGTGGGGACACTCATTTTTGGTAAAAAAATTTACCATTTATGGGTGTCCCTACTGGTAACTATTTGTAAATTGATAAAATTTAAAATAGTCACTTACTTGTCACTTTAGTCATGATACAATCTAATTAACAAATATAAAAAGGAAGGAAAAAATTAATTATGGAAATATTAAGAGTTGAAAACTTAAGCAAGGTTTATGGAGAAGGAATTACAAAAGTAACAGCACTAGATAATGTATCATTTACAGTAAATAAAGGAGAATTTGTAGCAATTGTTGGAGCATCACGGAAGTGGAAAGTCTACACTTTTACATTTAATTGGTGGAGTTGATAGACCAACAAGTGGAAAAGTTTTTATTGATGGAAAAGATATATACAAATTCAATGATGATGAACTTGCAATTTTTAGAAGAAGGCAAGTTGGATTGATTTATCAATTTTATAATTTAATTCCTATATTAAATGTTGAAGAAAATATTACTTTACCATTAAATTTAGATAATAGAGATGTTAATCAAAATAAATTAGATGAATTAATTAAAGTTTTAGGATTAGAAAATAGAAGAAATCATTTACCAAATGAATTATCAGGTGGGCAACAACAAAGAACTTCTATAGGTAGGGCTATGATTACTAATCCTGCTATTATTTTAGCAGATGAACCAACTGGAAATTTGGATTCGAAATCAAGTGATGAAATTGTTGAATTATTAAAAAAATCTAATAGAGATTATAAACAAACAATAATTATGATTACACATAATATGGAAATTGCTAAAATAGCAGATAGAATTATAAAAATTGAAGATGGAAAAATTGTTAAGGAGGTGTAGAAATGAATATTCTTAACAAGATATCTATTAGAAATTTAAAATTAAATAAGAAAAGAACTATTAGTACTATTATAGGTATAATATTGTCGACTGCTTTAATTTGTGCTGTTGCAACTATGGCTACAAGTTTTCAGCATACATTTGTACAAAATGATATAAATAAATCTGGATATTATCATTTGAAGCTTTATAATGTTACTGATGAAAATATTAAAATTCTAAAAAATAATAGAGATATAAAAGATATTTTTACTATAAAAGAGGTTGGATATGGAAAATTAGAAAATGGAAAAAATGAGGATAAACCTTATTTAAAATTATATTCAATGGATAACAAAATATTTAATGAATTAAAATTTAAGTTGACAGAAGGAAGATTTCCAAAAAACAATAATGAGATAGTTATTAGTAGGCATATTGCTACTAATGGAAAAGTAAATTACAAAGTTGGAGATAAAATAAAAATTGATATTGGTACAAGAAAGACTTTAGATGGGTATACATTAGATAATAGTAATCCATATAATCAGGAATGCGAACAATTAACTGATGCTAAAAAATATGAATTTACTATAACAGGAATTATTGAAAGACCAAATTATTCTTTTGAAATTTATAGTGATCCAGGATATACAATAATTTCTACTAATATAAATGATGGAACAGAAGATGCATTTATATCTTTAAAAAATCCAAAAGAATATAAAACATCAATAGCCAATATTTTAGGTGCTTCTAATTATAATGACTTATTTAAAGATACAGAAATCACAGACAATATGGAGAATACAAGAACTACACAAAATTCAGCACTAAAATTAAATTATGAAAAATTTGATGTAAATGAAGAACTATTAAGATGGGAAGTTTTTGCAATTAGTGATGACACAATTATAATGTTATATCAAGTTGTTGGTGTTGTAATATTTATAATAATGTTTACAAGTATATTTTGTATAAGAAATTCATTTGCAATAGCAATTACAGAAAAAATGAAAATGTATGGAATGCTTGCAAGTGTTGGAACAACAAGAAAACAAATAAAAAGAAATGTAATTTCAGAAACATTAATATTAGGATTAATAGGAATACCTTTAGGAATATTATCAGGTATATTAGCAGTAATCATTCTAATAAAAATTGTTAATGTAATTGCAGGAGAGATCTTGTTTGGTAATGTTGATGGAATTATGCTTAAAGTATCAATATATCCTATAATATTATCTGCTGTACTTGGAATAATTACTATATATTTATCGGCATTATCATCAGCAAAAAAAGCAAGTAAAGTAAGTCCTATAGATTTATTAAAAAATCCAAATGAAGTAAAATTAAAATCTAAAAAGTTAAAAGTGCCATTTTTGATCTCTAAAATATTTGGAACTGGCGGAGTATTGGCATATAAGAACTTAAAAAGAAGTAAGAAAAAATATAGAACAACTGTAGTATCACTAGCAGTGAGTATATTTGTATTTATTGCTATGAGCAGTTTTATTGCAAATATGTTTGATGTTACTGGTAATTATTATAAAGATTATGATTATAATATCAGTATAGGCTGTGGTGGGAGAACGCAAGAAGAAATAGATAGAATTTCAAAATTAAAATATATAGATGAATCTTACTGGCTATATGAATGTGAGCAATATTTAAAGATTAATGACTTAAGCAAAATAAATAATGTAGAAGGAATCGACTTGCAAGAAGATGAATATTATGATGAAAATCTAGTAGAATATGTTCCAACAGGAGAAGGAAAAGTATCAAAATTACAAATTTTAGCCTTAGATAATAATTCTTGGAATAAATATATGAAAAAAATCGGAGCAAATGGTGAAAAATTAAAAGATAAGGGAGTTTTATGTGATGATTATTTATATTATGAAAAATCAGGAAAAGGAATAAATCAAAGAATTTATAAATATTCAATAGGAGATACGATTACAGGAAAATTAGATAATAAAGAAACAAGTTTTAAAGTTGGGGCTATAACTGATATAAGACCTTATGGAATTGAGAAATCATATTATGATGGAGGGTATTTAATTGTTAATTTAGATTATTTCAAAGACATGAATTTTAAATTAAGGTACATATCAATACAATCTAGTAATCCAGATGGATTTGTAGATGAATTAAAATCAATCAATATTGATAGCGGATATTTTAATATATCAGAACAAGTAAAAGAAGAAAAATCAATGGTTTTAATAATTAAAATATTCTTATATGGATTTATAACTGTTATTACGTTAATTGGAGTAACAAACATATTTAATACAATTACATCTAATATGGAATTAAGACAAAAAGAATTTGCAATGCTAAAGAGTATTGGTATGACTAAAAGAGAATTTAATAGAATGATCAATTTAGAAACAATATTTTATTCAACAAAAGCACTAATATACGGAATTGCTCTTGGAATGATTGGAACGTTTGCATTATATAAAGCATTTTCAACAAAATTTGAAGGTAATATGTATATACCTATAAAACCTATTTTAATTTCAATTATTGCTGTATTTATATTAGTATTTATAATAATGAGATATTCAATTGCAAAAATAAATAAGCAAAATATAATAGAAACAATAAGAAATGAAAATATTTAAAAAAGGGACTATAAAAGTCCCTTCATTTAATTTATTATATTAAAGTTCTCATTTTGAGGCAAAACAGAACCAAAATGCAATTTGGCTTGTTGTGATTTTTTACATTCTATGCTAGAATAAAATTGAATAACTAAATGAAATAATTAATTTAGGTTAAAATAAAAGATTAATTCTAAAGAACAAAAATATCAAAGTAAAAGGAAGTAATATATGTTAAAAGAACAAATTAAAATGCCTGATTTTCAAGCACAACGAATATCAAATATGTTGCAAAAACAAGGATTAACAGAATCAGAAATTAATGAAATACTAAATGGAGAATATTTATCTTTTCAGAATGATATTGATTTGACACAAACTTTTAGTTCTGATGGAAACTATCAAGATATACTAAGAGGATTAGCAGATGGATATTCTATTGATGAACTACAACAAAAAGGAATTAAGCCAAAAGAAATTAATGACTTTATGCAAGAATTAGAGAAATGTAATCTAACGATAGATAATGCAAAGGCTATAAATCAGTATAGTAATGATAGTAATATGATTCTATCAATGAAGAGAGGTTTGGCAGATAGAGGTCAGCTTCAAAATAAAATAGCGTCTGATATGATTAGTAAATTACAAACTAGAGGTCTTTCGCAAGAACAGATTTTAAATTTAAAAGATTATATATGTAGATTAAATTTTAATAAACCATTATATGAAAACTACGAAATAGTAAATCAATATAGGCAAGAAACGAATATGCCTCGTAATTGCTATCCATCTATTTGTACGGCAGTTAAAAGTATGGATTCTTTGGAACATATTGATAGTACATTAGCAAGTTTAGATGATGGATTATCAAAATCAAGATTGCCACAATCAATGAAATTATATAGGGCAATAAAAACAAATGGGAAGATTAATCCAGAAGATTATATTGGAAAAAGTATGAATAATAAAGGTTATACTAGTACATCTCCACTATATAATTCATCATTTGCAAAATATGATGATTACGATACAGTTATGGAAATTTATGCACCTAAAGGAACTAAAGGCTTATATATGACACTATTATCTGATTATGATAATACAGAACAAGAAATTTTATTAAATCCTAATGATATTTATGTTATTGATGCTCAAAAAGGTGCTGTGGACGAAAATGGAAAAACAAAGACAGTTTTAAAGGGTTTATTATTAAGTAAAGAAAGAGAATGTTATAAAGGTGTAGATAAAAAACAGGAATTTGACAGAGAACAATATAGTAAAAAACAATATGATAGAATAATTCAAACTACAAATAATGAAAATAATTTACCAGCAAGACAAAATAGACTTTCAGCATTTTTTAACAAAATGAGACTGAGATTTTCGAAACAAAATTTAAATAAGAAACAAGAACAATCTCAATATGATAAAACAATAGAAACAGTAGAACAAAAAGTTTATGAAAAAAAATCATGGGAATTAGAGCCAAATGAAAAAATAAGAATTCAAAGAGAAACTGATGAACTAGCAAAAAGATTTAGAGAACAAGAAAATCAACAAAAACATTCACCAATGCAAGAAATGCATGAAGAAAGGATAGATGAGTAGATGGAAATTTTATTAGTTGAAGACAATGAAATGCTTGCAAAAGGAATAATCTATTCTTTAGAACAAGAAAAATTTAAAGTAATACACAAAACAAATGTAAAAGAAACAATAAAATTTTTACAAAATGAAAAGCCTAAATTAGTAATTCTTGATATATCTCTTCCAGATGGAAATGGATTCAATTTATATGAAAAAAATATAAAAGATAAAAATATACCAACAATATTTTTAACAGCAAAAGATGATGAAGATGATATAGTAAAAGGCTTAGAAGTGGGAGCAGAAGATTACATCACAAAACCATTTTCAATAAGAGAATTAGTAGCAAGGATTAACAAAATACTTCTTAGAAATAAAAAGAATTCAATAATAAAAGTAAAAGATATCGAATTTGATATAGATAAAATGGTAGTATATAAAGAAGGAAAAGAGATCAATTTAACAAGTTTAGAATTAAAAATATTAAATTTACTATTTATGAATTTAAATAAAGTAGTTACAAGGAATTATATTATAGAAAAAATATGGGAATGGACTGGAAATGATGTAAATGACAATACTGTAACAGTGTATTTAAAAAGAATAAGGGAAAAACTTGTAACAGATATAATAATTACAATTAAAGGAATAGGGTATAGAATTGATGAAAAATAAAATTGAATTAAAAAGAGCATTAATAAAAAGTTTTATTGCAATAATATTAATTTTAATAGTATTTGGAGTGTTTCAATATTATCAATATAAAAAATATACAAATAATTTTAATAATAAAATTGCACAAATTGTATCAGAAGTAAAAGAAAAATATCCAGAATTAGATAATAACGAAATAATGCAAATAATAAATAGCAAAGAAAATATAGATACTAATCTATTTAAAAATTATGGAATTAACTTACAAGATGATGCAATATTAATAGAAAATGATAATTATTTTAAAATATTTTTAATATTAAATACAACAATTTTGATAATATTATCATTAGTAATTTTAATCATATTTATGAAATATAATAATTCAAAAGACGAGAAACTAAAAGAAATTACAAGATATATTGAAGAGATAAATAATAAAAACTATAAATTAGATATAGAGGATAACACTGAAGATGAGTTATCAATATTAAAAAATGAAGTTTATAAAACAACAATAATGTTAAAAGAAACTGCAGAAAATTCTGTACAAGACAAAGTAAATTTAAAAGATTCTTTATCAGATATATCACATCAATTAAAAACGCCTTTAACTTCAATAACAATAATGATAGATAATATCTTAGAAAATCCAGAAATGGACAAAGAAACCAGAATAGAATTTGTTAAAGATATAAAAAGAGAAATTATAAATGTTAATTTTTTAGTAAATTCAATATTGAAATTATCTAAATTAGATGCAAATTCAGTTAAATTTATTAATAAAGAAATAAATTTGCAAGATATAGTAAAAGAGAGTATTAAAAATGTTTCAGTATTGTGTGACTTAAAAAATGTTGAAATAGTACCAAAAGCAGAGCAAGATATTAAGATAAATTGTGATTTTAAATGGCAGGTAGAAGCTATAACTAATATTTTAAAAAATTGTGTAGAACATTCAAAAGATAATTCTAAAATAGATATATCATATGAAGAAAATAAGTTATATTCAAAAATAGAAATAAAAGATTATGGAGTAGGAATAGAAAAGGATGATTTGCCACATATTTTTGAGAGATTTTATAAAGGCACGAATTCTTCAAGTGAAAGTGTTGGAATTGGATTAGCTCTTGCTAAATCTATAATTGAAAGTAATAATGGATATGTGAGTGTTGAGTCTGAAGTAAATAAAGGAACAATTTTTACGATAAAATATTTTAAATAAAAGCTACAATATCATTGCAAAACTTAACATAATGTGATATACTACAAAAGTGGCAAAAATAGAAAAAATCGGTTATCAAATTAATTAGGAGGAAAACATGATGAAAAATTCAACAACAACTACTATGAACGAAACTAAAATCCGGGATATTCTTTGTGAATATTTAGGAAGAAGAAAAGCCAAGAAAGTTGCACAAATGATTTATAGTGCAATAGACGAAGAAACAAAGCATATACACAATAGCAAGGAATTTTTCGTCAGAGAAGACGAAAAAGAAGAACTCATCATTTCAATGAAATCACAGGTAACGGAATCTGTAAAAGAGATCTTGAAAAAAAATTTAGAAACACCTGAAGATGTAGATGAGTGTTTTTGGAAAATTATGAAAGAAAGGATTTTTACTGAAACACATCTTACCAAAGGAATTGAAACGATTCATGTAGAAGGGTCTAACAGTTATATTTATAAGGAACTGTTTAAAAGCTGTTGGTTATTAGCGCCTGCAGTAAAGGAATTTCTGGATAAGCTTAACGAAGCTATCAGTGCAGGAGTAAAAAGCTTTGAAGTACCAGTTTACGACATGACAATCGATGATAAAGGAAAGCCAATTTTCAGTGCAGGATGTGGTCCAACAACTGACTTATCATTTAACGAGCTCAAGCAGTTGGCAAAAAAAAATAATTTAAAATTAGGAACTAAACATCATTATGTTTTATTCCTTGCGACATTAATTGAGCGTATGAAAATGGAGGGCTGGGAACAGGATGAAGCTGTGAAAGCCATATGTTGTGATTCTACAGAAATTGGTCATTATTTCAATACTAAATATGCACAGGATACGCTTGAAATCGCAGGTTGTAGAAAAGTAGCAGGTAAGTGTGGTCTTGCAAATGTTCGCAAAATTTTCGCGGAAGATGAGACATATAGTAAAGTTTGCGTTGCAAGTGGAAGTTTTGCAGAGTATGGCTATAAGTGCCCTATTGCAAAAATGACTATTGGTAGCGATGTGGACTTTAAAGATCCATATGGGGTTGGCTGGTTTGTATTTTGATTAAATTAAAGATATACCGAATAATGGGGCTCTCTAAATAGAGAGCTCTGTTCTATTTATAAGTAAGTCCTCCAAATCTCATATATAGAAATACATTTTTTGTTCTTTTCATAAAATATTATTAAATAATATAGAAAAACAAAAGGGTTTGTGATAAAATTTTAGAAAACAAATATAAGCAAAAGAAGAAGGGGGATACAAATGAAAGAAAAAGGAATTTTACTTCCAATATTTTCGTTACCAAGTAAATATGGAATTGGTGATTTGGGAAATGAAGCATATGAATTTATAGATATTTTAAGTGAAAATGGAATGAAGTATTGGGAAATTCTGCCCATAAATGTATGTAATAGATTACCATATTCGCCATTAAGTTATTATGCATTAGAAGAAGACTATATATCATTAGACAAATTAAAAGAATGCGGATTAATAGAAAAAGCTGAAGAAAGAGAAGTAAAAGATAGAGTAGTATATGATAATTTTAAAGAAAAATATTATAAAGAAGCATTTGGTAAATTTGTGATAAATAAAGAATATGTGGAATTTATAAAAAATAAAGAAATTAATGAATATGCTCAATATATAAGTAATATAAAAGGTGAGAACAAAGAATATTATATGTTTTTGCAATTTATATTATATAAGCAGTGGATGGAGCTAAAGAAATATGCAAATTCTAAAAATATTCAAATAATAGGAGATATGCCAGTATATCCAACATTTAATTCTGCAGAAACAATGTATCATCCGGAATGTTTTAAAATGAAAAATGGAAAATTTACATTTGAAGCAGGAACACCACCAGACTACTTTAACAGTGAGGGGCAAAAATGGAATAGTCCAGTATATGATGTAGAAAACATGAAAAAAGATAATTTTAAATATTTAGTCAATCGTTTTAAATACCATCTAAAATTATTTGACAAAGTTAGAGTTGATTACTTTAGAGGATATGATTCATTTTTTGAGATACCATTAGGGAAAAGTGGAAAAGATGGTTTTTATACTGATGGTGTAAGTTACGCCTTTTTTAATGAATTATTTAAAGATGAAAATATAAAAGTTGAAAATTTAATAATTGAAGATTTAGGTGATATTAGAGAAGAAACGGTTAAATTAAGAGAACATTACGGATTTACAAGACAAAAAATACTACAATATTCAATTGATTTGAATAATTTTTACGATAAAGACAATGAACAGGAAAATGTTCTTGTATTTCCTGGAAATCATGATTGTCAGACTATACATGGATGGTATAATACCTTAAATGATGAATATAAAGAAAGATTAAAAGAGTTTCTAAGAAGAAATGAATGTTATGATATAAATGTTAATATAGGTATTATGCAATATTGTGCAAAATGTAAGGCTAAGATTGCAATTATAACAGTTCAAGATATATTAGGATTAGATGATAGTGCACGAATTAATGTACCAGGTGTGGAAAAAGATGAAAATTGGTCTTGGAAACTTGTGGATTTCAGTAATTTTAAGCAAAGAATAAAAGATTTTTGATAAAATTCCCAAAAAACAATTGACATTTTTTTACTTTAAATGTAAAATAAAGGAAAAAATTCAAAAAGGGGGACATAAAACAAAAAATGAAAGATTTAGAAACAGAAAATTTAAAAATTAGAAAATTCAAGATTACTGACACAGAAGATGCACATAAGTATCTTGGCTCAGAAAAAAAGCTAGCAGATTGCTTAAATTATAATCCACACAAATCCCTTGAAGAAACAAGAGCAATAATCTCTTCATATATAAAAGAATATGAAATGAATGAACTTGTATGGGCAATGGAAGAAAAGAAGACAGGTAAAGTGATAGGATTTATTAATGCTCAAGAGGTATCTAAAACCAATAGAGGATGTAGAATAAAATTTGGTATTGCTTTGGATTGGGCTGATACAGGGTATATGGAGGAAGCATTAAAAAAAGTAATTATGTACTTAATTAAAGAACAAGGTTACTATATTGTAATTTCTAACTTTTATGACGGAAATCAAGAATTAACTCAAATAAAGGAAAAGATACTACAAAATGCTGGGATGAAAAAAGAGGCATGTCTACGTGATAGAAGGATAAATCAAAAAACAGGAAAATACGAAAATAAAATGATTTATTCAATTACAGAAGATGAGATTTAAATATAAAAACAAAAAAGCTTAAGAAAATATTTCTTAAGCTTTTTATTATACTAGTTAATTACATAATTAATAAAAACTGTTTCCTTTTCAATATCTGGAATACATTCAATTTTCACAAAATATGGTTGTACCCATCTGATATACCATTGAGAAAAAATAGAAGTATTTTTTTCTTTTATATCAGAATGTACTTTAAAATAATCTAATAAATCTTCTGCTGTAAAACTTTTAATACCAGTATCACCAATCAAATCGTAAATCAATACATCTGCACTTATTTCTGATATTGACCTACATTGACCATTAAAACTAATATTGTATTGGGGTTCAATTGGCTCAACCTCTGATATATAAGAGTAATTGCAATTTACATTTTGACGATAATAGTTATCTTTCATTAAAATAGAGATTTTAGAAAGAGTTTGCTCAAGAATTTTATCGTTATTATTTTTAACAAATTCTGTACCCCAAAAATTAGGTTTAAAACTTTTAATGTTTTGATTAACATTTTCATCTTGGCAAAATTCCTCCCAAACGAACATGTTTGCCCAAATGATAATGGCATTATAAATACTTCTGCATAGACCTTTATTTTTATTTACACAATTAATAACTTGATTTTTACAGTCAATACTAAGCTCATCCCAACTGGATATTTTAATATATTGATTTAAATTAGAGTTTATTATTGAAAGTAAATAGTTCTTATATTCTGTATCTTTATATAAATAAAAAAATAAATAAAGCAGATCATTTGTTGTACATGATTTGGGAATTACAAAAGGTTGAATTGTTATAATTCGCTTACCATTATTATACTGAAAGTTTTCAATAATTCCTAAATTGACGAAGAAATTACCAAAAAAAGAACTAGCATATTTAAGAAAATAAACTCGCGGACAGTTATTTTCTGACATAAATGGTATTCTGTAAATATATTCGTCATTATAATAAATCCATTTAAAATCACTAGAAATATTTGGTTCATAATATAAATTTACATTTTCTTCATGATAAGCAAGTGTATTTGAAAAAAATGGAATGCCTTCATTGTAACAAAGCTGAATTTGATCTATAAGATCAAGGCTCATACTTGGTGCAGCTTTTAATGCTTTATAATAAAGTCGATTTTCAAAGTCTTTTAATAATGACATAAAATCAAAATTAGAAAGATTATTTTTTAAATTTATTTCATTTAAAGCCTTATTATAGGCTGCTAGACATTTGTTTTGCTGGTCATTTTGAGTATCAACAGTATTAACATATAATACTGAATAATCAATGTCCTATTCATATGCATATGGATATATATCATTTATTCCATAAAGTTTGCAAAGTACATAGTAATAAAACATTGTTTCATTGCTTTTTAAGAAACTTGTAAAAATTATGAATGAACTATCTTTGTAATAGTCGTCAAAAGACATATCTAATTGATGACTTGTGCAGATGTGTAAATTAGCATTTTTAAATGCTTGACTTATTTTATCTTTTTCCCATAAATTTGCTATATGGAACATCCGTATTTCATTATCTCCAAGAAGCATAAAAAAAGTTTTTTTCTTGTGGTTTTTGAAACGCTTTGCTGTGGAATAAAAAAATTTGATAATATTTCTTCTTTCAAGTTTAATTTTGTAATTTAACATAGCTATTTCCCCTATAGTTGGAAGTAAAAATATTTAGTTACCTCTTTATTTTATCATGATTTATGCATAAAATCAAGTTAAAAAGCTTTTTTGGTTACATGATATTTTGAACTTATTTTTTACTAATATAAAAAGCTAATTTTTCGACAACGTCAAGAGCGGCAATAATTTCTTCTTCAGAATAATTTTTTAATAATTTTTTTGTTTTATCTATACAAGTATCATCAATACCGAATAATATAAAATCTGCAGAATGTCCACTAAGTTCACGAAATTTTTTAAGGCTGTAATAAACTAAATTACCTTTTCCTTCTTCTACCAATCCTAAAAATTGACTTGATGTACCAATTTTCGCAGCAAGTTGAGTTTTATTTAAATTTAACTCATTTTCTCTAATATATTTAATTCTTTTACCTCTTTCAATTTGTTCTTGTTTTTCTACTTCAATTGCTACGTTTGATCTTTTTCTTCCCATAATAAAACTCCTCCTAAATTTTTTTTATAATTTTACAACATAAAAAGAACAGTGAGATAGTAAATAAAAATAGTAAAAAATAGTAAAAGATAATATTTTTTTAGATTTGAAATTGAAAATATATTTTACTATTTTTTGTCATGTATAGTTATTTTTTGTCATAACTTTCTATCACTGAATTTTGCTTGGCTCTAAGCTTTAAATGGTATTTTTATTATAACAAAACGGAACGAGCACAAAAGATAAAAAAGGTGGTGGAGAGATAATGGATTGGTATGATGCATTAGTATATTGGTTAAAAAGATGGTTATAATTTTAGTTTTAAAAGAGGCAAACTATAATTTTGTAGTTTGTCTTTTTTATAATTGAATATTGAATCATTATAATGTATAATATAAATATAAGAATGTTAATTTTACGAATAAGGAATAAAGGTTTATTAAAATGGATAAGATTTATGTACAAAGTAATGTTCAAATAAATATAAGTATTATAAAAAATGTTTTTTTGATATTATTTATATATTATACTAATTATAGAATAACTAATAGAAAAGTAGAATTAAATTTTAAATTTATAAGAGATAATTTGATAATTATAATACTTGGTATAGTTTGCGGAGTAATAAAAAATAAAATTAATTTGTATATTAGTATAATAAGTTCTATATTAATAATTAGTATATTTTTTTCGAAAGATATGATAACAAAATCTGTGATAACAACAATTATATCTTATGCTATTAATTATATGATATCATACATTACTATTATTATAAATTTTATATTCAATATGATTACAAAACTAAACAATGATTATATAAATTTAATGGTAATACTAATAATGCATATATTTATTTTATACTATTTTTTTAAAATAAAAAGATTCAAGAATGGTTTTTCTTTTTTTAAAAGTAACGATAATAATGAATATGGAGATATATTAATATTAAATATTGGAGTAATAATACTTTATATAATAGCAACATTAAGTCACTATAATGTTGAGATAGGAAGAGAACTAACAACAGTTGGAATAACAGCTATTTTCATAATGTTTGTTACTATACAAAAATCGTTACAACTATATTATAAACAAAAACTATTAATCCAAGACCTAAATGAAACAAAAGAAGAACTAGAAAAAACAAAGAATGATTTGAAACAAGTAGAAGAGGAAAATTTAGGATTAAGCAAGAAAAGTCATTCAATAGCACATAAGCAGAAAGCGTTAGAATATAAAATACAACAATTATTAACAAATGTAGAAATAAGTAAAGAAGATGCAGGAAAAGTACAAGATAGAATAAAAGAAATAGAAAAAGATCTATATAAAGATAAGGTTGTAACAAAATTGAGCAAAACTGATATTCCTAATATAGATGATATGTTAGAATATATGCAATCAGAATGTATGAAAAACAAAATTGAATTTGAGTTACAAATATCAGGAAATATACACTATATGGTAAATAACTTAATATCAAAAGAAGACTTGGAGATATTGCTAGCAGACCATATAAAAGATGCGATTATTGCAATAAATCATACGGACAATATAAATAGAAGTATTTTAGTAAGGCTTGGCGAGATTGATGGCATTTACAGTCTGTACATATATGATTCTGGTATAGAATTTGAGAAAGAAACATTAGCAAAGCTAGGGAAGGAACCAATTACCACACATGCAAATGAAGGTGGTACAGGCATGGGATTTATGAATACATTTGATACATTGAAGAAATATCAAGCAAGTTTTATTATTAATGAACTAAGTGAACCCAACAAAGATAATTATACAAAAGTATTGGTTTTTAAATTTGATAAGAAAAATGAGTTTAAAATAATGTCATATCGACAATAAAAATTAATAGGAGGATTAATAAAAATGAAAGTACTAATAGGAACAAATAATAAAGGAAAGGTAGAAGGAGCTAAACAGGCATTTGAAAAATTTTATAAAAATGTTGAAGTTATAGGAATTCCTATAAGTTCAGATGTTAGTGATGAACCGGTTAACGATGAAATATATATAGGTGCAAGTAATAGAGTAAATAATTTAGTAAAATATGCTGAACAAAATAATATAGGAGCAGATTTTTTTATAGGTGTAGAATCAGGAATAACAAATAAATTAGGAAAATGGTGTATTATACCAATAGCTGTAATAAAAGATAAAAATGGATTTGAAAGTTTTGGTACAGGTTCAGCATTTCCAGTTCCAGATAAATATGTAGAAGAAATTATAAACACAGATTTAGGAAAAGTAATGGACAAAATATTCAAAGGAAATGGTTTGAAAAATGAAAAAGGAGGTATAGCTCATCTTACAAATGATGTTATTACTAGATATGACTTGACAAGAGAAGCTTTTATAATGGCATTAACCCAGTTTATAAATGGTGAGATTTGGAGAGATTAAAGATAAGAATAGGAATAAAATCGGATATTCATAGTAACATTCATGTAAAAAAATATTGAAATAGAAAATAAAAAAACATATATAGTACAGTAATCAAAGAGTGAAGATGAAATATCAACTTATTAACAGCTTTTGGTATGGAGTATGTATGATTGAATACCAACAATAATTTTGTTATAAATGCAAAAATGGAAAATTAATTTTAAATAACAGATACAATTGACTTCTTATTTAAAATGAATTATAATTCGTAAGAGTGTTTTAGTATTACTTCAATTATAAAATTAAAGAGAAGAAAAACAAGTAAACTGTAAAACAAAGAGATTAAAGGAGGAATTTATAAAAAGTTAGCATAAAACAAATTAAGAAAATCAAAAATGGAGGAAAATCATGCGGAAATTAGAAGAAATAGCGGTTATACATGATATTGATAATTATGAACAGTCATTATTTCTTGAATGTTTTTTACGTTGGACTGGATTTGTATGTTTTTCATATACGTATAATGACGTGTATGATGAATTCAATCAATATTTAGAAAAAAGCAAAAATAATTTTGATGCAATTTTTTATATCAATGACAATGATGGAAGGCTTGAATCACGATTTGGCCATTTAACTGAAAATAATGTTTGTTTGCAAATTGAAACTTCAAAAACAGATTATCAAAACATAGAAATTTTAAAGAGTATATGGAAAAAAATTTTAAATACTGTTTATTTGGAAGAAAAAATAAAAAAAGATAAAGAAAACATAGAAATTAAGCCAATTGTAGTTAATGTTCATGCCAAATACCAATCAAAAAGCCAATTAGGTGAACAAATTTCGACAGAAAAAATGTTATCTTCTGAAGTAAATGATAATATGTGTAAAAAAGTAGATGATTGTTTAGGCATTTTTGAGAAATTAGTTGAAGTATATTGTAAATGTGATTTAGTTCATGAAATTTCGTTGCAAAAATTTTCGGAAAAAGAAAGAAATTACACAAAAATATGCAGGGCTAAATCATCTAAGGAGATTTGGGAAAAAGCTTTAAAAGAGTTAGAAGAATATACTGCTGATGAAAGAATGGGATTTGAACATTTTGAGTATGCGAGAATATACTGTAAGAGAATGGAGGATGAACTATGTGGAGTATTAAGTATTCCAAAGAAATACAGTGCTATTAAATTAGCTAATCTTGCAGATACATTGAATATGAGGACATGTTATACATTTCATATTCTTAGGAGTATGTTAGCAGAGATATATAATATTTATCAAGACTTTGAGAATATATCAATAGTTGTTCAGCATGACTATGTAAAAAATCTAAATGTAGATGCATGCAAAAGTATTGGTGAGTATGAACTTGGAATGCTTTATTTTAAGCATGATAAGAAAGAGCAAGCAGCTTTTATGTTCCAGAAATCCTTTTTACACAATAAACTCAATTATAAAACTATATGGGGATTCATCATAGACTGCGACAGAATGGAAAAATATAAAGAAGAAGAGATGTGGTTAATAAATATGCTACAAATTCTTCAGTTGGATCTTGAAGATGTAAGAAAATGTGATGAAAATCTTTGTAAGTTACCAGTCATAGAGCTAAAATATGCTAAAAAATGTTATTATTTATTACGAAAAGTAAATCGAATGATTGGTAATAGAACAGAGGAGTCAAGGAAAAATGAAGATTATTTAAGTATGATGGAGGAGAAAACGAAAAATATTTTAGAAAAAAGATCTAACTTTTAATTAAATTGCGGGAAACACAAAAATAATAAAACTCTTTAAAAAATACAAAACTTGTTTAAAAAGGGACAGCAAAAAGTCTCGAAGAAAAAAGGGAATTAAGTTATAACTTTAGCTTAACTCTCTTTTTTTATATAAAAAACGCCTTAATTTGTTGATATATAAGGCATTTATGGTATCATTTATATATGAAAAAATAACTTATGGAAAATGACTATTTATACTTAAGAGGGATTGAAAAAGCATGTAAAACGGATATTAGATATGTGTATTTATTAGATAATATGACTGCTTATACTGGTAATGCAAAGTAAAAATGAATGATTTATTTATGTATTTTCATATGAGAGATTTAATAGAAAGTGTTTGGATGTATGATTTAACAAATAAGAAAAGGAACTTTTAATAAGGTTCATTAATAATAATAAAATATAAAATCATAATCTTAAAATTAAAACATAATATTTAAATATAATTAGTATCATGTTTTAATTTGGAGGTTTTTTTATGTTCTTAATATTTAATAAAGAAAAAATACAAACATATACTGTGTCAATATTAACAGTTGCAGTATTAATTGCATTAGCAAATATAAAGGATATTAGTGCAGTTCCAACGTTTGCGTCAGAGAAATATTTACCTATATATAATGTACAAACAGAAGAAAATAAAGTTGCATTCACAATGAATTGTGCATGGAATGCAGACGACATAGATAGCATATTAGAAACATTAAAAAATAATGATGTACATATAACATTTTTTATAGTAGGAGATTGGGCAGACAAATATCCAGAAGCAGTAAAAAAGATACATGAAGCAGGTCATGAAATAGGGAGTCATAGCAATACGCATCCACATGTAAATAATTTATCATCGGAAAAAAATTTGGAAGAAATACAGTTAAGTGTAAATAAACTAGAAAGAATAACAGGAAATAAAACTACATTATATAGAGCACCATATGGAGAATATAATGACACGGTAATAAAAACAGCACGAGAAAATGGATATTTCACTATACAATGGAATTTAGATACATTAGATTATAAAGGATTAACAGGTGAGGAAATGTGGAATAGATTAAAAAATAAATTAGATAAAGGTTCAATAATCTTAAGTCATAATGGAACAAATCATACTGCTGATAGTTTAGATATGCTTATTAAAAATATAAAATCAAAAGGATTTAAGGTTACTACTGTTTCAGATTTAATATATCAAAATAATTATACTATTAATAAGAATGGGACACAGATTTCTAATTAATGTGCATACAAGTATAAAAAAAGAAGTTTAGGAAATAATGACAACAAAGGAGAGAGTTATGCCATTAATTGGAATAATTGCAAAAAAGAGAGAGATTCAGATAATAAGTAAAGAGCTAAAAGAAAGTAATATTAAGATTATACAAATAACAAAAGAATCTATAAAAAATGTTAAGAATATTTGTTTCGAAGAAATGATTGTGTTAGAAGATATAAAATTAGAAGCAGATGAATATAAATATATGAATGAGATAATATCAAAAACAAAGTATTTAGTATTAAATGGAGATATCAAAATAGAATTTTTGAAAAAAATGAATATGGAAAAGCCAATGAAAGTAATAACATTTGGTTTTAATACCAAAGCAACTATATCTATATCAAGTGTAAATGAAGAAAAAATAATAGTATGTTTACAAAGAGGGATAGAAAAATTTAATGGAGAAATAATAGGGAGTCAGGAGAAGGAAATAAAGCTAATTAGAGAAAACGATAAAAAAATATATACTAAATTAGTGATTTTTATAATAAAAGAACTGCATAATCTATAAAAAATAACCGAAAAATGTTAATATTTGAGCAAAAAGTTGAAAAAAAATAGAAAAAATTAACTTTTTATGTAGACAAACCCAAAAAAATGTAGTATAATAAAAACTGTAGAAAATTTTAAAAAAAGAGAAGCAAGAAGAGAAATTTACAATTGATAAAGAAAAAATAAGGAGGAAATAAAATTGGATACAAATTATTTAGAAAACAACTACTTAACATTAGTA
>OGFF01000552.1_pt1 | contig 51938 bp, 40 predicted proteins | sample 1570751 | NCBI WGS metagenome assembly OGFF01 (sample SAMEA2581951, study PRJEB24529) | metagenome | biome: Human gut stool | place: China | collected 2011 | reverse complement strand
GTGTCCGGCTGAAGTCTTTTATTCAGTAACTTTGCACTTGATTTGATAATTCACCTTCTAAAGCGCAGGTTCTCGTTACAACGCGGGAATCAGGTATTACGACACAGGGACAGTATTGATTGAAAATCGGCATCCTGACGTCATCAAACCTGCTACTTTTTATTCAGGAGGGCAGTGAAAACCGCTGAGCTTCTTTAGCGGTGGACAGGCCAGATTTTTTTCTTCTGTCGACGGTCAGTCGTTTCCTCTGAATCAGGCAAGAGAGTGGGACGCCGGTTTTGGACTTTCCGTGGACGGAAGAGCGCTATGGTTACCGAGTTTCGGGCCTCCACCGGCCGTGTTGCTCGCTGTAAGCTTTTGGGGTTCCTTTGTTTTCCCGATCGCTTCTCCGCGAATGGCTTCCCCGATCGAAAAAATAATTTGAATTTCTAGAAATTTATTTGCGATTACGGCACCCGAATGCTACCATTTCCGAACTGGTTTAATAGCATTCCTCAAAGCCAAGGAGGTCTGTCATGGAGGTGTGTTACGACCGATTATGGAAACTGCTGATAGATAAAAAAATGAAAAAGGTTGAGCTGATGCGGCAGGCGGGCATCAGCAGCAACGCGCTTTCGCACTTAAGCAAAAGCGAACCCGTATCGGTAGAAGTGATTGGAAAAATATGTGGCACGCTTAACTGCACGCCTAATGATGTACTCGAATTTCGGAATAAATAGAATGAAACTGCTTTCGTTGTTTTCCGGCTGCGGCGGAATGGATATTGGTTTTGAGGGTAATTTTGTCTGTCACGAGAAGTCCGTGAACACCAATCTGCACCCTGACTGGGTTGTGTCAAAGAAAGGGGAGTGGGTCACGGTCGCTCCAACTATCTTTGAGACGGTTTTCGCGAATGACATCCGTCCTGACGCCAAAGCGGCCTGGGTTTCATACTTCTCGAAGTCCAAGAAAAACGCGAACGACATCTATCACGTCGACAGCATCGTGGATCTCGTGAAGCGCGCCAAGGCGGGCGAAAAGGTTTTCCCCGAAGGGATCGATATCGTGACGGGTGGTTTCCCGTGCCAGGATTTCTCGGTCGCCGGAAAGAGGCTCGGTTTCGCCTCGCAGAAGAGCCACCTGGGGGTGGCGCTGTCAGATGACGAACCGTCTATCGAGAGCCGCGGTCAGCTCTATATGTGGATGAGAGACGTAGTGACGCTCACCCAGCCGAAGCTTTTCATCGCGGAAAACGTGAAGGGATTAACGAACCTGAGCGACGTGAAGCAGGTGATTGAGCATGACTTCGCGCAGGCGGCGAACGGCGGTTACATCGTTGTGCCGGCCAAGGTTCTGTACGCCCCGGATTACGGCGTCCCGCAGTCCCGCGAGCGTGTCATCTTCTTTGGCTTTAAGAAGAACGCCCTGACGAAAGAAGCGAAAAAAGCGCTGACGTCCGCCGCTATTCCTGAGGATTTTGACCCCTATCCCCAGAAGACCCATGGCGCCGGCCTCAAGCCTATCGTGACCTGTTCGGACGTTCTCTGTGATCTTCCGGAACCTGAAGAGTCGGGCGACCCCTCTCAGCAGAAATACTCCAAGGCGAAGTACATGGGCTCTCACTGCCAGGGTCAGACTGAGGTCAAGCTTGACGCCGTCGGCCCCACGATCCGTTCCGAGCACCACGGCAATATCGAATACCGGAGACTCAGCGCGGAGCATGGCGGGAAGCACACCGGTGAGCTTGAGCGGGGGCTGAAAGAGCGCCGTCTCTCGGTTCGGGAATGCGCCCGTATCCAGACGTTCCCTGACGATTACCAGTTCATTCTCCCGAAGACTGAGCTGAACCCGGCGGTCTCCTCGAGCGACGCCTATAAGATCATCGGCAACGCAGTTCCCTGCGTGCTGGCTTATAACATCGCGAAGAACATCGAATCCAAATGGAACTCGTACTTTAAGGCCTGATACCGATGATCATTTCATCCAACCCCAAACCCCTTATGTCGGAATTCGCTGAGCTGATGAGGAACACGGATCTGTTCCTTAACCGGGACGCGATAGCGAGGCCGGGTTACTACGCGAGACGCGGCGGCAAATTCCTGGAGGATGACGTTGTCATCGCGCTGCAGGAATCCGCTAAGGGCACTCCCTTTGAAAACACGATCGAGAAAGTCTCGGGCCAGAGATTCCCGGACATTGTCGCCGCGAAACTCTATGGGGTTGAGGTGAAAAGCACCCAGGCGGATCATTGGACGTCGACCGGCAGCAGCATTCTTGAGTCCACCCGGATTTCCAGCGTCAAAAGAATTTATATGACGTTTGGAAAACTCGGGGGAGATCCGATTCAGTTCATCTCCCGCCCGTATGAGGAGGTGCTTTACGGTATCGCGGTGACGCATATGCCGCGTTACCTGATCAACATGAAGCTCGGGAAGGGGGAAACGATCTTTGACAAGATCGGGATTCCTTATGAGGAACTGAGAAAAGAGGATGACCCGGTCTCCTCAGTGACCCGCTACTACCGGAAGAACTTAAAAGACGGCGAAAGCCTCTGGTGGGTGGGTGACGACGCCGATGAGACCGTGCCTCCGACCATCCGTCTGTGGAGCACGCTCAGCAAAGACGAGAAACTGCCCTACACCCTCTATGGACTGATTAAATACCCTGAGGTGTTTGAGGGGGATTACGATGGATACGCGCTGTGGCTGACATCGCAGGGCGTGGTCGATCCCCATATCCGGGATCAGTTTTCCGCGGGCGGTCAGGAAGAGATGCTGATGCCCAACGGGAAAACAGAAAAATTCCCGGCTGTTTATCGGAAAGTTAAAGCGAATAAAGATGCTTTTCTTCAGCGCCTCCGGTACTCGGATACCGCCCGATTCGGGTACTCATCCGCGGACAGCAAGCGCTATATGACCGAGCAAGTGATGAATTGGTGCAAAAGAGTCTCCAGTCACTCGACCGCCGGCGAAGACCGTTCCATGGACGCGCTTTCCATGATGTTTTTCGGCAGGCCGGCCGCGGAAGTGTTGGAAGAAATCGGGAAGAAGCCCTGAATCCGCGGAGCGGGAGTAAGCCGTGTCTGAAGAGGGAGAGCCGCATCCAAAAAAAATGAAGCCCAGGGATCCCGCCGTCACCCATAAGATCATGTCTTCCATCAAGGGGAAAGACACGAAGCCGGAGCTTTTGCTTCGGAAGGCGCTGTGGCGCAGGAATCACCGGTACCGGACGAATGTCAAAACCCTCCCCGGGAAACCAGATATTGTTTTCACGAAGTACAAAGTAGCGGTTTTCTGTGACGGTGATTTCTGGCATGGGCACAACTGGGCCATCCGGGGGAAGGGGTCTCTCGACGAGGAACTCTCGTCTTACAGCGAGTTCTGGCGGGCCAAAATCCAGAGAAACGTGGAAAGGGACCGGGAGATTGACCGGGACCTGATCCTCATGGGGTGGTCTGTGGTCAGAGTGTGGGAGAGCGACATCAAAAAGGATCTGGACGCCTGCGTGAAAGTGGTGGAAGACGCCCTGTTTGACGCGATGATCGAGCGGTTTGAGGACTGAGAGGTGGTTCCCGGGGGATGAATTTACTTATTTACCCGCAGGGCAGAACGAAACCCAGCGATTTCTCCGTCTTGTTACGGTAATATCCTCTCTGCGGCCTCGGTCTTCCTATATAGATACCTTGACAATCCCTATTGCGGAGACCATTGGGCCGCTTTTCTTTTTCCTGAGCGCCTATTACGAAATCTATCTTGGATAATGGACTCAGCGTAGAACGTGTTTTTGTACTATAGCGTCGTATTAAATATAACTAAAAGAACAATTCTTTCTTGTTATCACAATAATCCAAGTTTTAGTAGTTTGCTTCTGAAAGTATTAGCGTTTAGACCTGCTAAGTTTGCGGCCCCACGAGGCCCAGAGATTCGGCCAGCAGTTTTTTCAAGAAGAGCAGAAAAATAAGCTTTCTCAAGATCTTGAAAATTAATCGATTGAAAATATTTTTGAATGGTCTGATTTTCTTCCATTAGTGATTCACCCGACGAAGTTTTCCGAGAATTCAGTGCTTTATCTTCTTCACCAATGTCTGTTGAGTTATGGACTCTGTTTATTTCGGGTATTAAGTGATGGATCGTCAAACCATCAAGTAGAACAGCTCTTTCTGATGCATTTTCAAGCTCTCGGACGTTACCCGGCCATGCGTATTGCAGGGCCTCGTTTTTTGCGTGCTTTTCAATCAGGGGAACTCCATCGTACCCATATTTGGCCGCAAAACGGCGGGTGAAGAGAGTTGCCAAGGAAAGAATATCCGCCGGACGTTCACGGAGCGGAGGAACTGTTATCGGGAAGACATTCAGACGATAGAAAAGATCTTCCCGGAATCGCCCTTCAGAGACCTCAGCCGAAAGATCACGATTCGTTGCCGCGATTATCCGAACATTAACCTTCAGAGGATGTTCTCCTCCGATTCGGTGAAAAGATTTTTGCTGCAGAGCCCGGAGCAGTTTTACTTGTGCGAAAAGAGGAAGCTCGCCAATTTCATCCAAAAATAAAGTTCCGCCATTTGCCTGCTCGAAAAATCCTGCTCGTCTGGCTGAAGCACCGGTAAAGGCGCCTTTTTCATATCCGAACAATTCACTTTCTATCAGAGAGCTGGGAATCGCCCCGCAGTTCACAACGACAAAGGGGGATCCTTGTCGGTTGGACATCGAAACGATAGTTTTGGCGATGACTTCTTTGCCAACACCTGATTCTCCGGAGATAAGCACTGTCACGTCTGTTCCAGCTACTTTAAGAATCTGCTCCCCAACGGACCTTAAACCAGGGGATGTTTCAAGGATTTTAGTAAGCGCTGAGTGGTTTCTATTTTGGAGCTGAGACCTTAGAAGGTCGTTTTCTTCCTTCAGCGATTGAAGATATTTTTTTGAGGCCCATTCAGATAAAGGCTTTACCAGTGAAGCAATCAAGCGCGCATTATTTTTTGTGAAAGCGGAATTTTTCTTGCTCCAAAAACCTATGACGCCAATATGATGTCCATCATAGGTAAGTTTTTGCATGATGAACGATCGGATACCGGGGATGACCGTACCAGCAGCAGCCTCAGTTACCGGATCATCTTCAATACGATCTACGATCAGGGTTTGAGCCCTCATGTGATCGTCCAGATAAGAGCGACTCTTTTTGCTAAGCGGGCGATCTAAAGGAGCGGTGATTTCTTCATCAGCTGTGGCCCGAGCAAAAAAACGGATGATCCCTTCCTGTCGGAAATAAGTATTGATAAACACGCCGTCCGCTGGAACGCCGAAGCCGCGGATCAGGCGAACTAGCTGTGACAGAGTTTTAGGCTCTTTGTTACCTTCAGCCGCTGGTGAAAAGAGTTCGAGAATTCTTGAGGGGGAACTGAGATCGGAAGAGTTCATAACAGAACCTACATAGGCTTCGAAGAAAAATACGATATTTAACGAAAAAACGAAATATAACTATATTTTATTAAATATCGTTTATTTTTGCATTTTTCTCTAATTATAAATATCTAGATCTGCTTATAAAAAATTCACATAAATAAGCCAACTTATCTAGTTTTAACGGTTGAATTAACTTTTTGGCACGCGTTTTGCTGTGTACATGGTGTCTGTATCGAGCAGAGACTAGGAGACATCATGAAAGAGAATCGCAAATCAAATGCGATCAGCCGGAGAGGATTCCTCGGAGCGGCCGGAGTTATGGCTGCGGCACCGGTTGTTGGGAGGGCATCCACCATCGCTCGCCCCAAGGAAAAATTTGACGCGGTGTATGACGTCATTGTTGTGGGATCGGGTTTCGCAGCTTTAGCCTCGGCTCTTCGGGCCAGAGAAGAGGGCGCAAGTGTTCTGTTGATTGAGAAAATGCCGGCATTCGGCGGCAACTCGGCAATCAACGGGGGAGCGTTCGCCGTGGCAGGGTCTCCCCTTCAGGAGAAAGAGGGGATCAAAGATTCACCCGATTTGATGCTTCAGGACATGATCAAGTCAGGCAGAGGTCTTTCGCACGTTCATTTGCTGAAGATGATTGTTGAGGGCACCCGTCCCGCGTTTGACTGGGTTGTGAAGTATGGGGTGCAGTTCAAGCCTTTTGTCCAGCATTTTGGCGGTCACAGTGTCCCGAGAATTATGCAGACCGCTGAGTCAACCGGGGGCGGCATTACCCGCCCGCTCACTCAGGCGTGCGCGAAACAGGGTGTGGTGCTCCATAAGCGCTGTTTGATGGAGAGTTTCGTCCAGAATGCCGATGGCCGTGTAATCGGTGTGAATGTCCGTGAGCGCTACATCTTCCCGGAAGAGAAATCCGGGGTTCCTATGCGTTACGGCGCCCGCCGCGGCGTTGTGATGGCGACCGGGGGTTTCTCGAGGAATGTCTGGTTCCGTCAGCAGCAGGATCCGCTTCTGGATTCACGGCTGGATTCCACCAATCAGCCTGGCGCTACAGGGGAAGGGCTTCTCCATATGCTTCAGATCGGTGCGGCTCCCGTGCAGCTGGATCAGATCCAGCTGGGTCCTTGGAGCAGCCCTGAAGAAAAAGGTTTTGGCCTCGTATCTCAGTTCAACACGATCGCCGGTTTCCCGATGGGAATTATGGTGGACCCTCGTACAGGAAGGCGTTTCTGTAATGAATTGGCAGACCGCAAGGATCGGGCAGACAAGATTCTCGCCATGATCGAGAACGGCAAGCCGGTCTATCCGGTCTGTTTCACCGATTCCAAGGGTGTCGCCAAGGCTCAGACCCTGAAGAACGGGATGAAATACAACGTCATTCACAAGTTTGATTCGCTTGAGGGGCTGGCGAAAGGTTTTGGAATGCCGGTTGCCCCGTTTATTGCCCAGGTGCAGGAATTTAACAGCTACGTCCGCGGTAAAGATGACAAGCAATTCCATCGTCCCCTGCAGCTCGCGATTGTCATCGACAAGCCTCCGTTCTACGCGGTTCGGGTTTGGCCGAAGGTTCACTACTGCATGGGAGGCGCCGCCATCAACGAGAAGGCTGAAGTGATGGATGTGATGGGTAAGACGATCCCGGGTCTCTTTGCCGCAGGTGAAGTGACCGGCGGCATCCATGGGGCAAGCCGTCTGGGAGGCTGCGCCATCGCCGACGGCCTGTGTTTCGGGCGCATCGCTGGTGAGTCAGCCGCGAAGAATTCGCCAGTCAAACTTTAAGCCGACGGGAGATACAGCTATGAAAATGAAAAACGTTTTGCTCGCATCGGCCCTTACCATTCTTGCGGTGTTTTCTTCAGGAACCGCTTTGGCCGCAGCTCAGACAATGCCAATGGGGAAACATCATGCGGGGATGAAGTGTGAAACCTGCCACACAAAGGCGAACGCTCTGAAGGGGAATCAATTCGTAGTGCCTGATGATAAGACTTGCGAAGGGTGCCATGGGTCCTATGCGTCTCTGCGTGAGAAAACGAAGGGCGGCAGTGAGCCTAATCCTCACTATTCAGCCCACTTCGGTGACACGCTCTCATGCACTGCCTGCCATAAGCAGCATTCGGAACCTAAGTCTTACTGCAATAACTGTCACGACTTTAAGCACAAGATGCCTTAGAGATCGCGACGTGAAATTGGGATCAGCGAATTAGGGGATAAGAGCTTCGCTGATCTCAGAATTTTTGCCCGGGAACGGGTTTTAAGGAGAGGTAGAAATGAAAGGAAATAAAGTTCTTCTGTCAGCTGTGGCGTTGATGGTCGCAGGGACCGCTTATGCGGGAACCGTTACGCTTGATGGTCACCATCTCACGATGGCTCAGGCCTGGGAAGTCGCGAACGGCGAAAGCGACGTGCAGATTGCTCCTCAGGCAAAGGACTGGGTCATTAATTCCCATAAGCTCGTTATGGCGGCGGCCGCTCAGGGGAAGCCGGTCTATGGCCTGACCACGGGTGTGGGACTGAATAAGGATAAGAAGCTGTTCACGGCTCATGGGGAACTGACCAAGGAAGTGGTTGATGCTTCCCGTGCTTTCAACTACAACGCTCTTCGCGCTCACTCGGCTGGCATCGGCCCCATGATGCCTGAGAATCTGGCTCGTCTTTCCATGGTTATCCGCCTGAATACGCTGCTTTCCGGGCAGTCCGGCGCGCAGTACCGCGTGGCTGAGCTTTACCGCGACTTCCTGAATAAGCACATAACGCCTCAGATTCCGTCCCGCGGAACGATTGGCGAAGCCGATATTCTGCTGGCTTCGCATGTCGGTTCAGTCATGATCGGCGAGTGGAAGGCTAAGGTCGACGGAAAAGTTGTGACGGGTGCCGAGGCTCTGAAAATGAAAGGGATCACGCCTCTGGTGCCTGAAGGAAAGGATGCTCTTGCCATTCTTTCAAACAGCTCCGTTGCTATGGCCTACGCGCTGGAAGGCTATAAGGACGCCTACCAGGTAGTGAAGACCACCCCTGTCGTGTTCGGTTTGTCTCTTGAGGGGCTGAACGGCAACGTTGCTCCGATTCTTCCTCAGACGGTCGGCGTGCGTCCGTTCCCGGGCCTCGCCAATGCGGCAACCAGCATGCGTGTCGCTCTGAAGGGGTCTTACCTCTGGCAGCCGAACGCGGATCGTCCTCTTCAGGACCCGCTCTCTTACCGTACAACGGTGTATGTCCTCGCCGAAGCTGATAACGCGCTGAAGGATCTTAAGAAGGTCATCGATGTTCAGATCAATTCGGGCGACGACAACCCCGCGACCATTCTTAATGCCTCTCAGGATTATCGGGCTGAAAGCAAGCAGGTTGCCAATTATTTCGTTGACGGGAAGGATGTGAAGGGCGCCATTATCCCCAGCGCGAACTTTGAAGTGCTGCCGGTCGCTCTTGCCCTGGAACGCACGAGCCTTGCTGTCGCTCACCTTTCTCACAATGCGGTGCAGCGCACCATTCACCTTTCCGATGAACATTTCACTGGTCTTACGCGTTTCCTGACCGCTCCTGGCAACAAGGGGCACGCCTTCGGCGCAATTCAGAAGGCTTTCATGGGAATGCATGTTGACACGATGGCGCTTGCTCAGCCGGTTTCCCTTTACGGTATGCCGGTCGCTGGTGACATTGAGGACACCTTTACTCAGATTCTCCAGTGCGGTCAGAGGCTTGCCCAGATTTCTGAAAATACGACGAACGTCTACGCTCTTGAGCTGATCCATGCTGCTCAGGCTATTGATCTTCGCCGTCAGAAGATGGGTAACTTTGCGATGAGCTCTGAGACTGAGAAGCTTTATAACGATTTCCGCAAGGTTTCTCCGTACGTGTCTCAGGATCGTCAGTTCACTCCGGATATTGCCGCGGCTGAAAAGATCATCGCCAACTGGTAATTCGCTGAGGAAGCACATTCCCCTTCCCCAAGGCAGGGGAATGTGCCGGAGACAACTATTTAGGAATGCATCATGAAAACTATTAAGCCTCTTGCGGCTCTGATTCTTGCTTCCACGCTCGGCGCCGGCACAGCTATGGCAGCGGAGCCCACTGTGACCCTGTATGGTGTTATTGATACAGGCCTGCAGTACACCCACGTTTTCAAGCAGTCAACGGATACCTTCGAAATGAATTCCGGCAACTACGCCGGCTCTCGCTGGGGTCTTAAAGGCTCAGAAAAGATTGGAAATTCCACGGTTGGTTTTATTCTGGAATCGGGCTTTGCCTCTGATACCGGAACGAGCGGTCAGGGCGGAAGACTGTTTGGCCGTGAATCACAGATTTATGTGAAGGGAAATTACGGCACGTTTGGTGCCGGCCGTGTGGGCGCCTTTACCTCGGGCTCGAGCTCGCTTTCCCGTTATTGGGACTTTGAGCCGTTTGAAACCGGTTACACCGATGCAGGCGTTCAGGGCACTCAGGTCAATGTGTGGACGCTTCACAGCAACACGCTCTACTACGTTTCCCCGAAGTTCTCAGGATTTGAGGCTGGCGCTCAGTATTCAATCGCCGGTGACAATAATGAGACGACAGGGCTTGCGGCAGACGACCATTTCGGGAATATTTTTCTCCGTTGGGATGGTCAGACTGCGAAAGCCATAACGGGTCTTGAGGTCTATCACATTGGGCATGCGAACAGCGGCACCGAGCCTAATAAGGATAGATGGTCCTTCAAGCTGGCAGGCGCATGGACCCCGAACGGCGGTCCCGCGACGCTGTACGCCGGCTACAACTTCTATAAGAACCAGGCGAAATTCTCTGATTCCACCTGGGATGATGACTCGAAGCTCGTTTTTGATAAGAGCGGCAAGGGTCTGGAAGGCCACGCCTTCTTCCTTGGCGGGAGGTATCAGATTGGCAGCGCATCGCTGCTCGGCCAGTTCCAGTTCCTGACTGGCAAGAACAAGGGCGCGGTGGAAGGAGCCGAGGATAGTTACAAGCGTTATGTCGCCTCTCTTGGCTGCCACTACTTCTTCAGCAAGAGAACGATGGGCTACGCTGTGGCTTCTTATGCCAAGGGTACTGGCCTTCTTGATGCTGATGATATGGCTACAAACCGAGTTATTACGACCGTTGGTGTGACGCACTGGTTCTGATAAACGCATACTCTCCCCGTTTATTCAGAACCGCCCCGCTCCTTCATTGAATGATGGAGCGGGGTTTTTTATGGTCAGAGCTAACCTCGCACTTTCTTCCGAAGAGAGGTAAGACCGTTCACTCGTTTGTCGCTCCAGATTCTCCCCACCTAAGATGGGAATTGAACTGGTACTCGTAGTAATGGATTTACATATCTGAGATTTCCACAGCATCATTGGCCAAGGTTTTAAAAAGATTCAAGTACCGTGGGGAGCTGATATTGAGCAAATTTTTCGAAACCGAGGATCTGGGCCTTTTTGTATGGAATCGACTAATCGGATGCTGTCTGTAAGACCGGCATGTTTCAACAGTTGATTGGCTAAAAAAAACGAGCGGTACTATTTGTATGGTATCTAGTTTTGTATTTTAAAAACAGAACAAAACTATAACAAATTGATTAAATGTAATTAAAAAATTCTATCAATCGTTAAAAATTGATATCAATCAATTCAAATATCTGATTTCAGGGCTTGAAACCAGACAAGGCGGAACAATGTCCTCATCCAAATAACCGGGGTAGGGATCAGCTGAAAGGATCAGTTTTTCTCCCCCAAACTTTGTAAGACAGAGGACAAAAAATGCCGTCTACCGCTATTGATAGCCAGATTCATGGTTCCCTTTTTAGCACCGATGAAATGCGCAAGATTTGGAGTGACGAGTCTTGGGCCCAGAAGTGGCTCGACACGGAAGCCGCTCTAGCCAAGGCTCAGGGTGAGCTCGGCGTTATCCCGAAGGATAAGGCTGACGTGATCAATAAATTCGCGAAGGCTGAGCTCCTTGATATTCCTTCGATCGGCGAATTCTATAAGTCCTCGATCACGATCGTGCCGCTGCTCCGCGCTTTCAAGGCGGTTCTGCCTGATCACGCCGGTGAATTCGTTCACTGGGGCGCCACGAGCCAGGACATTGTCGATACCGGGATGGTACTGTTGCAGCGCGACGCCTACCAGGTCATCCTCCGTGACATGAAGGCTTGCCTGAAGGCCTGTCTCGCTCTCGCGAAGAAGTACCGCACCACCCCGATGGCTGGCCGTACGCACGTTGTCCACGCTGTGCCGATCACCTTCGGCTACAAGGCCGCTGTCTGGGCTGACGAACTCGGCCGCGACATCACCCGTCTCGAAGAGATGGCTCCGCGTGTGTTCGTCGGTGAAATGGCTGGTGCCGTCGGCACGCTCGCCTCTCAGCCTGAGAAGGGACTGGAAACCCAGAAGCGCATGTTTGAGATCCTTGGTCTGCGCTGCCCCACGATCGCCTGGCACGTCCAGCGTGACAATCAGGCCGAATTTGTCTCCGTGCTCGCTCTTTGCGCCGGCACCATCGGCCGCATCATTCACGAAGTGCTGACTGAGCAGCGTACTGAAGTCCTGGAACTCGAAGAACCGTTCTTCATGGGTAAGGTCGGTTCCTCCACGATGCCGCATAAGCGCAACCCCGCTGTCTGCGAAAACGTTCTCGCTCTCTGCCGCAACGTCCGCTCGATTGCCCCGTCGATCGTAGAGTCGATGGTGAGCGAAGCCGAACGCGACTGGGGCTGCTTCCTCTCCGAGTGGGAAGGCATCCCGCGCGCCTGCCACCTCCTTGGCTGCGCTCTCGCGAAGTCGAAGTACATCCTTGAGAATCTGATCGTCTATCCGGAGCACATGGAGAAGAACCTCTTCCTGCAGAAGGGTCTGATGATGAGCGAATGCGTGATGATGCACCTCGCGACGAAGCTCGGCCGCATGACCTCTCACTCCATTGTCTACAAGGCCTGCATGGAAGCCTATCAGAAGGAAATCCCGCTGAAGGACGTCCTGATGCGTACGCCTGAAGTGGAAGCCGCGTTCACCGAGGATGAACTCGACCACATGCTGAACCCGCTCACCTACATCGGCCTCGCCCCCGAATTCGTGGACCGCGTCGAAGCCGAGTTCGGCGAGAAGGCGAACTCCTAACACCTTCTCCGCCCCGGGTTCTTCCGGGGCCGCGCCTCAGGCGGGATCCTCTTCCGCCTGGGGCGAGGCAGTACCTCGGCAGCCTATCACTGCGTCACTACAAAGATCACCGTTCAAAGCGGGGACACAATCATGCCAAAAGCTTCTGCAACCTCTGGAGTCCAGCTCTGGCGCTGGATCGTACCGATCGCGGTCGGTATCATCATCTGGTTCCTCCCGGTGCCTGCGGGTCTTAACCCGAAGGCGATCCACATGCTCGGAATCTTCCTCGGCACCATCGCCGCGATTCTGACTAACCCGATGCCGTCCGGCGCCGTGATGATGACGGCGCTCGCGGTTTCTTACTTCTCAGGCACGCTGACTCTCAGCCAGTCACTCTCCGGTCTCGCGTCCGGCACGGTGTGGATGATTTTCTCGGCGTACGTTTTGTCGCTTGGCTTCGTCCAGTCCGGTCTCGGCCGCCGTATCGCGTACCTGATGCTCTCGAAGTTCGGCGGTTCTTCCACCGGTATCGCGTATTCGCTCGGCTGCGCCGACCTTGTGATGGCTCCTGCCATGCCTTCCGTGACGGCTCGCTCCGGCGGCATCATTCTCCCGATCGCGAAGTCAATTAACGACGTGATGGGTTCCACCCCTGGTGAGTCCGGTAAAAAGATCGGTGACTACCTGATCATGACGTGCTTTCAATTCACGCCGATCACGGGCGCGCTCTTCCTCACCGGTATGGCAGCGAACCCGCTCTGCGCGCACCTCGCGAAGGAAGGTCTCGGTGTGGATATCAGCTGGGGCACCTGGCTCTGGGCCGCTCTCCTCCCCGCCGCCATCTGCTTCATCATCCTCCCGTACGTGACAAAGTTCCTCGTGAAGCCCTCCCTTAATAAGACGCCTGAAGCGAAGGCTCTTGGGAAGAAGATGCTTGGTGAGCTTGGCGCTCTGACGCACCAGGAGAAGCTGGTCGGTGTTGGTTTCATCCTCGCCCTCGTCGGCTGGGCGACCACGATGCTTACGGGTTACGACGCAAACGCGATCGGCCTTGGCGTGGTGGCTTACCTCCTGATCTCCGGCGCTGTGAAGTGGAAGGACGTGCTTTCTGAAAAGGCGGCCTGGGACACCGTGATCTGGTTCGGCGTCATCATCTCCCTCGCCGGCGGTCTCACGAAGCTTGGCTTCATCAAGTGGATGTCCGCGACGGTCGCGGCGCAGCTTGTCGGCACGGATTGGCTCATCGCCTTCATCGTTCTCGGCTTCGCTTACATCTACCTTCACTACATCTTCGCTACCGCTTCCGGCCACGTGGCTGCCATGTATGTCCCGTTCTGCGCGGTGGCTATCGGCTGCGGCGCTCCGGCTCTGATGGTTGCGGTCTGCTTCGGTATCTTCTCCAATATTATGTGGGGCATTACGGAATACGCCGGCGGCCCGGGCCCGATCTACTTCGGTCAGGGTTACTTCGAGCGCCCGCGCTTCTACAAGATCAACTTCTGCGTGGTGACGCTTAACGTCCTCCTCGTCTTCATCACCGGCATGGCCTGGTGGAAGCTGATCGGCCTCTACTAAGAAGACCTTACAGAAATCCAAACTAACTCTCTACTGTTTCTCTCTGTTCCCGGAAGGGGTCCGCAGCGGCTCCTTCCGGTTTTTTTTCACAAACCTGTAATTCTCCGCTACTACAATAGAAGCCGGCTTCTTATGTACACCAGAAAAGAGGATGGGACGATGACCCGCGTACTGCTGAAGGACAGACTGGCTCATAAACTGACCCGCGCGATCGCGAGCGGTCTCTATCCGGTGGGCACTCTCCTTCCAGGCGAAATGGAACTGATGAAGCGGGAAGGGGTCTCGAGGTTCACGGTGCGGGCGGCGCTCGCGCAGCTTGAGCGCCACGGTCTCATCCGCCGGACGCCGCATGTCGGGACACGCGTGATCAGCCGCGGTTCCACGCAGGGTTTCGGGCAGCAGCTCTCAACACTCTCTGACCTCGGCCGCCTCGCGTCGAATAACAAGCGCCGGATCCTCAAGATCGAGGAAGTGGTGATCAGTAAGGAACGAGCCGATCAGATTCACGCGGTGCCGGGTGAAACGATGATCCGCTTCACGATGGTGCGCGTAGGGGAGAGGGCAGGGGAGCCGCCAGTCGCCTGGACCAGCGAATACGTGAGCCGCGATCGGCAGGAACTCGTCACCGAGGCCCCGGCTCACCCCGATATCCTGATGATTGAACTTATCCAGTCGGTTTACGGTGACACGTGCGCCGAGGTGCGTCAGACGATTGAGGCGACAAAGCTCCCCGCGGAACCCGCGGAAGCCCTTCACGCGAAAGAAGGAGAGCCCGCGCTTCGGATTCTCCGGCGCTACTTTGATCCGAAGGGGAAGGTGATCCTCATCACCGTAAGCTATCACCCGGGCGAACGCTACGCCTTCAATCTCACGATTGAGTCGAAGTAGCGGGTGGACGATTCACGGCCGAACAAACGTGAAGCGTCCGCTGCGCTTTGGGGTCGGTACGGCTAGATAGACGCGCGATGGAATTTCTCCGCCAATGAATCGAGCCAGGCGGGCACCCCGCTTGCCGTGATCCCGCTATCCCGGAGAATCCGCGCGATATCAGTGGCTGTGAGAATCAGGATTTTATGTTTCCCGTCGATCGCTTCCCGATAGGCGGGTTCCGAAATATAGCCTGTCGTCACCATGACCCCGAGGTTACGCCGCTCGGTTCGAGAAATCAGGCGTGTCATCTCGGACACTTCAACCCCTTTTTCCGCTTCATAGCACCGGGCCTCAAGCGCGGCGCTCAGTCTGACGTCCGGGTGAACCGTGCCGCCCGTCGTGATCCGATAGCGGCCCGCGGTGTCCCGGCCGCCGTCCTGCCACTCGCGGCTGAAGGTGAAACCTTCAAAGTGAGGATCGAGTTTCGAGACGAGGTCCGCCGCGCACTGCTCGAACCCCAGCGGATCATTTTTGAAGCGCTCCCGAATGAGGCTGAGACACTGCAGCCCCTCCATGTCACTCTGCAGCTGATCAAAGGGGGAGGGGAATTCGGAAAGCCTTGGGGCCTTCAGCGGGTGAAGTCCCGGGCGGCCTTCCCGAACGAAATCCCGCCAGGCGCGCGGGGCGAGCCTGAGGCTATCCGGATCCCCGTGCCAGAGAGCCCGAAGCCACGCCTTGGATACAGGCTGACTCCCGGTATCAAGAATCGTGAAGTACGCCTCGTAATTCTGGAACCGCTCACCGTCCACGGTTCTCCAGTGGGCGGTGAGATCCCGGTCCGGCGGCAGCCCGGCAGCCCCTGGAGCGGCGAGGCCGAGGAAACGCATATCGCGCCCCGTGCCATGGCGCTTGAAGATAAGAAAAGGCGGAATCTCAGACCGGTCACCCGCGTGGAGCTTCCCGAACACTTCCTGAAGGAGGAGGTTCCCCTTCCCCCTGGTATCGAGAAGCGATCTCCCGGCCTTTCGGTTGTCGCCGTAGTAGCGGAGGACACCGGTTTCGGTATCGAGGAAGTCTGGCCAGGCGAGCTCACACATCGAGGTGTAAAGGACGATATAAGCGATCCGCTTCGTCCGCTGGTTATAGACCTTACGGAAGCCTCCGAGATTTGGGCATCCCGGAACGAGCTTCGTGATCACCTCTCCCGCGAGATTCGGGTAAGGCCCGGCCTTATAAATACAGTCAACGAAAAGATCGCTCTCTTCAAGCGCTTCATAGGGAACTTCCATGCCGGACCTCTCAGGACGTCAGGCCCTTACTCCCTCGTAAAGCAGGCGGCGCGGCCGTGCCGCGGGCGTAAGGGCGGATGAGAGAAAGAATAGCAGCGTTTTTAGCTGCGAATCCACAGAAGCCCGGAAGAACACCAGGGGCTCGCCGGAGGCAAAAAAATCCCGGAGCCGTCTGACCCCGGGTTTTCAGATCGTCACCCTCTATATATAAGAGACGTCTCAGAGCGAATCCGGATCGTTGCAGCCGCAGTCGCAGCCGCAGTTGCATTTGGGCTTCGGGGTGCTGAGCGTGATGTAGGACTTGTTGAGAAGCTTCTCAAGCGTCCTGATTTCCTCAGGGGACAGCCCGCAGCGCGTCCGGCAGTTCAGTTTCCGGCGGATCTTCTCAAAGGTCGGCTGGAGCGCGAGACCTTTTTCGGTGAGATAGAACATGCAGCAGCGGGAATCCTCTTCTGACTTCCGCTTCTCGATATAGCCGCGGCCCACGAGCGCCTTCATCGTGAGTGAGGCGGTCGGCTTCGCGCGCGACGTCTGCTCCGCGATTTCGGTGAGCGTGCAGCTCCCGTGCTCATAGAGGTAGAAAAAAATGTCCCCGGTGCACGGCGCGATATCGGTCACGCCTTTCCGTGTGAGCTCGCCCTCGATCAGATCATTCACGAAGCGGATGAGCTGCTCCGCCTGCGCGAGAATCTTCATAAAGGAAATGTCGTCGTCCATCGGGATCTGTCCAGAGTAGCCCGGAGGCCGGAGGGCACTGCCGCCAGCCGCCAGGGGGGTCAATAAATGTATACAGCTATGGTACCCCGGGACGCCGTTTTCCGAGAGGCTTTGCGGGGGGCGTCCCGCCTCCCCTCCTTTACTTAGGGGATTACGCCCGCCACTCAAGGATTTTCCGCGTGTTACTATTGATTACAAGGATGCTAATTGCACTCGATCCCGACTTCAGTTTGGAACCCGGGGGTTACCCGCCTTCAGTTCCCAGCTCTATCAAATAACCGCGGCTCACCCGCCGCGCGTTCGGCAGCCGCCCGATCGGCGCTGCCGGTTCATGCCGACAAACAGGACGCATGAGAGCGAAAACCAGGAAGGTGAGAGACATCAATCCTCTCTGATGAATGGCTTCGCCTACCCCGTGAAGCCAGTGGCTTTTCTGGTGCCTCATCGGCCTGTGCCTCAATCCATCCCGTCCGGGCGGCGAGAAAAACCTTCTCACCGCATGGCAACTTTTTATTTCTTTCGATAAAGAAAGGAACTGTTTCTGCGTTCTCCAGACCAAAGGGGAACGGATGAACAGTTTCGGACTGTGAACCATGGAAAACAGCAATAAAAGATATATCGCGATCGGCCTCATGCTTTTCGCGCTCCTCTTCGGTGCCGGTAACCTCATCTTCCCGGCTGCTATGGGTCAGAACGCCGGCGTCAACGTCTGGTACGCCGTGCTCGGTTTCTGCGTGACGGGTGTGGGTCTGCCCCTCATCTCGATCGCCGCGCTCGGTTACTCCGGGTGTCTGGACCTGGAAGAGGCCGCGGGCCGCGTTCACCCCTGGTACGGCGTCTTTTACTCCGTCGTCTCCTACCTCGCGATCGGACCTTGCTTTGCCGCTCCCCGTACCGGCACGGTGTCGTTCGAGATCGCCGTGAAGCCTTTCCTCGGGTCGTTCTCGCCTGATATCGCGCTTCCGATCTTCCTCCTCGTCTTCTTCCTCCTCACGTACTGGCTCGCGGCGACGCCCTCCAAGCTCGTTGACCGTGTGGGCAAGATCCTGACCCCCGCGCTTCTCGCTGTTATTCTGCTTCTCATCGTGCAGTCCTTCATCAGCCCGCTTGGCACGCCCCAGGCCCCGACGAAGAACTACGCGACGCCTGTCACCGCTGTGATGCAGGGTATTCTCGATGGCTACAACACCCTTGACGCCATCGCGTCCTTCATCTTCGCGACGCTCGTGATCAGCTTTGTGAAGGAGGGCGGCGTGACGCAGCCGAAAGCGATCATGAAGCAGGTGCTGCTCTCCGGCTCGATCGCTGTCGCGCTCCTCGCCTTCATCTACATCTTCATCGCGAAGATCGGCGCGGATTCCGTGACGCAGCTCGGTATTCTTGAAACCGGCGCTCCGGTGCTCGCGGGTTCGGCGAAGATCCTCTTCGGTAACCTCGGTGCCGCGATTCTCGCGGTGATCGTGCTCCTCGCGTGCCTTTCGACCTCGGTCGGCCTCGTGACCTGCTGCGCCGCGTACTTCATGCGGCTCCTCGGCCACTTCTCCTACAAGACCTACGCCGTGATCTTCTGCGTGATCTCGTACCTCGTCGGCCTCTTCGGTCTGAAGACCATCATCGTGTCCACGATTCCGGTCCTGATGTTCATCTACCCGCTGCTCGTCGCGCTGATCTGCCTTATCTTCCTCGATAAGTTCTTCGGCGGCCGTCAGTGCGTGTACGCCTGGACCATCGCTTTCACCTTCGTGATGGCGACGATCAACCTGCTTGAGACCGCCGGCGTGAACCTCGGCTCCTTTGAGACGATGCTTCAGACCTACGTTCCGCTCCACACCTTCGGTATGGGCTGGATTCCGTTCGCCGCTGTCGGCTTCGTGATCGGCCTCATCTGGAAGGCCGCGGTGCCGGAGAAGAAGGCTGCCGCGTAAGAGAGAAGGTTTTCAGGCGGTAAAGTCGGTGCCGCCTGACTCCTCGAAAAGATTCGCCCCGGGGCTTATCAAGGCTCCGGGGCGAACTGTTTATGGGGAAAGATAAGGGGGAGCCCCTGTTCTTTTTCACGCGGCCCGGATACGGGGCGTGACGCGGGGGAGCGGCTGCTGGGATCCCAAAACCGATTCGAGGGCGTCCGAAAAAACGGCGTCGAGCTCTTTCCCGAGTCCCTCCCAGGTGGGGGACTCCGCGACGCACGCGAACGCCGGAAGGAAATCCTCGCTCTCGGCGACGAAGACAGAGGCCTCCGGATCCCAGCGCGCGGAGACCTCGCAGACGAGGGGGAGCCCCGCTTTCGCGGCCGCGGTCCAGCCTTCAGATCCAACCCGATATTCCATATAAATCGTTCCTTAATAAAACGAAACGCCTTCGATTTTAAGGATCGAAGGCGTGTCTGGGGACAGAACGGAAGCGGTCTAAAACGTTACGCTTTCGCCGAATCCACCATCATGCGGGCGATGAGTTCACCCTGCGGTTTCCCGAGCTTCAGGCTCTCGCGGACCTTTTCCACGAATTCCGGGGATTGTCCCTTCACACCCACTGTGAGGAAGAATTCGAGGTACGCGATCGTGAATTCCGGGTGTCCCTGGAAGGCGAGGATCTTGTCACCGATCGCGAAGGCGTCGTTTGTACAGAAATCGCTCGTCGCGAGGAGCTCAGCATCAGGCGGCAGTTCCACCACCTGATCGCCATGGTTAACGCCGAGGAGCAGGGAGTCGGACGGGAGGTATTTCCGGAGGCGGTCTGACACCACGCGGCTCTTGCGGAGCCCGAGGCCCCAGCCGTTCGGGTGCTTGATCACGCGGCCGCCAAGCGCCTGACCGATCGCCTGAGCGCCGAAGCAGACACCTGAAAGGGCGATGCCGGCTTCCTTCGCGTCCCGGATCCACTGCAGCAGCGTTCCGATCCAGGCGTCCGTCTCATAGGCTCCGGCCTGGCTTCCGGTGATCACGTAGAGCCCGGGTTCCGGGTTCGTGAGATCAGGGAGCTCACCCTCCATCGCGGCGTACACCTTGTACTCGGCGTCCGGCACCACGGGGGCGAAGAGGTTCTTATAGAGATCCGCGTGGGTCGGGGTATCCGCGGGGAGCAGACCCTTAAACCAGTCCGTAATCAGAAGATGAATGATCATGATCGATTTCTTTTTATCGGGGGAGAAAAGAAAAGCGTTTCGCCTCATCTTAACCGCGGGGAGCGGCGTGAGTGAGGTGTCCGCGCGTCTCTCACGGAAAGACGTGAGAGGCGGTCTGAAAGAGAATGGATGAGGGGGAAGGGGGAGAAGAGAAGATCGGCCCCTTCAGGATCCCTCAGGCCTTTCGAGGAATCAGGCTTCTTCCGGAACGGAATCGTAGGGGCGCGCTTTGAAGTCAAGCGAGAACCAGTTTGATTCCGCCTCCCGCGGGCGGGCGGTCATCTGCTGCGCCTCGCGCGTGTCACCGCCTTCCTGCTCAGACTTCCAGGCCTTGCGGCACTTCAGCATGTAGTCCGCGTCGAAAATCCATTCGCCCTTCTTATTGATGCCGACCGGGCGGCAGAATTCGTACTTATGGAGTTTCTCGATCTCTTCACGCGGCATGTCGAGCCAGTTCTCGAGGTCGCTCGCGGCGACAAGCGGTTCCTTCCAGAGGAGGACCTTGAGGGCCTCCACCGGGTAGTACTTCTTCTCGACCCACGTGCCGTTATAGTCGAGGAACTTATCCACGCGCACCGGCACCGGGGCGTTTTCGTCCCCCAGCCGATCGGTGAGATTCGGGAGGTCGACACCGTCGACATCCGCGTAGTACTCCATAACTTCTTCCACTGTTGCAATATCCCAATCGTAGGGAAGTGCCATTTCAATAGCTCCAGCAAAAAGTGAACTGCAAAAGGTTTTCAGGCGGGCCGCGGTTTGATGAGCGGCCTGCTTAAATTCTCTAGGTATCAAAAGAGGGGGCTGCCATAGACTGGCCGCTTTTCTTCTTCTTTTCCTCTGCGGGTGAGGCGGATATGTGAGGGGGATCGGGGAATTGTGAGGCCCCGCCTTATCCAATGGACCGCCTGCTAAACATTTTTATCTGCCGGGGGATTCACGGGAAATGCGTGTTTCTTAAGAAAAACCACAGCGCTTGGGCTTTCCCCCGCGGTCTTCCGGAGAGAGGTGTCTTTTGTTCGCAATAAGACCCGCGTCCGGAACCTTCGAAATAGTACCGCAAGGCGAGCCCTTTTGGCGTCACCCGTTCGGGTATTTTTGGGGGTCGGAGGGGATACCGGGACGAAAAAAACCGGATCACGGAAAAAATTCCCATGATCCGGCGGCTTTAGTCTGCCCCCGCTTTTTGATTCACAGAAGGGAAGGGAGGCTTTTAAGACTGTGGTTTTGGAATCAGGTTACGCGAGCTTCACTTTCTCCCAGAAGGCGTCATGCTCTTCCTTTGTGATCAGGCCGCCCGCGGACCAGATCTGATAGCGGCCGCCGTTCCATTCGGAAACAAAACCGCAGGAGGTGAAACCGTTTCTCTTATAGAACCCGAGCCGGCGGACACGGATGTCGTCCGCGGGAGCCCCCGGCTCCGGATCCTCGGCGTCAATAAAGAGGCGGCGGCCGTCGCGTTTCGAAAGCACCCAGCGGAGAAGCTCGGACCCTGCCCCGTGATTCCGGGCTTCCGGCACCACCGCGAAGTAGACAAGCGACATGATGGTCTTACCGACCGCCATCGCGGCCATCGCCTTCACTTCCTTCCTTTCCGTAAAGACATAGAAGCGCCCGTCCATCGTGCAGCTTCGGATGAGAGCCTCAAACGGTACACGCTCCGACTCCGGGAACGATTCCTCATAAAGCGCGCGCACCGCTCCGACGTATTCGGGATGCGACGAGAGCAGAACCGGTGTCAGCATGGGTGACTCCCTCCTTCTCTTCAAAAACCTTCAATCCTTCAATAATAGACTTCGAGAATCAAATAGTTGCGTTAATTTGTTAATTCTTCGGGTAAAGTCCCTCACGCATTCGGGCGACCCCTCTGACGCGAAATAAAAATTGGGGTGTGATCCTTTAACCATAACGCCGCGACATAAAAGAGTTATTTGGAACAGCGCTTATTTCCGGATATCCGCGACGAGGAAGTCGATAAAGGCGCGGACCGCAGGAAGCTGATAGCGCCGGGACGCGTAGAGAGCGTAGATGCCGACGGATTCCGTTTTCCAGTCGGGGAGGAGAGTCGTCAATTCCCCTTTTTCCACGGGATCCGAAATCGTGAGATCCGGAAGCAGCGCGATCCCGAGACCGTCAAGCGCCGCCCGCAGAATCACCTGCGTGTCGTTTGTCCGGATCCGGCCTTTCACTTCCACTTCAGAACTTTCTCCCTCCCGCTCAAACTTCCACCGGCTCCCGAACCGGGTGCTGACGAGAGTCGGGAGTTTTGCGAGATCCGCCGGGGCGGTGACGGGAGGGCGGTCGGCGAGAAACGCCGGGGCGGCGCAGAGGAGCGACCCGCAGGAGGTGAGCCGGCGCGCGATGAGCCCTGGCTCCGGGGTGTTCGTGACTTCAAGCGCGAGGTCGATGTTGTCGGTCAATAGGTGCGCCGGGCGGTCGAGGAGCGTGAGTTCCATATTGATCGAGGGGAACTCGGCGAGGAACCGCTTCAGCGCGCCCGCGAGATACGTCTGGCCAAAGGACACACTGCAGGCGACGCGGATCGTACCCGTCGGGGCGGAGGACTGATGAAGCGCTTCCGCTTTCAATTGGTCCGCGAGCCCCACGAGTTCTTTACACGTATCGAGCACCTGGGAACCAAACGCGGTGAGCGCGACATGCCGCGTTGTCCGCGTGAAAAGCGCGGCTCCGAGCTCAGACTCCAGACTCATCAGGGCGCGGCTCGCCGCGGCCCGAGTGAGCCCAAGCGACTCCGCGGCCTTCGTGATGCTCGAAAGCTCCGCGGTGCGGATAAATACACGGTGTCCGGTCAGTTCTTCCATAGGTATTCGCTCAAAAAATGAAACAATGATGGCGGTTTTTACGTCTTTATCGCTCGATATTTTGGGTAAATAATACACCCATGAACGTAACGAAAAACGATAAGGAGCAAAACACAATGGATCGCCGTTCTCTTCTTAAGGCCCTCGCGCTCACCCCCGTCGCGTCGGTTGCTTTCCCCGCTTTCGCGTCTGACGCCCTGAAGCCGGCGTCGGACCCGGTTTGGAATTCGGAACGCGTGAACGCGCTTTTCTCGCAGTTCGGGTCGACCGGGAAGATGCCGCCTGAACTCGGGCGGTGGCTCTCAGACCCCAAGGCTCAGAAGATCGACCCCTATGAGGCGTTTGACGGCGTCTATAACGTGGGCGTGAATTGGGTGTCCGCGTGGCTCATCAAGACGCCGGCGGGTCCGGTGCTGATTGACACGGTGCATGAGCCGTTTGTGGATCAGCTCCTCGCGAATATCAAGGCGTGCGGCGTGAACCCCGCGGATCTCAAGATGGTCTTTGTGACCCACGGTCACTTTGACCACTGCGGCGGAATGAAGCGCCTGAAGGAAATCGCCCCGAAGGCGCGCTTCGTGATGACAAAGCGCGGGTGGGATGAGGCAAACGTCGACGCGAAGCGGTCTCATCAGGGCGGCCGGAATACGTTCACGATGATCCCGCAGGATTTGGTGGCGAAGGACGGGGACACGTTTACCTTCGGCTCTTTCGTGATGACCGTCCTTGAGACACCGGGCCACACCTGGGGGACGGCCTCCTACGTCTACCCGGTGCGGGATGGAGACAAAACCTACCGCGCGATCACGGTGGGCGGCCTAGGGCTTAACGCGATCACCGGCCCCGATCAGGTGGGAGCCTATATCGACACCGTGAAGCGGATCCGGAGGATGGTCGAGGATCCGGTGAACCCGATCTCGGTCCACCTCTCCGCGCATCCGTTCAGTAACGGTCTCATGGAAAAGCGTTTCCAGCTGCCGCACACCGATAAGTCAACCCCGCATCCGCTCGTCGCCCCGGCGGCGTTCGTGAAGGAGCTGGATGTCATGGAATCGAACGCCATGAAGCGTCTCGCGATTGAGAAGGCGAGAAAGGCGTAAGCAAGTTCCTTTTCCGCGCCCCATCCCCCGGGGCGCGAGGAGTGCTGTCATACGGCGGGGACTGGAGTCTTCACTCTCCGGCTCCGGTCTCCGGCCGCGGTTTTGATTTTTACCTGTGTCTCTATGAACGATCCCGGGAAGGCGTCTGAGTCTTTCCTTCCTAGGGAATTTGAATGGGATCCAGCCTAAAAAGCCGGGTCCCGTTTTTTATGGGGCGGAGGGAGGCTTTGCATATCACACGATGCGTCAATTGATGGCGCAGAAAAAAGAGGGGATGAAGCCTCATCAATCAATACGGATCCGTACTGTAAAATTACGGATTCGGATTGATAGATAAGAATGAGAGAGTGATGACGAACGACCGGGAGCGATTTCTCCGCTTTATGCGGGCGATGAACACGATTGACGGCGAATACGCCGCGCTGATGCACGGGCTCCGCGTGAAGGAGAGCCTCTTTGTGCTGCTCTACGCCTGTCTCGATGACGCGCCGCGGTCTCAGAAAGAGATCTGTGACGAGTGGCGGATGCCGAGGTCGACACTCAACACCGCGGTGCTGGAAGAAATCAAAGCGGGGAATGTGACTCTCGTCCCCTGCGGGCATAAAGAGAAGCTCGTGACACTGACACGCAAAGGCCGCGCGTACGCGGAATCGCTGCTGCGCCCGATACTCGACGCGGAAGCCCGGATCGCGCGGACCGTGCTTTCGGACGCCTTTATCGCGGAGCTCGAAACCGTGGGGCGGGAAGCGAAAACCGCGTTTTCATCGGTCGGGAAAGAGTCGGCACAGGCGGGCGCTGAAGCCCAGCGTCTTAATCTGGAGTCCGCCCGATGAAGCACCCGAGCACGCTTTATAAGAAACTCGTGCGGGGAGTGCTTCTTCTCACCTTCATCGCGGTCGCTCTGATCCTCGGGAACCGGCTTGGGATCCTGAGTCATTCGGTGAAAAACGCCGGCCTCGTGATCCTCCTCTTTGTCTGCAATATGGCACTCGCGCTCGGTGCCCGCCACGCGATTGAGCGCGCGGTGTGGCCGGAATCGTGGAAGCGGGGCGGGGCGGCCGGGCTTCTCGTGCTCTGTTTCGCGGCGCTCCTCTTCGCGGACTCCGATATCACGGATCTCATCATCGGGGAGAAGGGGGGCCCGGTGGATGAGGCGACGGCGCAGCTCGCCGCGGCCGCGACCTGGGTGGGAGCCTACGTCGTCGCCTGGAAACCATTCCTCCGCCGGAAAGAAAACCGCTATATCTCAGCCTGCGTGTCGCTGACACTTGGCTGCATCGCGTTCGCGCTCTTCTTCGTGAGCCTCTACTCAAACGCGCTCCTTGGCGTTGTCGGGTGGAAAGTGGAGTTTGTGCGCTTCGCGCTCGCGAGTGTGGCGTTCGCGTCCTCGATCTCCGCCTTCATCGTGCAGTGGGATACGCGGGAAGTGCGGCGTCGTAAAGAGGAAGTGGAGCGTCTCGTCGCGGACCGCGTGGAGATCCGGTACTTCGACCCCGCGGATGATCTCGATGAGGCGGAACGCTTTGCCCCGGTCGGGGTGAGGCTGGAGCCGGGGAACGAAAACGCGTTCCAGGCCTGGACCGCGGGGCGGGACGCGATGTGTGAGGCGCTTGTCCGCGCGACGCATTTCTACGGCGCGTATTACCAGGGCAGGCTCGCCGGGTTCCTGCTCGCCGAGCGGAAGGGCGAGCGGCGGCCGTATCAGATCTCCCGCTATACGTTCTTCCACTGGCTCTACAAGCGGATCCATCGGGAGCTTCATGGGAGCGAAGCGGTGTGGTTTGAGGAAGCGAAGTCAGAAGTCGTCTCCTCTGTCACCCCGGTCCCGACCGCGGAGATTCTCCTCTTCGCGACCGACCCCGAGCTCATGGGGTGCGGAATCGGGACGAAGCTCCTTCAGACCTTTGAGTCGGACTACAAAGGAGAGCGCGTTGTCGCCGCGGTGGATGGAGCGACAGACACCGCGTTCTTTGACCGCCATGGGTACGTGGAAGCGGGATCAAAAACAGTGTCCGAGGCGCTCAGGCCAGGTGACACCGAAATCCGATGCCGCGTGTTTATGAAGGCGATCCCGGCACCGGATGAGACGGGCGAGTCCCCCGAAAAGAAAGCGAAAGACGCGGAGCGGCTGCTTGGCGAAATGCGGCTCCGGTTCCGGCACTGAAGCCCTTTAAACACAAAATCAATCCCCTTTAGCACACCGTGCGTCAGTTAATGGCGCACGGTATTTTTGTGTTTGATAAACGTCACAATACGCGTTCCCGTGCCCCAGATCGCAATACCCTTGATTCCCGTGAGTCACCCAATTAAGTACTGGCTACAATAACAGTGAAGGGATAGGAGGAGGCAGAAAGAGAATCCCTTTATAAGCAGAGAGTTTCAGGGGTTTACGGTCAGAGAAAACCGAACCCGGTGCCTGAGGAATTCCTGCGGCTCCGGAGTGAGGCTGAACTGGGTTTGCGGAACGACAGGGAAAGCGGCGTGAGGAAACAGATTTCGGAATTTTGTGATTATTAATTCATAAAAAATCCGGGGTTCTTGGGGGGAAAGAGAAATGAGAGAAGGGAAGAAGGACGCGAGCGGAAAGACCGCCCGGAAAACCCGCGGCGTGAGTCGGAGTGCCGAGAACGGCAGAATTTTTTTCGGACGTCCGCTCACGCTGGAACTGCTGAATGCACGCGAGGGGGTGGAGGAGAGCGGTAAGGAATCCGACTCAGAACTCCGGGCAGTCAAAGCCATTCCAAATAAGGACTGAACCAGGAACCCGGAGAGAAACCGGGTCGGTGAACAGTAACGAAATTAAGGAAGGTGCGTTATGACGAAAAGAAAGAGTGACAGTGTCAGAACCAATCAAAATCCGGACTCGGGTAAGAGTGAGTCCGCGTCATCGGACATCATTGAGGAATTGCTGAAAGACACGGGCGGCGGCTGGTTTATCTCGATGCCGCTGCGGCCAATACGGACGAGCCGTCCTTCATCGGAAGATCCGAAAGAAGAGACGCGGGACGAGAAGGGAGAAACGAAATGACTGAAGAGAAGGAAGTGAAAAAGGGCGAAAGCAAAGTGGCGGACGCGGCCTGGCTCCGCGACACGGCTGAGCGCCACAGGGCGTTCGCCGCGAACAGCGGCGGCTGGTTTATCGGCCGGACTTTTACGATCGATGACTTCAGGGACGATGAGGAGAAGGAGAAGAAAGACAAGAAGGAATGAGGCGGGAAGACAGTTCGAAGTGTGTTTTTCATGATGTGGTTCCTGGTGTTTTGGCTGGGCCGGTGATTTTCACCGGCCCCTTTTTTTGGGTCGGAAAAGGTCGGGTTGGAGAGCGGATTTCGGAGCCAGGAAAGGGGCCTGAAGGGGGCTTATTTTCGGATTCGATCGATTTCTGAGACAAAGTTTCTGTCTTTCTGCTGTTTATCGCTCAGGAATAACTAGAAATAATTGACGCCGGTCGTAATGAAAAAGAACTAGAAGCGGATTCCGGAAGTACTCCTGAGGAAAGAGGAAGTACGGAAAGGGGGATTTCCAGGGACACCGCTGGAAGAGAGAAACGGCCAGGAGGCAGCCGCAAACCCTGCCGCACCTATCAACACAATCATTGGAAAGAAGAAAAATGAAGAAGAGTCTTATTGCCGCCGCGCTGCTCGGCGCACTCGCTTTTCAGGCCCAGGCTGAAGTGACGATCTATGGTGTCGCGGACGCCTCGATCACGTACCAGTACCTGAAGACCCCGGGGCACGGTTCCACGAACACCGTTTCCATGGATTCCGGCACGGACCGCGGGTCCCGCGTCGGCATCCACGCGACGGAGAAGCTCTCGGACCGCACGCAGGTTGAGGTGATTCTGGAAGACCAGTTCGCGCTCGACAGCGGTGTGCAGCAGCAGGATGACAAGCACCTCTTCCACCGTGAAGCGACGCTGAACCTCAACACTGACTACGGCCGCTTCGGTTTCGGCCGCATGGGCACCTCGATGGGCCAGATCTCCTCCTGGTGCGTCGTCGGTCCGCAGATCAGCGCGATCGGACCGGGGTACGGTCCGTATTCCGGTACGTCCGTGTGGTTCACGTCCGGTCAGTCCCAGATGGATAACACGATCGCCTGGCGTTCGCCCCGGTTCGGGGGCTTCGCGCTCACCGCTCAGTACTCCGGGAACGTCGACCAGACGGTGGCGGGGTCGGTCGAGAATAAGGCGAGCGCTGAACGCTACGCCTCTCTCACCGGCGAATTTAAGCGCGGCGCGCTGACCCTTCTCGCGGCCGTTGACTCTCACCTCTGGGCGTCGTCCGCTGCCGGGAACCCCGATAACAGCCTGCAGTTCACGGTGGGCGGGAACTACGACTTCGGTCCCGCGCGGCTCTTCCTCGCCGGCAACTACTTTGACCACATGAAGCTCGCGCTCGCGGCCGGCAACCCCAGCTGGTATATCGCGTCAGGCTTCGATGACTTTGGTCTCGATAAGGCGATGAACTACTACGCGAAGGGCTACGGCGTGTCAGCCGGCGTCTCTGTTCCGCTCTCCTACGGGAAGATCGGCTTCAACGCGACCTACAACAAGGTGAAGGATGTTGAGACCGCGAACGGCACGGCGGTCAGCGGGAACCCCGAGTTTGAGCGCGCCGCTGGCACGGTGACCTACGAATACCCGTTCTCGAAGCGCACGACCTTCTATGTCTCCGCCGGCTATGGTGAGCAGAAGATGGATCGCGCAACCAACGGCGGCACGGTGAAGTTTGCCCGCGCGCTCTTCGGTATCGACCACAACTTCTAATTAGGTAACGAAATACCGGTACTGCCGTTATGAACCGGCGGCGGTACCGGGCAGTCAGCGGACTGACATAATCTGACCCGCTAAAAGAGTTTTTCCGGAACTGGGGTGATAGCCAGTTCCGGTTTTTATTTGGGGAGCGGAGAAAAGAAAGTCCGCTGGGTTTATTCAGCGGACAGGGTGTTTGGGAGGGCTCTTCAGATGCCCGGAGGCTTGGCAACGGAGTGTCTCCGGGCTACTCATTCCTGCTCTACACCTACCCAAGTCAGGGTGAGGGGCTGAAGAGATCCTTCGTGGGATTCTATCCCGAAGCCGCAAGAAAATAAATTTTTATGTCTCTATTAATTGATTTATTTAAGTTAAACCTACTTTATACGATAGAAACGTAACCCTGAAATACTCACTCAGTCAGAAATCGTTCATGACAGGAATGCACATCAGAATCTCATCAGCGCGGGATGTGCCTCAAAATCATTTCTGATCCCTGTTTTCTGATTTACGGAAATCCAGAATGGAATCCAGCCGGATTGACCTTTTTTATTTCCGGGTCTCAAGTTTCTTCCCGAACGCGGCGAACACATCCCGGATATCCGGCGTGAGCCGACGGTCGACTTCAGATCGGATCGCTTCAGGCACTCCGTACGCGGCTTCCGCTACTGACCCGGCGATCGCGGCGATCGTGTCGCTGTCGCCTCCGATCGAGATGGCGTTCCGGATGGCGTCTTCAAACCCATCTGACTCAAAGAACGCGACAAGTGCCTGGGGGACGGACCGGCTGCAGGCCGCTTCAAACCCGTAATCCTTCGGGATCGAGGCGAGATGAAACATCACGGGGTAAAAGTTGCTGTCGATATAGCGCCGGATCTCTGCTTTCGGCGTTCCGGTCTTCGCGAGAAAGATGGCGCTCGATACTGCCGCCGCGCCCCGGATCCCGTCCGGGTGATTGTGGGTGACAGCGGTTACCCGCTCCGCGAGCTGCTGGGCCTCTTCAAGTGTCTTCGCATAAAACCCCGCCCCTGAAATCCGCATGGCGGAGCCGTTTCCAAAGCTCCCGTAAGGCTTCTGCTCCGGGCCGCGCGCCCACGTGATAAACCGCCCGCCGTACGCGGCGTCCGGATGCGCGTTAAAGAAGTGAAGGAGTTCTTCGACCGCGAGGGTTTCGAGTTCTCCATCCCCCGCGTCCCAGCGGAGAATCGCTTCTTCGATCGCCGCGGTGAGGACCGTGTCATCCGTAAAGTGGGAGCCAGCCGAGAAAAGCGGAAAGTCTTTGGAACGAAGGTTCTCAATCTCGTAGATCGACCCCACAATATCGCCAGCCGCGGCTCCGTACATTTGATCGGCGTCCTTAATGAGTCATGATTGCGATGATATTTTGACCGGGTTGACAGATCCCCTGTCAGGTATGGAACTCCGATTTCAATCATAGACCGCCGCGTGTTCCGGGTTCGGAAGGGGAACCGCGTTTAGCGTATATTCCGTAATCAATTGGGGGAAACCGGAGGCAGGCGCTTTCTCGCTTCCCTCACAGAATCCAGGAGAACCGCGGATGAATCTTATAAAGAGTCTCTTCACTGGCGCAGTACTGATGGCGGCGGCCGCCGTGTCGCTCGCGGAGCAGCCGATGCCGCTGCCGCTTGGGCGCGACATCTCAGCCTCTTTCACCGGAACCGCGCACCGGAATGATCTCGTGATTCCGGAAACGATGGGCGGAGTCCCGCAGACCAACGTGATCACGTTTGAGCCGGGGAGCCGGAGCGGGTGGCACACGCACGGCGCGATGACCGTGATCGGGATCGCAGGCGTGGGACTTTATCAGGCGTGGGGGAAGCCCGCGGTGCTCGTGCGGCCGGGGGACGTCATCCATATTCCGGCGGGTGTCAGCCACTGGCACGGAGCGACGAAGAATTCCCGCTTCCAGCAGTTCGTGGTGTACGACAAGACGTGGAAAGCTCCCGCGGGGCTTGAGGTTCATAAGGGAAAGATCACGGATGCCGAGTACGACGCCCAGAAACCGGTGGACGCCGCGAACCGCGCCGCTGAACCGAAGGACGGCTTCCTCTTCGCGCATCCGAAGAAGACCGAGGCGTCGGATCACTACACAAGACCCATTCAGGCAGCGACGCTTCTCCCGAAAGAAAACGCGGCGAAGTCCCCCGAGTGGACTTACCTCGTGTTCCCGCACGGCGCTTACAGCGCCTGGCATAGCCATAAGTCGGGCGAAGTCCTGATCGCGACGGACGGGATCGGCCTCAATCAGGCGGAGGGCGGGAAGCTCGAGGTTCTGCTCCCGGGGGACGTCGTCTACACGAAACCGGGCGTCTCGCACTGGGTGGGGTCCGCGCCCTGGAGCAGCTTTGCCGGGATCGTGATCCATCCGGGAAGTGACACCGCGGTCACGTGGAAAGGGTTCCCGGACGCCTATGGGCCGCTCGCGAACGGGAAGGGGGATCCGGCGGAGTAACCGATCCATTCTCTTCCTTGAGAATCAGCGCCAAGTATTTAAGAAAATCGGGTAGCTGATTCGGGGCCGGCGGATTAATTTATTCTCTATCGATAAAGGGCGTTTCGGGGAAGGGCGTCGGAATTTTCCGGCTTCCCGCCCCTGACCCTTCAGCATGAGGATTGAGAAAAATGGAATATACGCATCTCGGTCAAACCGATATCCGCGTCTCGAAGATGTGTGTCGGCTGCATGAGTTTCGGAAAAGCGGGGTCGATGCACCAGTGGACGCTCGACGAAGACGCGAGCGCCGCGATCGTGAAGCACGCGCTCGACCTCGGGATCAACTTCTTTGACACCGCGAACGGCTACTCCGCGGGGACGAGCGAAGAGTATCTCGGGAAAGCGCTGAAGCGGTACGCGAAGCGTGAGGACGTGGTGATTTCGTCCAAGGTTTATTTCAATGAGGGGCGGCTTTCCCGCGAGGCGATCCACCGTGAGATTGACGGGACGCTGAAGCGCCTCGGGACCGACTACCTCGACCTCTACATCATTCACCGCTTTGACTACGAGCATCCGATCGAGGAAACGATGGAGGCTCTGAACGACCTCGTGAAGGCCGGCAAGGTCCGGGCGCTCGGTGCCTCCGCGATGTATGGCTACCAGTTCCACAACATGCAGATCGTCGCGCGTGACCACGGCTGGACGCCGTTCTCCGTGATGCAGAACCACTACAACCTGCTGTATCGGGAAGACGAGCGGGAGCTGATCCCGGTCTGCCGGCAGTTCGGGGTCTCGCTGATGCCGTACAGCCCCTTGGCGGCCGGCCATCTCTGCCGCCCGACCTGGGACAGCGACTCGATCCGGAGCCGGACGGACGTTGCGGCGAAGAATAAGTATGACCGCGCGGAAGAGGACGATATGAAGATCATCGCCCGGGTTCACGAGCTCTCTGAAAAGTACGGTGTCGCGATGAGCGAAATCGCGCTCGCGTGGCTCTGGGCGAAGGGCGTGGAGACCCCGATTATCGGAGCGACGAAGGCGAGCCACTTCGATTCCGCGGTGAAGGCGCTCGGGATCAAATTGACGGACGCCGATGTCGCGTACCTCGAGGAACCCTACACGCCGCACACGATTGTCGGCGCGATCGACAAGAATCCGCCTCAGGGCACCACGATCATTCTCGATAAGAATCCGAAGTAATCGGTAGCCGTCATCCATCACGGCAAACAAAAAGCCCCGGGGTCATTACCTCGGGGCTTCTGATGTCAGGGGGGAAGGTTTCGATCCCTGGAGTCTGACTCTCAGGATCCTTCCGGAATCCGGATCTGGGGGTAAAGCTCCTCCGCGATCGGAAGCGCCCAGCTCATATCGGCGATGAGAGGCTCATCCCACGCGCTGATTACGGATTTATTCACGAGCTGCAGGTAGAGGTCGAGCGGGAAATTGACGACCCGGGTGCGCTTTCCGGTTTCGCTCGTGAACACCACGTAGAAGTTTTTGAGGTGACCGTAGTCCCCGAACACTTCAGGGTTGGAAACCGAGAAGCGGGCGTTCGCGTACGTGAATCTATCGTCCGTTTCTTCCTGCATCCGGAGGAGGCAAAGCGCCACGGTGATCGCCGCGTAGTGGTCGTAGAGGTGGACCGAAAGCATCCGGCCGTGCTCGATAAAGTCTTCAATCGTGAAGCAGACACGCCGGGTGCGGCCCATGAACATCGCGCGCGACATCCGGCTCCAGACAGTGGGTTTGCCGGCGACGCGGATCGCCGCTTTTTCCCGCGTCTCATCCGGTTTTGGATAGGCAAGGAAGAGTTCTGTGTCAAAGCCGCGGTACGGGAAATAGACCCGGAGCTCGGGCCAAACCGAGCTTTCCGTGTGCCCGCACCGGGGACACATGAAGGTAAACGGATTTTCTTTTTTGAACCCCGACTCGGCGCTTTCGAATAACTTCACGAGCGCCGGGAGGTCTTCTTCTTTCCCCGCGTTCATCACGGTCGGCGCTTCGAAGCGGTACTTATCGCCGCATTTCGGACACCGGAGGGTGATTGTCTGATTCTCTGCCATGATGAAGCTCCTGGGGCTGCGGGGTGAAAACAAGGTGACAATGTCACAGGAAAAATCTTACGTTCAAATTCCGTGAAACTAAAGACTGCTGAAGACTTAACCGCAACACGAAAAAACCCCTGAAAGGAGAACCTTTAAGGGGCGTAGAGGCACCGTTCATATGGTCTACGACGGATGGCGTTATCAGCCGATCGGACTCGGCGCGGCGGCGTTCAGATCCGGCCTCTGAGGGAAGCGTCGGGCGAGGATTCAAACCTGACAGAAATCAGGCGGTGTTAACACGTAAAATGTCTGAAACAACCGGGCGGACGCCCGAACAAAGGAAAACCAATGAAAAACCGATTCCTTGGGAAAATTGAAGTCTCGCCGATTGGCATGGGCTGCATGGCGTTTTCGCACGGCTACGGAAAGATTCCGGATGAGGCCTACGCGGTGAGCGCAATCCGGGCGGCTCTCGATTTCGGATGCACGTTTTTTGATACGGCGGAAGCGTACGGCGAGCAGCTCTACTACCGGGGCCATAACGAACAGATCCTCGGGAAAGCGGTGGAAGGGTTCCGGGACAAAGTCGTTCTCGCGACGAAGATCCACTTCCGGGGGACCGCCTATAAACCGGGCGACCCGATCTACCCGATCCTGAAGGAGCACCTCACGCAGTCGCTTAAGAATCTCAGGACCGATTACGTGGATCTCTATTACCTGCACCGCGTGAATCTCGAGATGCCGGTGGATGAGGTGGCGGAAGCCTTCGGACGCCTGATTGAGGAGGGCCTGATCCGCGGGTGGGGATTGTCGCAGGTGTCCGCCGCGCAGCTCGACGCCTTCCATCGGGTGACGCCGGTTTCCGCGGTCCAGAATCTCTACAACATGCTGGAGCGGGACTGCGAAAAAGACATCTTCCCGTACTGCCTCGAGCATAACATCGGCGTCGTGCCGTTCTCCCCGATCGCGAGCGGCTTCCTCTCGGGGAAAATCACGGCGGACACGACTTTCGAGAAGGTCGACGATGTCCGGGTCTTTGTCCCGCAGCTCTCAAAAGAAAACATCATCGCGAATCAGCCGATCCTCGATATCCTGAACCGGTTTGCCGAGGAAAAACAAGCGACCCCGGCGCAGATAACGCTTGCCTGGATGCTGCATAAATATCCGAACGTCGTCCCGATCCCGGGTTCCAAGCGGAAGGAGCGGATTCTCGAGAACCTGGGGGCGTGGAATGTGACGCTGACAGATGAGGAATTCGCGAGCCTCGAAGCGGCGCTGAATGCGGTCGAAGTCCACGGACATCGGGGGAATGTGGAGAACGAGTCTTCCACGATGAAAGAGTGGAAGCGGTAAGCCAGAGAATCCGATAGGCACAGAAAAACCCCTGAGGGACAGTCCCTCAGGGGCGTTGTGTTTCTGGAACCGAAGATGCGGCGATCAGTCGGTCGGCAGCCGCTCGAGGAGCTTCGCGGCGTAGGATGCGGCCCAGGCGGCGTCCACCACCGGCGGCTCATCGACAAGCTTCATATCGTCCACGATCGCGTCGTAAAACTCCTTCGGGAAGGTGTCCTCGCCGATCGGTTCGCCGTTTTCATCGAAATAAACGATGAAGTTCTTATTTTCGTCATCAATCATGAAGCGGTTTGAGGCGACGTCTGTCGTTTCGCCATCCTGCTTCTGGATCGAGAGCGTCATCGACTTGATGATTTCCACATAGCGGTCATCAAGCCCCGCTTTCAGAATCATCGCCTTTTCGCGAAGGTCATCCGGCGTGGTGACGACTCGGAAGTGTTCCCCGAAATCCGCGTCCGCTTCAGGCAGCTTCGCGCGGAGTTCCGCCATCGTGGTCTCGCGCTCCGCGATCGCGTCTTTCACGGAGTCCTCAAGCGTGAGACCCGCTTTCGCGGTGACGAGCTGCAGCGTCGTGCGGCGCACGAGGTCCTGGTAGAGGAGCGGGAACGTGAGCACCACGTCGGTGCCGCATCCCGGGCACTGGTAACTGAAGAGGTCACCTGAGATCACGCGTTCCGCGGCCTCGGGCTCCGTCACCGTGTTCACGGAGCGCTGGATCTCAGGCTCCGACTCTTTGCCGCACTTCGGGCACTTGAAAGGAATGCGTTCAGCTTCAGACATCGTGGGGTTCTCCGGGGGAAGAGGGAAATATTGTTATCGGCGGCCGTCTTAACCCTGGAACGTGTCCTGAGACTCGATCTCAGAAATCACTTCGCGGGCCCAGCCGGTGTCAATGATATCGGTGTCCGCCTCAACGAGTGAGAGTCCGTTCTTAAACGCGTTGTAGGACTCCATATCGAAGTCGCAGGAGCCCGCTTCCTTCCCGTCCTTATCGAAGAAGTAGAGGTACTGCTTCCCGTCCTTATCGAGGAAGAACCGCACGGACTCAATCCCGAGATCCGGCTTCATGTTGGCGGCCTGCGGCATGATGTAGGCCTTCACGAGTTCCACATAGCGGTCGTCGAGCCCGGCTCGGAGAATGAGCGCCTTTTCCCGAAGGTCGTTGAGGCTCGTGACAAAGCGGAAGACAGAGCCGTAAAGCTGCTTCGCGAGCGCCGGATCCTGGGCTTTCGCCGCTTCAATGGATTCCTTCCTGGCCTTGCGGTACTCGGCCATTTCCTTCGCGCGTTCCTCGCGGTCCGGCGTCGCGATGTACTGAATCATCATCCCGTGCTCCACGTCGTGGTAGAGGAGGGAGTAATTCGCCATCGTCTGATAGCCGCACTTCGGGCACTGGATATAGAAGAGATCACCGTAGGCAAGCGCCTCCGCTTCTTTCGGATTCTCAGCGGTGTTCACCGACTGCCAGAGCGTGAGCGGAATCTCTTCCCCGCATTCCGGGCACTTGAAGGTGATGTCTTTCGTAAGCGGCATTTCAGTTCCTTTGGTTCCTTTTTGGGATCTATCTATCTGTTTTACAGAGGGCAATCCATTAATACTAGCTTTTCTTCTAGAGATATGCCCAGAGCATCACAAGAACAATCTGACCCGAAATGATACGGAGAAACATCGCGGAGGGGTAGATGTTCGAGTACGCGATCACGGCAGTGCTCTTTTCAGAGAGCGTCCCGGCGAAGGCGAGCACCGCGGTGTTGGTGGAGGTGCCGGCCATCAGGCCGCAGACCGAGTGGAAATTAAGATGCATGAATTTCCGCCCGATCACGGCGATTGTGAGCATCGGGATCAGCGTAATAAGGAGCCCGAGCCCCATATACATGAACCCGGTGCCTTCGGCGAACGCGTGGAAGAACGGGACACCGGCCGAGAGCCCGATGGACGCGAGATAGAACGAAATCCCCCACTGACGCAGCATCAGGTTCGCGGAATTCGTCATATAGGTGACGAGGTGGATCCGGGGGCCGTAGTAGCTGAGAAGGATCGCGGCGATGAGCGGACCGCCCGCGAGCCCAAGCATCACCGGAGCCGGCATCCCGGGGATCGCGATCGGGAGGTTCCCAAGAATGACGCCGAAGAGTATCCCGATAAAGAGCGCGATCACGTTCGGACGGTCAAGCGACTTCGTCTGATTTCCCATGAGATCCGCGAGACGGGCGAGCGAGTTCTTCGGCCCCACGCAGTAGAGGCTGTCCCCCATCTGAAGCTGGAGGCTGTTATACGGAAAGAACTGGACGCCGGAGCGCGTGACGCGGGTGATATTGACGCCATCCAAATGCGAGAGATGGAGCTGCTCAATCCGGACCCCGTTCATCGCGGACCGGGTCACGCGGATCGACTGCGCCATGAGGGGGGAATGTTCCGTCGCGAGGTCGATCGTCGTGTCCTCCTCACCGAAGAACGAGACCACAGAAAGCTTCGCGTCTTTGTTTGAGACAATGCGGAGCTTATCCCCGAGGTGCACCTGGCAGTTCGCGGTGGGAGACGTGATGACAGCTTCGTGAAGGATGCGGCTGCAGATAAACGGCCGGTCGATGATGTCGCGGAGTTCTTTAAGCGTGCGGCCATCGAGCGCCTTATTCGTCACCGTCACGTGGTAGTAGATCGGGGCGGGAGAGAATTTCATCTGATGCTCGGCCCAGGCCTGGTCTTCCGCCGGGATATCGACGTGGAACGCCTTCTTAAGGAACAGAATCGTGAGAATGATCGCGATAATAGCGACCGGATAGGCGCACGCGTACCCCACCGTGATATCGGTGTGGTTCCCCATCGCGTGCAGCGCCTCCTGCGTCGCGCCTAAACCCGGTGTGCTCGTCACCGCGCCGAAGTGAACGCCCATCATCTGCGCGAGACTGATGTCGTCCTTGAATATAAAGAAGAGCCCGACCGTCACGAGAAGGCTGAGGATCACGCCGAAAAGCGTGAGCCCGTTTAAGCCCCAGCCGCCATTCCGGAAGGTGGCGAAGAACGACGGCCCCACCTGCAGGCCGATAAAAAATACGAAGAGGATGAGGCCGAAATTCTTGAAGAACGTGATGAGGTCCGGGTTCACCTGCAGCCCGAGCCAGCTGAAAATGAGCCCGAGGAACAGCACCCAGGTCGACCCAAGCGACACGCCGAAAAATTTGATCCGGCCGAGCGCGAGTCCGAGCGCGATCACAAACGAATACACCACCATCCCGTGGCTGAATCCCGCTGGATTGAAAATCAAGTCACTAAGCCACGTCATAACCGATATCAGACTCCTTCAGTTTCAGTAGATATTCATTTCCGTAAAACCGCGTATTGTAGGCGTTTCAGTTTTATCTGAACGTCTGAAGATGCCCGATCCCCGCGGGTTTTGTCTCGGTCGGAGCAGAGATTGACGCCCGCTTTGATCAGAAGCCAAAGGAAGCACGGTCTTTACATTTCGGGGCGGCCGATGCTGTTCACCCTGCCGGGCTGAAATGCGTCTCTCTCAGTCTGACTGAAAGCAACGCTTTTGAGAAGGGGTAGATAAGGGACGCCTTCGAAAAACCGCGGTCCCGAGTCTATCGGTGGGCGAGCGTGAAGAAATCGTCCTTCATGAGACGGGTGTTCTCGAACGACACCGATTCCACCGTGATCCCGTGCTTCCAGAGGATGAAGCTGAGCGCCAATTGATCCCGCTTCGAGTATTTCTCAATCATTGCCCACCACTCGTCCATCAATTGGATGATTTCAGGGTTTTTGTGACGGCGATAGAGGATGTTCGTTTCATTCAGCCCGTAGTTCGCGGGGAAGCCGGCGGCCTTTTCAAGCGCCACCTCGGCGTCAACGAGCGCGGGGTCATCGATCCCGGCCGCTTTCACCGCTGCCGCCTCCTGATAAATACAGGTTCTCGCGAAGTGGCGCGGGATCAGGAGGTCGTGATGCTCAGTTCGGATCTTTTGAAAGAGGAAGTCCGTGAGGATATTGACGTTTCCGTCCGCCCAGAGGCTCTGATCGTAGTGCTGGAGGAGCACATGCGGATGCGTCTTATGCCAGCGGCTGTTCCGGACGGGGTCGAGTCTGTCGTATTCCAGCGGCCGCACGTCCCACGCCCCGTAAGTATGGGCGGAAAGAAGCGATTCGTTATCGGTGTAGAGGATGTAGTCCCAGGCCGGATCGAGGTATTCGTGGGACTTCAGGTGCGCCATGCTGTCGTACTGCCCCGTGACGCAGGTGTAGACCGCGCCTTCGCACTTTGTCCGCGCTTTTTTCGCTTCCCGGTACCGCTCGACGTGCTCTTCAATCCGGTCTTCGTAAGGGTTAGCGGTGAGGTGCGTCACCCAGTCGGTGTTCGATCCGAGAAGAAAGATCACGGGGTTGATGTTTCCGGAAACACTTCGGATCGCACCCACATCAATAAAGGGGCAGGGATTCTCGTTCAGCTTCCACCCCGTGCGGTACCAGTAGTCGAGCGCCTGAGCCCGGGTGAAATCGTGGTGGTACGTCTTGATGTACCACATATAGTCCCAATAGCGGGATGTGCCGATTTTCTCTTTCTCCTCAAACTCGAGCCGCGCGATCGCGTCGGACTGAGCGGCAGTGAGCGCGGCTTTCTCAGTTTCCAGTGTCCCGATTCTCGCCCGGAGGGTATCGACGGTCTCGGCGAGCGCCTGTTTTTCAGACGAGAGGGTTTCAAGCCCCCGGGTGAGCGCGGTTTCACGGTCTTCGAGCGCCGTTTTTTCGGTTTCAAGGCGCGAAAGCTCATCCTTAAGCGTCTTCTGCGCCTCACGGAAAGCGGTCTGCTGCTCGGTGAGCGCCGCAAGAGCTGCTTTCGCTTCCGCTTCAGACTGCCGGACCCGGTCCCGCTCCGCTTCCAGGCTTTCGAGCTGCTTCACCATGGCTTTCTGGATTTTGAGGAACTTGAACACGGCGTCGGTCCTTTATCGATAAACGGATGAGAAAACGGAGAAGAGCCGAAAACCCACGGCCCCCGTCGTTTTCCTGCCTGAGTTTAAAACAGACACGGAAATGGGGGTCTTGCGACGATCCCGGATAGGGGGCAGTCGGGAAAACGAAACGCCGCGTGAGACTCGGTCCAACAGATGCCGTCCGGATCCCTATGAATCCGTGGATATTTCCGCTATACATTACGTTATAAGTAACGTTTCGTTCTGCCTCGGTCCCATTCCCCCTCGTGTAAGATAGACCGGCAATGGATTGGTTCGGGAGCGAGCGAAAAGTGTCCCGGCCGCGAGAGGAGCGAGATGGAAAACGAAAACCAGCGGGGACCCCGGTTCCACACGTTTTACAGCAACAGCTTTGAAGTGCTGGAGAAGATCTTTTTCCAGATGGCGGAGCGGGACCGGAAGAATCTCGCGAAGGATCAGAATGGATCCGCGTTCCCCGGGCTCTTCACGCCGATCACGGTGATTGTGCCAAGCCGCGCGGTCGGAAATCGCCTTTCCCGCGGGTACGCCTCGGGGTCAGGAGAAGGGATCTCCGCCGGGTTCAATTTCGAACTCCCGGGCGAGTGGCTGACGCCGTTCCTCGGAGCCCAGGTCGGAAGCCTCGCGCAGACGCCGGAACTCGAGTGGCTCGTCTGGAACCGGCTGCTCGAGGACGATTTTCTGAACGACCCCCGGTCGGAAAACGTCCGTCACTATCTCACCGATCCCCTCACGGGGAACCCGAGAGCGGAGGACGACACCGCCCGCATGGAACTCGCGGTCCGGGTGTCCGCCGCGTTCGCAAAATACGCGACCTACCGCTTTGACTGGATTTACCGCTGGATGACGGGCGAAGGGATCGAGCATCACCGGGTCCCCAACTTAAGAGAAGAGCGGGAACGCGTGGTTTTCCATGAGCACCCCGAGAACGCCGGGTGGGAAGAAGGCCTCTGGCGGTGGCTCGCGGAAGAGAGGGGGACAGACGACCGCCGCTGGCACGGAGCGGGGCAGCTCCTGCGGCTCGCGCACCGGCTCGCCGCGCCGACACTGGTATCAGACGACACCGCGCCTCTTCATATCTTTGGGCTCTCGGCATTGCCGCCCCTCATGCTCCCCTTCCTCTATCAGCAGAGTTACCACCGGAGTGTGTCGCTCTACCTCATGAATCCGTCCCCTGAATACTGGTTTGACGCGACGGGGGCGGAGGAGTCAGGGTGCCCGTGGCTGAGACGCAACGCCGGGCAGACCCGCGCGATCGTGGACCGACTCTGGAAATTCACGCAGGCCTCGAGCGCCCCGGTGGTGGAGGATGACGTGGGGTCCCCGAAAGAAACGGAACCGGAGACCCACGCGATGCCCTTTAACCCCGCGACCCCGATCCAGGACGCGGAGCTCCTCAGTTCCCCCGAGCCCCCCTTTATTGAGGCGGACCTCGCGAGGATTTCGGGGAGACCGATCGATCAGCGGGGGACGATGCTCGACCGTGTGCATGAGGCGGTGCTTCGGAACAACACGGCGTTCCTCGAGGATCTCGATCCCGAGGAGCTAGCCGAGTGGACCCGGCCCGAAGTCGGGATGCCGTCTGTCCGGATCGCGTCCGCCCCGACGCTCGCGCGCGAAGTGGAAGCGGCGGCGGACTGGATTTACGCGCTGAAAGCCGAGCACCCGGAATTGACGTCGTCCGATTTCCTCATCGCGACACCGGACCTTCAGACCGCGGCCCCGGTCTTTGACGCGGTGTTCTCTTCGCTCCCGAAACCGATCGCCTACGGGATTGTGGGGCGGTCGCTCTTTGACTCCTCGGGAGCCGCCCAGGCCTATATCGCGCTCGGGAACTTCCTCTGCGGAACCGCGGATATCAACGCGTTTTCATCTTTGATCAGCCTCCCCGCGATCGCGGAAAACTGGGGCTTTGGCGTCGAAGATCTCGGCACGATCCGCTCGTGGCTTGATGACGCGGGGTTCCGGCTCGGGATCTCGGAAACCCACATCCGGAATCTCTCGAAGCTGCCCGGGAACCGCTATATCGATGACGGGACGGGGTGCGAGGGGACGCTCATGCGGGCGCTCGAGCGTCTCACGCTCGCCGCGATGGCGGGGGATGAGGAGTCCGAGCAGAACGCGTGGCTGGATGTCCGCCCAAAGTCGGGCGGCGGGTTCTCGACCCGCGTGACCAGCCGCACTGAGCTCTTCCAGGCGCTGGTCCGTTTCGCGGATGGGCTCGACGCCGCGGAGCGTCTCATTTTTGAGCTCGAGGATCAGGGGACGGATGACTGGAAGCCGGTGCTTCAGATGCTCCTCGATCAGTTCTTCCCGAAGGGAAAGAGCTGGTGGGCCGCGCCCGACCTCGAGAGCCTCCGGACGATTGTGGTGAGGGAGGCCGAAACCGCGCGCGACGCGGCACTCCGCTCCGGCCGCGCCCAGCCGATCCGGATTCCGTTCCCCGTGATGTGGGGTTCCGTCACCCGGCGCTTCAAGAGCGGCTCGGTCCCGGCGCGCCCGACCGGAGCGATCGCGATTTCGTCGATGGACGCGCTCCGCGGCATTCCGTTCAAGGCGATCTGCGTGGTGGGGCTTGATGCCGCAAGCGGCTTCCCGGGCACGGTGCAGCTGGATGAATTTGACCTCATGGGGCTCCCGGGGCTGAAGCGCCGCGGGGACCGTGACAGCCGCCGCGATAACCGGAACATTTTCTTTGACCTCATTATGTCGGCCCGCAGCTGGTTCTCGGTCTTTTACGCCGAGGGACCGGAGAAGGAGCGGCCTCTCCCGCCCTCTGAAGTCGTGACGGACTTTCGGGGGTTCCTCGCCGACCTCGAAGCGAGCCGCGCCCTGGCGACCGGGACCGCCGCTCGGAATACCTGGGACGCCGAGGTGCCGCTCGCGCGGTACTCACGCCGGAATTTCACGAAAGACGCCGAAGCGAAGCACCTCCTCGGGTCGAGTGTCGACGCTTTTGACGCGATCCGGGAGGGCGGAGGAAACGCGGCCTCGGTCTCCTTTGTCGGAACCGGGGCGGCGCTCCCCGGGTACCTGGATCTCAGGCTTCCCGTCTCGGATCTCGGGGACTTCCTCTCGGCCCCGGAAAATTTCGCGATGAAACTCGTGGGGCTCAGGCGGGATGATGATTCCGGAACGACGGCCGCGGCGCTCGGGTTCCCGAATGACGGTCTCAGCATGTGGGCCATGCGGAAGGACGTGAGTGACGCCGTGGCGCGGGGCGAGACGCTCGAAAACTTCGTCGCCGTCCGGGAGCTCGATCCGGCGTACGGGACGAAAGCGGTCCGGAAAACCGTGCTGCCGCAGGTGTCGGGGCAGCACTACCGGGCGGCGCGGCTGGTGTCGGATCTCGCGGCCGGTGAAACCGTCACGCTTCGCCCGTACGCGATGCGGATTGATGACCCGAGAGCCCCAAGCCCTCACTGGACTGTGGAGTTTCCGGAGGAACGGCTTTACAAAACGCCTTCCGGCCGGTGGGCCGCGATTGAAAGCTTTCTGTCTGATGGCGAAAAGGTGAAAGCGCTCCTCAGAGCCGCGGTGCGCGGTGTCCGGGTTCCCGACACGCTCACGGTGCTTCTCGATATCAAGAAGCTTTCAGGGCTGAATGACAGCAAGTTCCCGTCTGCCGTCACCATCCTGAAGGGGGCGGGGCTTCTTGAAAGGGGATCGGAGCCTGGCGGCGTCCCCGACGGCGTCACGCTTCTTTACCCGGGAACCGCGGAACAGGCGGAACTCGTGATCCGGACCTGCGTGATGTTCTTTGACATCATGAAGACGACCGCGATGATACCGGGCGGGTCAGAGTTCGAGTCTTCTCCCTTCTTCCGCGGTGAGGAGGGAGCGAGAGACAAAAAGACATCTTCAGATCTCCTTAACAAGCTGATCAAAGAAATGGAAAGCTATCTCAGAACCGGGAGCGACAGCCGGGAGGACGGCGCTGCCTTCAACGCCGCGGGGAAGGCGCTCGCGCTGGAGCTTTTGGCCCGGGCCGAGCGTCTGGAAGGCAAACCGGCTTCTGATTTGGGTGAAGACTCGCCGGATGAAAGCCCTTATCTTCCCTTCACGACGGACTATATCGAATGACAAACCCTGAATTCCGCTTTGATGAGACTCCGATCTCGCCCCTCATGTTTATTGAGGCGAGCGCGGGAACGGGGAAAACGTACACGCTGCAGCGGCTAGTGCTGCGGTTCATTGTCGAGAAGTCGATCCCGATCGAGTCGTTCCTGATCGTGACCTACACCGAGGCAGCGACCGCCGAGCTCTCAGGCCGCGTGCGGGAGATTCTGGGGCGGGCGGTGCTCGGGCTTTCGCCCGGGAGTGAGTCGAAACTCACGGAATCCGAACGGAAGGAATTCGGGAAGCTCCGCGATAAGTGGACGCATGACGGGATCACGCTTGAAGAGGCGCTCGACCGTGTGCGCCGGTCGCTTGAGGAATTTGACCGCTGCGCGATCTACACGATCCACAGTTTCTGCCGCAAGATGCTGGAATCCTGGGCGTTCTCGGGCGGCAACCCCTTTGAGGGGGAGATCGGGGATGACGCCTCGGTCCAGGCTGCCGCGATCGACGAATTCAAGCGCCGGTATCTGAATGATCCGGCGTATTCGGACCCCGAGCTCGTGCGCCAGATCCTCGCGTTCGATATCGGGGGATTCCTTCGCTGGAAGCGGAGCCACCCGGAGGCCGCGGTGTCGTTCCCGGACGCGGATCCGGCCTTGCAGCCGATGCTCACCGACATGAGTGAGCATCTGGAGTCTCAGATCGTCGAGCGGAAGAACCGGCTATCCCTCATGTCCTTTGACGACATCCTGATCCGGATGGAAAAAACGGCCTACGAAAGCCTCGACTTCCGGAACCGCGTGCGGTCGCTCTATCAGGCGGTGCTGGTGGATGAGTTCCAGGACACCGATACGATTCAGTACCGGATCTTCAAGCGTCTCTTTATCGAGTCTGAGAAAGAAGGGGGACCGGCCTGCTACGCGGTCTTCGTGGGTGACCCGAAGCAGTCGATCTATGGCTTCCGGGGCGCGGATATTGGGACGTATCTGAAGGCGCGGGACGAAGCGTCCGCGGTCCTCCCGCCTTATACCCTCTCAACCAACTATCGGACGACGCCGGCCGAAGTCGCCGCCGTGAACACCCTTTTCACGGATCCCGCCGGGAACTCACGGTTCCCGGGCGGCATCGGCTACAGCCCGGTGAAAAGCACCGCGAACCACTTCCCGCTGTTTGTGCGGGAAAAAGGGAAGGTGAAGCCGCTCCCCGCGTTTGAACTCTGGAGCGGCCGCTGGGTGGAAGGGCCCGAGACGTCAGAAGTCTGGCCCCGCTGCGGCAGCGCGGCTGCTATGCGGGAAACGGACGGGTCGCTGATTGCCCGCCGCATCGCCTGGCTCCTCGATCCGGCGCGTGAAGTCTATGTCGGGAACCGTCTCGCGGATCCGAAGAGGACGCTCTCCGAATCCCGGATCCGGGCGGGCGACATCGCGCTTCTCGTTAAGAACCATAAAGACGCGTACCCGGTCGAATCGAAACTCGCGTCTCTCGGGATCCGGACACTGCATAAGAAACCGGAAGATGTTTTCGGGACGGATGAAGCGTACGAAATCCTTGCCGTACTCCGCGCCGCCGCGAATCCGGAGAGCCGCACCGCGGTGAATTCCGCCCGGGCGACCCGGATCTGCGGCCGGACTCTTCCCGATCTCATGGGGGACGGGGCGGATGACCTTTATCTCGCCGATCTCGAGAAATTCCGGACGATGGCGGATGACTATCAGAAGCGGGGGCTCTCCGCCGCTTTCACGAGGCTCTTCTCAGCGTTTGAGACCGTGCGTCAGAATCTCGGCCGAACCGGAGGCGAACGGAGCATCACGAACTGGGCCCATATCGCGGAGCTGCTTCACGCGGCGGACGAACGGATCCGGAATCTCGAGGGGCTGCTTCGCTGGTATGACCTCGAAGTCCAGCGGGTGAATGGTTCGAACCCGAAGCCGTCCGCTCCGGACGGGCGCGAGATCCGGGTGGAGAGTGATGAGTCGCTTGTGCGCGTCGTGACGATCCACTCGTCGAAAGGCCTTGAATACCCGGTGGTGTTCCTTCCGGACTCGGGCAATCTGAGCAACCGATTGCATAGGAAAAAGCCGATATCGTTTTTCCGGAATGGGGAGAGTGACTGGGAGGCGCTCTTCAATCCGAATGAGGACCGGCAGAGTGAAGCGAACGCGGAAGAGGATAACGAGCTCTACCGTCTCGCCTATGTGGCAGCGACCCGGGCGAGCGCGCTCCTCGTTCTTCCGATTCTCCCTAACTGCGCGAAGAAGAAGCTCCAGTGGAATTTCAACATATCCGTCTGGACCGAGCTCCTCGGGCTGCCAGGGGGCAAGTCGTTCAAGGGAACGAATATGAATGAGGCGCTCGAAACGTTCAGCGAGCGGCTGAAAACCGAGTCGCCGTTCGCGGATGGGACGCTGAAGGCTGAGATGGCGAAGGCACTCAGGGATTCGGAGAAAGAGACAGAGGACCCGGAGAAAAAGGCGCTGATGCTTGCCGCGGCCGATAGCCTCGAAACGCTCGAGGCAGAGGACACGGCGAAGGTCGTGAACGTGGAGTTTTACGCCGCGGACCCCGAGCTTCCGGATCCGATTGACCTCCGGGCGTCGCCGGATTCGGTGACCTCCGTCCTCACCCCGCACCCGCTTTACCCCTCGTGGCACCTCACGAGTTACACGGGGCTTACGCGGGGGCTGGAACTTGAGACCGATGACCTCGCGGACGAGGGCTACGACATCGTGGGGGACACACGGGCGAAGAAAGACCCGGGGAAGAATTCGCCGGCGTTCCTCCGGGGCGGAAAAGACACGGGTGACGCGGTGCATGGGCTCTTGGAGGCCGCGGTGAACGCCGGGCTCCACCTCGACCCCGCGTTCCTCGAGGGGAAGAAAGCGGGGCAGGATCGGTTCCACGACCTCGTGACCCACTCGAGGTTCCTCACTCTTCTTTCTGACAAAGTCCCGGATTCGGTCGGCTCGGATGACCCCGAGACCCGGGACGAGGTGAGATCGGACGCGGCGGAAGCCTGGCTCTTCGACCGGATCCGGGGGATCTTTATGTCGGGGTTCTCGAGCGACGGCTCGGTGTCTCTAAAGAATGCGCCGCTTGGGTGCGCGCTGCCTGAAGTCCCGTTCTCGATCCACGTCCGGAACCGGCGTCTCACGGCGGACCAGTTCTTCAGGACGCTGGTTGCCGCGAACGCGAAGCTCCCATCTGACCGCCAGCTCCCGCTCGTCCCGGTCGCGGCGGCCGACGCGAAGCGGAGTCTCGCTGGGTACCTCGAAGGCCGTATCGACCTGATGTTTGAGGAAAAGGACTCGGGGCTCTTCTGGCTCGCGGACTGGAAGACTGATCAGCCAGGGGACGAACGCCGTGGGGCGGCGGAGGACTATAACCCGGCAGCCCTCATGACCCTCATGCGGGAAGAGAAGTACGGGTGGCAGGCGCTGATTTATCTTGTCGCCCTCAGGCGCTATCTCGGACAGGCGTTTGATGAGACGCCGGATGAGGCCCTGAACCGGATCGGAGGCATGGCTTACGTCTTTATCCGCGGCTACAGCGGGAAGACGCCGCCTGAGACTCCGCCTTCCATCCTTCTCAAACCCGACGCGTCGCTTGTGCGGCTCGCGGATACGCTGCTTTTCGGAGAGGACTGACACCATGGCGCTTGATAAAGAAACCGATCTGGAAGCGGGATTCCGGGGAGAGGCGAAACTCCTCATCGCCGCGATGAAGCGAAACGGGGAGCTTCCCGAGAACGCGGAAGCGGCGCTGCTGCAAACCATGGCCGCGTTCGCCGCGGTGGAAGAGAACCGGGAGACGAGCGGCTCGGTCTGCGTGAGCTTTGATGACTGGGAGAAGGCGGGCGTATTGTCAGCTGACGCCCTGACCGACATTCTGACGGCATCCGGCGCGGCGGTCCCGATGGAAACCGCGTCCGGGAACCTCGCCGCGGCTCCGGGGACGCCTCTTTTCTTCGCTCCCTTCGTGATTGATGAACCGGGGGAGCGGCTCTATGTTCAGCGGCGGTTCGCGGAAGAGATGCGTCTCGCGCGCGCCGTGATCGACTACACAGGAAGCGCAACTGACGACCCGGGTGAAGGAGCGGAAGACGCTCTGGAGAAATTCCGCGAGGCGGATGAGAGAACCGGGCGGATGGATCCGGACCACGATGAAGCCGTGGATCTCGCGCTCCGCCATCGGCTCACCGTCATCACGGGCGGCCCCGGCACCGGAAAAACCACGGTGGTCGCCCGGATTCTTGCTTCCCTCCTCGCGGATAACGAGAGACTCGTGATCGCGGGCGCTGCGCCGACCGGAAAGGCGGCCTCAAACCTCGATGAATCGATCCTTGGCGCGATCCGCTGGATGGAGTCGGACCCCGAGCTCGAGGATTACGCGGAGATGCTGTACGAAGCGAAAATCCAATCAAAAACGCTGCACCGCCTGATTCTGGAACCGGTGAACGGAAAGAGGCTCTCGCGCGACTACCCGCTCCCCGCGGACGTCCTCGTGGTGGATGAGTGTTCGATGATGGATATTGACCTCGCGGACCGGCTTTTCTCGATCCTCGATCCCCGCCGCACGCGGCTCATCCTCTTAGGGGACAAGGATCAGCTGTCGGCCGTGGGGCCGGGCGCTGTGTTCTCAGACCTCTCGGACGGTGACGGGGCGCTCTCCCCCTGGATCAGCGCCTTTACGTCAAGCCACCGCTTTTCGATGACCTCCAACATCTACCGTCTCTCCCGTGCGATTACGCCTGAGGACGGGAGCCGCGCGAAGGTCTCCCGGATCCTTGAGATCCTGAGGCAGGGCGCGGTGACGGACGCCGATAACCCGATCGTGTGGCATGAGGAGCAGAAGCTGCGCTACGGGGCGCTCGTGACGGAAGAACTCGCAGCGTGGCTCGAGCGGGAATTCAGTTTCCTCCTCGAACCCGGTGCCGCGGATCACTTCCCCGCGGTTCCCTCGGCCGACCCGGGGGACGATAAGGCGCTCGCGGCTTTCTGGACCATGGCGGACGCCGTCCGGGTGCTCGCCGCGATCCACGCGGGCACAAACGGCACGGACGCCGTGAACGAGTGGATGGAGACCCGCGTGAAGCGGGCCGTAAAGGCCGACCCCCTCGCGGTCCACTACCCGGGGCGCTTCATCATGGTGCGGCGGAACGACACCGCGCTCGGGCTCGCGAATGGTGACGTCGCGGTGGAGCTGCCGGGTGAAGCGGGCGGCATCGTCGCGTGGTTCGGAAACCGCCGGAAGGCGCTTCCCGCCGCACTCCTTCCCGAGCACGAAACCGCCTACGCGATCACGATTCATAAGAGCCAGGGGTCGTCCTACCCGAGGCTTGCCGTGACGCTTCCCGACGGGAACGAAGGCGCGGGGTCCCGCGAACTTCTTTACACCGCGGTGACCCGGCTCTCAAACGGCCGGGAGAAGAAAGGGGAATTCACGCTCTTCGCGACTGAGAAAGCCGTGAAGCGCGCGGTCATGCATGAGGTGAAACGAAGCGGCGGGCTCGCGTCGCGCCTTAACGATTTCCTCCTTCTGAAATACAAAGAGGTAGCCGGCTAAGCGCCCTGTTTTGTGATACAGCCATTTTGAGAGCGGAAACTATTTAGCCGGCTCATGAATCCAAAGGCCTAAGTTGTTTTTCTTAGTTTAGATCAAACCCTTCAGGGGAAACCCGGAAGGGTTTTCTTTTGCGGTATACCGTAGTCTGAAGCGGGCGCGAAAGCCTCCTGGTACTGATTTTTGTGTCCCGGACTCACTATTTACCGTGTCGCTATAAATATTGAATCAGCGTTGACAGATATAACAGCGGTTGTCGTTTTGTTTTACGGGATGAAATTCAAATACGATATAAATCAATTAGATAATCGTAAACAAGGGAACATAACAACCGGGTTAACAAGGTTGTAAAATTTAGTCAATGTGGATATTCTGTACATTACGATCTATGTAAATTATTTTAGGGGTTCGATTTCCGTGTAGCTTTTTTTGGAAAAAAGTGAGTTTTCCGGGGAAAACGGCGGAAGGTCGGTCGTCTTCCGACTCCCGGAACGAAACACGGAGTCCGTCGCGCCCCTGAATAGGTCGGCAGTGAATCAAACGTACCAGAGGCGGTACCTGTGTTTTGTCACGAACAGTCTCCGGCGTCCGCTGTCGGACCGTGAGGAAAGGAGAACTGTCGATGCCTCAGTCAAAAGAAGGAAAACGGTATCTGCGAAGCGCTCTCGCGCTTGCCGTGGCAGGCGCTTTCGCTGCCATGCATCCGGCCTGGGCTGACGTCCCGGAGCTGGAAACAAATTCAGACGGCGCGTATATCAATGTGACCGCGGGGACGGGTACGGGTGAGACCCAGAGCGTCACCGGGGACGCGGTATCGATTACGAATTCAGGGAATGCCCACGCGCTGACCCTCACCGGAACCGGAAACACCATTCTCATTGATGGGACTGAGTCTGTTTCGATCACGGCGAATTCCCAATACGCCCCGATCTCGAACTTCTCCGGAAATCCCTGGGCGGAAACACCTTCGTCCTACTCCGCGGGCGGCACGATTGATATTGAGTCAGATGGCACAGTCACGCTCTCAAACACCGCGGGCGGTAATAATCAGGTCATCGATATCGAGAATGGGGACAGCGACACACCCCTCAAACTCACCGTGAATGGCGAAAAGACCGCGGCTCAGGTCGTGATGACGGGGAATGTCCTCACGCAGAACGAAGGAACGAACACTGAAATCAATCTCACGGGGACGGATTCGAGCCTCACGGGGCAGGTGTACGCGAAGGACGGTGCGGCGATTACGCTGAATGTCGATCCGAAAACGGGGTCAACGGCGACCGTCACCGGATCCGGTCTCGCGGATGGCACGGATTCCGTGATGACCGTGAATGCGAATAACGCCGTGCTGAATGGCGGTTACTATGCGCTCGATGGCGGCACGACCACCGTGACGCTCACCGGGAACTCCGTGCAGACGGCCCCGGAAAAGACGTCGGGATTCTCCGCTGTCCATGGGTCTCTCCCGACACGGGAAGAAGAATCGATCTTTACCTGCACCAGTAGTTCCTGTGTCCGCGTCGTTATTTCTCCAGCTACGGAAATCAAAGCCGTTATTGGGTCTATCACAGAGAAAAATGTCGCGGGCGGCGCGATGTCGGGGTCTTCATTCACCGAAATAACTAGTCTGGAACCCAGGTGACCGGCGATTTCGTGGCGGAAGACGAATCCACGATGAAACTTTCGATTGGCGGCACGCTGGATGGCGACGTGCTGTCGAAAGGGAATTCTGAAACAACTCTGACTGTCAGCGGCACACAGACTGGCGGCGTAGATGTTGAAAATGGTTCCTCCCTGACCGTCACGGTCGATGGAACTCTGAATGGCGACGCTGAGGCGAACCAAAACAGCAGTAATCCTTCACATTCGGATCTGACCCTTACGATCAACGGTTCGATGAACGGTATGGTCGAAGCCTGGGATTATTCAACGGGAGATGTCACCGTTTCAGGCTCGTGGGTCGGAGAATCCACGGCTTACTACACCGGCGAAAATTCCGTCTCGATCATAGGTTCAGGATCATGGACGGGTGACGGCTGGGCCTATTGCGGCGGAACGTTTGGTGTTTCAGTCGCGGATGGGGCAAAGTGGAGCGGTGACGCGTATTCGACGGACGTTGAAAACGGGGTCTACGCTCATCTGACAGCGGATATCGCGGGTACGTGGGAAGGAGACGCGAAATCCGATTACGGCGCGGTTCTGAACGCCAATATTAAAGAGACCGGTGTCTGGACGGGTGACGCGGTGTCGACAGACTCCTATGACGATAAAGCGTCAGAAGTCCATGTGGATAACGCCGGAGTTTGGAATGGCGACGCCAGAGCGGATGGGGCGAGTCTCCTCACGGTGGATAACAGCGGGACCTGGACCGGTGACGCAAGCACCGAGGATACCGGTTCCTCGATGACGATTACGAGTTCCGGCACCTGGAACGGCAGCGCAGCAGCCGCTTCAGGTTCTGTTATGACAATCGATGTATCAGGCGCGTGGACCGGGGACGCGAAAGCGTCTGACTCCGGTACCACGCTCACGATTACGGATTCGGGTGTGTGGAATGGCAGCGCGACAGCTGAATCCGGAGCCGCGGTGACGGTGAGCGATCCGAACCAGTGGACGGGTGACGCGACGGCGACCGGATCCGGCTCCACGATGGGTATTACAAATACCGGGGTCTGGAGCGGGAACGCTTCTGCTTCTGATGGCGCTTCTCTTACGGTGAGTAACCTGAAAGAGTGGACCGGTGACGCGAAAGCGACGGGGTCTGGCTCCACGATGGAAGTGACGGACGCCGGAGTCTGGAACGGAAGCGCCACGG
>OGFF01000544.1_pt1 | contig 52282 bp, 45 predicted proteins | sample 1570751 | NCBI WGS metagenome assembly OGFF01 (sample SAMEA2581951, study PRJEB24529) | metagenome | biome: Human gut stool | place: China | collected 2011 | reverse complement strand
CAGCCCGTCCGATTGCAACAACAGCCCCGACAACATAAAATATACCAGAATTTTACCCGAAGTGATTTTGGTATAATTTATGAGCAATTGCGCTATCGTACAAATCGCTCCGCCGACCGCAAAGGCTTTAAGATAAGCAAGTAACATTTCAGTCATATTTACACCTCGTTTTCTATCGCGACCGCGTGCGCGACCGACGGAATAGATTCTCCTTGTTGCGACGACGTAGTCGAAAGCAACGCTCCCGTCGCAATAAACAGAACTCTGTTGATTTTTTTCTCCGTAAGTTTTTTATAAAAGTAGGAATTGAACGTTACCGCGCTGCATCCCGCGCCACTGCCGCCCTGATATTCCCGTTCGTCGATATTATATATCAATTCGCCGCAGTCGACGTGGTTTTTATCTATGTTATACCCTTTTTCACGCATTAAGTGTTTTAGTATTCTGCTGCCGAGCGCGCCTAAATCGCCCGTTAAAATTACGTCGTAATAATCGGGAGTTCTGCACGTGTCTTCAAAGTGCGTGATAAGCGTTCGTCTTGCGGCGGGCGCCATTGCCGCGCCCATATTGTTTGCGTCTACGACTCCGTAATCGGTTACTTTTCCGAACGTCGCAAAAGTGATTTTAGGGAAATCGCCTTTAATCGAGGATATTACCGCCCCGCCCGCGCCCGTAACCGTCCATTGCGATTGCGGAGGCCGAATACAGCCAAGTTCGAGAGGATACCTGTACTGCCTTTCCGCCGTAGAAAAGTGGCTGCCCGTAGCCGCCACTACGTTTTCGTAATAACCGCCGTCCACGAATGTTGCTCCGATAGCAAACGCTTCGCTCATCGTAGAACAGGCGTTGTATACTCCGAGAAACGGGATATCGAATTGTCTTGCCGAAAACGAAGAAGATATAATCTGATTTAACAAATCACCCGAAATAAGAAGCCCGATATCCGAAATTTTCAAACCTGAATTTTTAATCGCGTGTTCGATCGCGTACGTGAGCATTTTACATTCGGCTTTTTCATAGGTTTTTTCACCCAAGGTATCGTCGTTTACCTTTTTTTCGATATATTTTCCTATATTACCTTCGGCTTCTTTCGGTCCTGCTATCGTTGAGGTCGCTATTATGGACGGTTTATTATAAAAACGAATCGTAGAGCCGCTCATAAAAATAACCCCGCGATATAGTAAACCAAACCGACGCCGACGCTTCCTATCACGCCAAAGACGATAATCGGACCTGCGACTACGAACATTTTTGCAGCAAGACCGTAAATATATCCTTCCGCTTTGAACTCCATCGCGGGGGAAACTACCGAATTTGCAAATCCCGTTATCGGAACGATCGAGCCTCCGCCTGCGTATTTTCCGATACGGTCGTAAACGCCAAGACCTGTCAGAAGCGAGCCTAAAAATATCATTACTACGGAAGTAACTCCCGCGAGTTCGTCGCCGTAAAGACCAAGCCCGTATTCGAGCATAAATCTTACGAACTGGCCTATAAGGCATATTACGCCGCCGACCCAGAACGCATGAAACAAACTTCGTTTTTCGTTTGTTTTCGGAGATACCGCGGCAACGTAGTCGAGATATCTTTTCTTTACGTTATTCGATTCCGTCTTTCTTTTCCTCCTTCGCGCCTTTGACGACACAATTATCTCTGTCGCCTATATTTTTCCATATTTCATAAGTTTTCATCTAACGATAATATGGGCGTTAAAAGAAGAAAAATTCAGATTTTATCGAGAAATTCGGATAAGTTATTATAAAATATATCTTCAACTGCTTTTTCGGGGTATCCGAGGCGAAAGAGTTCTTCTTTAAGAACGGAAAGCGAAGAGTAATCTTCGGTTATACCGCAAGGTAAAAAATCGCAACCGTAAAAATCCGTTCCGAGACATAAATTTTTAATAGGAAATCTTTGGCAATAATAATCGATCTGTCGGGCAAATTTTTCTATCGGTAATTCTTTTTCGTTCGTCGAAAAATATCCGCACAGCGTAACGCCTATAAGTCCGTTCTTTTCTACGAGTATTCTGATTTGCCAGTCTTCGATATTTCGTTTGTGTCTGTATACTCCCGAAAAACAAGTATGAGAGTCGACTACCCTGTCGGCGTTTTCGATTACGTCTATAAAACCACCTTTCGACAAATGAGCGACGTCGATTGCAATTTTTTCAGCCGACAGTTTTTTAACGAGATTTATACCTTCGTTTTTAAGACCGTATAAATAATTACAACCGTAACCGAACCTGTTTTCTCCGTTCCAGGTAAGCCCGACGTAAACGGGCGAAAATCTTATAAGAGTATCAAAATTAAAGTCGTAGTAACCGACGTCTTCAAACGCAAGATATCGACTTTTTGAATTATTTGCTATCTTGCAAATTTCGGGAAAAGCCCGTTTACCGCGAAAAAGCGCCGTTACCGTTTTACGATCTTCACCGTAAGCAGTAACGACGCCGCCGTCGTAAGTTAATATATCGTTATGAAAATCAGCAATATTCATAACTTAATATATGTTCAAATTAAGTAATCGGTTAATTTTTAAGTCCCGAATCGCAATTTTCGTCTATCGTTTCTTCATTGACTTCTTCGTCGGTCAGTTCTTTCGGAAATAATTCGATTTTAATTTTAAGAGTATTTTCGTCAAACGGAAATTCGGTTTTATCGCCGATAACGCCGAATTTTGCGTTTATTTCGGATAATTCTTCGTTAAAACTCGTAATTCCGTCCGTTATAACGTCGTCTATCCTATCTAAAAATTCGTCTCTGATTTTAGCAAAACCGTTTTCGGATGAAGAATAAACCGCTTTCAGCGTAGAGATATCGTCTTTTAATTTATCCGAAAGGGGCTTTAAGCGATTATTTATCGTAACGTTAAGCGTAGAAACTCTGTCCATTGCGCGCGAGAGTTTCTTTTCCGTTTCGGATTTTAAGTCGTCGCTGACGGCAGATAACTCTTTCCTTAAAGTAACGAGTTTCGCCTGCGCTTCGGAATATTCCGCGCTCTTATAAAATTCTTTTTTGCGCCTGCCGATTTCCTTCTTTAAGTCTTCGATTTCGCCTAAAAGTCCGGTTGCGCAATCGTTGAACGCGGCGGACAATTGTCCGTATGATTGCCGTTTGACTTTGTCGATATTACGCAATATCTCTTCGGAGTACTTTTCTTTCAATTCTTTGACTATTTCTTCGTAACTTTCGTTCACGTCGTCGACAATTATCGGTTTTTCGTCGTTATACATTTTTCAAATACTCAACTTCTTCAGCGGTAAGTTTGCGGACTTCGCCCCTGTTAAGACCCCGAAGCGGCATGTCCCCTATTTTGATTCTCTTTAAGAAATCTACGTTTTTACCGACGCTCTCGAACATTTTTCTGATTTCGCGGTTTCTGCCTTCCGAAATTGTAACGTGCAATTTAGTATAATCTTTACAACTTTCGATTATCTTAACCGAGCACTTTTTTGTCATTTTACCGTCAATCATAACGCCGTTTCTTATCTTTTCGACCGCTTTTTCGGGAGTTTCGCCCTCGGTTTTTACGAGATAAGTCTTCGGAATTTCATTGCTTGGATGCGTAAGACGATTTGCGAGATCTCCGTCGTTTGTAAAAATTAACATTCCTTCGGAATCGTAGTCGAGCCTGCCTACGGGGAAAAGCCTTGCCGTGTTTTTAGGCAGTAAGTCCATAACCGTTTTTCTGCCCTTCTCGTCTTTTACTGTGCAAACGTAGTCTTTCGGCTTGTTCATTACGTAATATTCGAATTTTTTTGCAAGCGCGACTCTTTTACCGTCGACGGAAACGCTGTCGGAATATTCGTTTACTTCGACGCCGGGTTTAACAACTTTTCCGTTTACCTTTACTCTGCCTTCCGCTATTATTTCGTCGCATGCCCTGCGGCTTGCGACTCCGCATTCCGCTAAATATTTATTTATTCTCATTAGTATCTGCCCTGTTGGTTACTTCGTATTCAGTGTATAGATATTTTCCGAAAAAATCAACTGTTTTGAGCAATAAATTCTAATTTCGCCTACGCTTTCGCCTATTTTGAAGTTCAACGGTAAAGTTTCTGGTAAATTCAACTCGACTTTTACGTCGTCTTTTTCGCTTATCGGGTAGGAAAAACCTCTTTTAACGCTTAAATCGTAAGCGAATTTTCTGTCGGGAGTAAACGCAACGTAATTAAATCTCGTTTCGTCGAATAATTTAACTAATTTATATTCGGAAAAGGCGGTTTTAAGCAATTCTTCGCTTCTTTCAAACATCTGCGGACTATTAAGCACTACGGAAACTGCTTTCATTCCGTTTACCGTCGCGCTTCCTACTAAACATCTTCCCGCTTGTTTCGTATAACCCGTCTTGACTCCGTCGGCGCCGTCAAAAAAATTAAGTAATTTATTCTTGTTTTTCCATATTCTTTTTTCGCCGCTTTTAATTTCGGTCGCAACGTAAGTTTTCGTAGATACTATCGTAGAAAACAACTCGTTTTGTAAGGCGTGGCAAGTTATCTTGCATAAATCTTCTGCAGTGGTATAATGGTTTTTACACGGTAAACCATGCGGATTTTTGAAACTACTATCCGTCGCCCCGTATTTTTTTGCGGTATCGTTCATTAAATTGCAAAAATCGGCGATATTACCGCAACAAAATACGGCTAGCGTTTCGGCGCAATCGTTTCCCGACCTTAACAATAAACCGTACAAAAGATCTCTGACGGTAAATTTATCACCTTCTTTTAGATACACGCTGCTTCCTTCAACGCCTACGGTTTCTTTACCTACTTCTACTACCGAATTCACGTCGCAATTTTCGATAATCGTTATCGCGGTTACTATTTTAGTGGTGCTTGCCATAGGTAATTTTTCTTTTTCGTTATGAGAATATAAAAGTCTTCCGCTTGAAACCTCCATAACCGCTTCGGCGGACGACTGCGTATATTCCGCTTGAGCGAAAGTATAGTTGTTAAAAATTACGTATATCGTAAAAAGTAGTAATAATATTGATATTTTCTTCATTTTTTAATTTTTTCTATAAATTCTTCAACCGTGTCGAAAAGCCGAGTATAAACGTCTTTATCGGTTGAAATCAATTTTACCCCCATATCGTTACTCGTTAAAAAACCTATCGGTTTCATCGATATAACGGCGCCGCTGCCGCCCGCAAACGGGCTGTCTTGTCCCGCTTTCAGTTGTTTTATTTCGCCGTATTCTCCACCGCCCGTCATAAGCCCCATCGAAACTTTACACACAGGTATAACCGTACTTCCGTCAGGCATAATCATAGGCTTTCCCACTACCGCGTTTACGTCAATCATATCGCTTAAATCATTCATCGACGCGCACATTAAATCTTTTATTTTGTTTTTCTCTTTAATTTCTTTAGGCATTTTTCTTTCCCCCGAACAATTTATAAACAGCGGCTTCTATCAACGCAAATAAATTAAACGCAACTACGATTTCGTTTAACGCTCCGTCGAAGCCGTTTTCGCCGGTAAACGTTACGTCTAATCTGAAATCGGTATATCTGCCATCTTCTTTCATTACCGCATACGCCGCCGCGCTTGCGCAGCGAATTCCGTTAGTCAGGCAATATAAACAGAAAGAAGCGGAGTTTTTAAGAAGAATATTCCCTTTCACCCTTGTAAAATTTAATCTGAACAGCATATCGGTGGCGTTTTTATTCGGCTTAAACGCCTTATAATCGATTGCGTAAGCCTTTTTATCGCTGAAATGAATAACTACCGCATTTTTCGTAAATCCCACGTACCCCGAATTGATTCTTAAGTTAGCGGGTATAAACAGAGTGTAGAATATTTTTTTCTTCCCGAAATCGGCAAAAGTCTTTATTCTGACGGTTATAGGCAAAAAAAGAGCAGATACCGCTATGAAAATTATAACGTATAACGTCATAAGCAAAGTATCTGCACTTAAAGTTAAATTATTCCGTCTAAAACTCAATAGTGATCCGGTTCGTCGTATTCTTCGCCGTTCCTATCGACCGTAACTTCTTCCATTATCTGATCGCGAAGCGGTTTATCGTTATAATCGGTGTTACATTTTGCGATTTCGTCTACGACGTCCATTCCGTCGATAACCGAGCCGAAAGCGGCATATTGCCCGTCAAGATGCGGCGCATCCGCGTGCATGATAAAGAATTGGGAGCCTGCGCTGTTGGGCATCATCGAACGAGCCATAGAAAGTACGCCTCGTTTATGTTTTAACGGGTTTTTGAATCCGTTTTTATCGAATTCTCCTCTTATAGTATACCCCGGACCGCCCGTTCCGTTACCTTTCGGATCTCCGCCCTGAATCATAAATCCTTCGATTACGCGGTGAAAACAAAGTCCGTTGTAAAATCCTTTATTTATAAGAGAAATAAAGTTATTGACCGTATTCGGCGCGTATTCGGGATAGAGTTCGGCGTAAAAAGTCTTTCCGCCTTTCATTTTGAAAGTTACTATAGGGTTATTGCTCATTGTATTCGCCTCCGTCAGGTTTATAGAGTTTATAAATTAATCGTTTAATTGATCGACCGTAATTCCCGCTTCTCTGAAAAGTTCCATAGAGAATTCGTCGGGATAGCCGTAACAATATACGACGCGTTTGATTCCGGAATTGATTATCATCTTACAACATATCACACACGGTTGATGTGTGCAATACAAGGTTGCGCCGTCAACCGAGATGCCGAGTTTTGCGGCTTGCGCGATGGCGTTTTGCTCGGCATGAACGGCATAGCAAAGTTCGAGTTTGGTTCCGCTCGCAACGTTTAATTTTCTTCTTAAACATTCGCCGCGGGATTTGCAGTTCTCGATGCCGCTCGGAGCGCCGTTATATCCCGTGGTCATAATCCTCTTATCTTTTACTATGACCGCTCCGACTTGTCTGTTTTCCTGAAAACAACTCGACCATGTTGCCACAAGTTTTGCCATTTCGATAAATCTTTTATCCCATTTATCCATAAAATCGTCCCCGAAAGGTTTTGTCTGCTATATTTTAACACAATTCGAGATATTTAGCAATAATTTTCTTCCATTTGTCGAAACGGAAACCTAAAAAATAATTTTTTTGAAAAAAAATATTAAAATGAACCTAAAAATTATTGACAAAACTTAACAAAAGGCTATAATAGTGTTAGCAGTCTAACGTATAGAGTGCTAAAACAAAAAACCGGAGGTAAATTATGAAAATTAAACCTTTATACGACAATATTATAGTCGAATTAAAAGAACAAAACGAAACGACGAAGAGCGGATTTTTCCTTCCCTCCTCTTCGGAAAAATACGTTACCGCAAAAGTATTGGCGGCAGGATGCGGAGTCGACGGGAAAATGCTCGTTAAAGAGGGTGACGTCGTACTGTTCCCCGCAAATTCGGTAATCAAGGCAAAAGTAAACGGTGAAGAAGTTTCGATTATAACTCAATCAGACGTTCTCGCCGTCGTAGAATAATATTATAAGGAGTGACTTATTATGGCAAAACAGATTAAATACGGCGAAGAAGCAAGGAAAGCGCTTGAGGCCGGCGTAAATACCCTCGCCGATACCGTTAAGATTACGTTAGGTCCCAAAGGTAGAAACGTCGTTCTCGATAAAAAGTACGGCGCTCCGCTGATTACCAACGACGGCGTTACGATCGCCAAAGAAATAGAACTTAAAGACCCGTTTGAAAATATGGGTGCGCAACTCGTTAAAGAGGTTTCGACTAAGACTAACGACGTCGCCGGCGACGGAACGACCACCGCGGTAGTTTTGGCGCAGGCTATTATCAAGGAAGGGCTTAAGAACCTTGCCGCCGGAGCAAACCCGATAGTATTGAAGAAAGGTATACAAAAAGCGGTTGACGCGACGGTAGATGAACTTAAAAAGATAAGCAAACCCGTTGAGTCTAAAAACGCGATCGCGCAAGTCGCTTCTATTTCGGCAGGCGACGAAAATATCGGCAATCTTATTTCAGAAGCAATGGAAAAAGTCGGTAAAGACGGCGTAATCACCATTCAGGAAAGCAAAACTATGAAAACCGAACTCTCTACCGTCGACGGTATGTCGTTTGACAGAGGTTATGCTTCGGCGTATATGGTTACCGATACCGATAAAATGGTCGCAGTTTACGACAATCCCGTTATCCTTATTACCGATAAGAAGATTTCTTCGGTACAGGAAATACTCCCCGTCATCGAACCCATCGCTCAACAAGGTCAGAAACTTTTAATTATTGCCGAGGACGTAGAAGGCGACGCTCTCGCCGCTTTGGTGGTAAACAAATTAAAAGGCGTTTTCAACTCCGTTGCCGTTAAAGCCCCCGGATTCGGCGACAGAAGAAAGGCTATGCTCGAAGATATTGCTATTTTAACCGGAGGTCAGGTGGTTTCTTCCGAACTCGGCGTCGAATTCAAAGACGTTACGCCCGACATGCTCGGTCGCGCAGGACAAATCAAGGTCGATAAAGACAATACCGTTATTATAGACGGCGCGGGCGATCCGGATGCAATCAAGGCAAGAGTTTCGTCTATCAAGAAACAAATCGAGGAAACGACTTCCGATTACGACAGAGAAAAACTTCAGGAAAGACTCGCCAAACTTGCGGGCGGCGTAGCCGTCATCAACGTCGGCGCGGCGACCGAAGTCGAAATGAAAGAAAAGAAAATGCGTATCGAAGACGCTTTGGCAGCAACGAAAGCGGCAGTCGAAGAAGGTATCGTTCCCGGCGGCGGAACTGCCCTTCTTACCGCTATTCCCGCTCTTAAAGCCTTAATTGCTAAACTTTCGGGAGACGAAAAGACCGGCGCGCAGATTATACTTACCGCTCTCGAAGAACCCGTAAGGCAAATCGCAAAGAATGCAGGACTCGACGGATCCGTTATTTTAAGTAATATATTAAGAAGCAGAAAGACAAACTACGGCTTCGACGCATATAAAAACGAATACGTCGATATGGTGGAAAGCGGAATAATCGACCCGACGAAAGTTACCCGTTCGGCTCTTCAGAACGCCGCTTCTATCGCCGCAACGTTACTCACCACCGAGAGTATCGTAACCGATATTCCCGAACCCGTACCCCCGATGCCCCAAGGCGGTCAAGGCGGAATGGGCGGAATGTATTAAAAATATTATGAAGACTAAAACCTCCTACTAAAAAAGCGGCGGTCTCGAATAAGTTCGAGACCGCCGCTTTTAGCCTGAGATTGAGATTTCAGAATTTGATATTTTCCGCATTTTTCCCTACTATCGACAATGAAAAATCATCAAAGTCAAGAGAACGGATAAATTTATTTAACCCCTCGCCGGTAACACCTTCGATTTTCTTAACTTTGTTGTCAAAATTAAAGATTTTATCTGTAAAAAGCAAATATTTTCCGAAAAGCATCATTTGCGAGGCTGTGTTTTCGCTGCCGAATTCGAACGAAGAAAGCATTTGCGATTTTGCTCTTGAAAGTTCGCTTTCGCCTATTCCGTCGTTTTGTAATTCTTTCAAAACCGCGAATATCGCGTCGTACGCTTTATTGACGGTTTCTTTATTGACCCCTGCATAAACGGCTAAACTGCCCGTATTTCTGTAACCAGACGGATAGGAATAAACTGTATAACACAGACCTAATTTTTCCCTTACGGTCTGAAATAAACGACTGCTCATCCCCGAACCGAGAGCAACGTTCATCACGGCCGCTTCGTTGTGGAGTTCGTCGTCGTATTTTACACACGAAAAACCGAGTGCGAGGTGTAATTGCTCTATTTCTTTATTTTTAGAAATTTTCCCGTACAGATTTTTATCGGTAGGAACTATAAGGCTATCCGATTTATTTGTCGAAAGAAACGGCTCGATATACTTCGAAACGAGAAGGTCTGCTTCTTCTATCGTTACGTTACCCGCAAAAGACACTACAACGTTATCTGCGTTGTAATAGGCTTTTCTATACGCTTCGATATACGATTTATCGAATTTCGTAATATTTTCTTTACTGCCGAGAATAGTTCTGCCTAATCCGCCGTTACCGAAATACGCCAAAGACAGAGTATCCAGACAAACGTCTTCGGGCGTGTCTTCCGACATGTTTATTTCTTCGATAATTACTCCTTTTTCACGGTTTAATTCGTCTTCGTCATAAACCGAGTTTAGGAACATATCGGAAAGCAGATCAACGCTTCTTTCCATTGCGGATTTAGTCGATTTGACGTAGTAGCAAGTCATTTCTTTCGAAGTAAAAGCATTTACTTGCGACCCTATATCGTCAAACGCCTCGGAAAGAGTACGGGAATTAAATCTCTTAGTACCCTTAAAAGTCGTATGTTCGATAAAATGAGATATTCCGTTATTATCGGCGTTTTCAAGGCAACTTCCCGCCCCGACCAATATTCCGACGCTGACGGAACGTAAAGACGGCATATTTTCGACGATCAGTCTTAATCCGCCCGCATATTTTTTAACCTGCGCCATTTTCTATACACTCGCTTACCGTTACGGCGGTAAGTCCTCCTTTTTCGTAATAATCTAAAATTCTCGGCAAAGCCTCCAGCGTATGCTTTTTAGGGTGCATTAATATCATATCCCCTCCGCAAACGTCTTTAGTCGCTCTGTTTATTATAGTTTTAATATCCTTGTCGCGCCAATCGATAGTGTCTTTGCTCCACATTATCGTTTTATAGCCCATACTTTCGGCGACTTTTAACGTGGTTGCCGAGTAAGACCCCGATGGCGGAGCAAATAATTTTACGTCATACCCCGTCAACCGACGAATAAGATTGTCCGTTGCGGTCATTTCTTCACGGTTTTGAGATTCGTTAAGTTTTGCATGATCTCTATGAAAATATCCGTGGCTGCCTAATTCGTGTCCGTCTTCGAGAATTTTCAAAAGTAATTCGCCGTTGTCGTCCGCCCAGCAACCGCCTACGAAAAAAGTCGCTTTCGCCCCTTTGTCTTTCAGAACCGCAAGCATTTCTTTTACCACGTCGGAACCTTCGTATACGTTGATCATTATAGCGACCTTACGCGAATTTCTGTTGCCGTTATAGTATGGAGCGTAACTTTTTCCGTCCGTTTTCAACGCAACGTCGCCCTTGAGAAAGCATACCGCCGTAATTGCAACGGCAATAATGCAAAGTATAACGGCAGAAACGGAATTGACGATTCTCTTTTCTATTTTCTTCAAAATATAAACCTCTTATACAATTATATTATCGTAAAAGAGGTTTATTGACAACAAGAAAAATTTATGCGGGATCGGTTAAGTTCATCGCGGCGATAAAAAACGATATTACGTCAGTAGCCAGACACCCCAAAATCGGAATACTCATATAGTTGCCTTTTACGGCAAATAATACGACGCCGGTTACGATTGCCGCCGCTTTTACAATAGAGGTAAATAAAGTAATAAACTTTTTCTTTTTAGTCGTTCTTTTGGCAATCTTAACGGCAACGGGAATCTGTCTGACGTCGCGCCCGCTGACGGTCAATCCGTTTTTATATACTTTTTCGCCCCCTACCGAAACGCATTCTCCGTCAAGAAGCCTGATGGTGTTCGCGTCGTACTCGCTGTCGCCGACGTATACGGCGCCGGAATTTTTAACGTATTCGGCTTTGTATTTCGGCGACGCTCCGGCAACCGCATTGTCCAGACCGAGTTTGTCTTTCATTGCGTTTACGACGGACACTTTATCGGAACTAAGAAGCGACGCGATCATACCTGCGTCGTCGGTCAATTCTTTAATCTCGCCCCGGGCGTTAATTTTATCTATGCGGGTATAGTTGACTTTTCCGATTACGGCGCCTTCTTCCGCGACGAAAATTACGGATTCGTCGCTATCGTCTTCTACTGAAACGCCGAAGACTTTTTTAAGGAGAGTTTTATTGCCGGCAGCATACCGTTTACCGTTAAAATCTGCGGTAACACCTAACGTTTCAAAATGTTTTACGTTTTCGAAAAGAATACTATTCAAAGTTATTCCGTTGTTTTTCGCATATACCGAAATCGCCGATTTTATATATTCGTCTATATCGTTTTCGAGCGAATAAAGTACCGAGAGTGTATTACCGGCGTTTGTAGAATCGACAGAATTTATCGTAAGACTTTTATCGGTCAATACGCCCGATCCGTCAAATGCGATTTCGGCAGCCTCGGCAAATTTATCGATCGCCGCGAACGAGCCGAACGTAGCCGCATATCTGTCGGCGGAAATAAATCCGGCGATATAATTCAAACTTAAAAACACGCAAATCGAGGATAGTTGCCACAATGACGCTACGATCGCTCCGCAAATAAGCCATTTATCTTTCAAAGCGTCGACGTAAGCGCTTTTTGCGAATATCGGCGGAACGAACGTCAATAACAGACCGATAATAATCCCTACCGCTCCGAAAATTAACCTGAATTTCTTTTCGAATATTTTTGAGTTCGGAGTTTCGTCTATTATCGTTTTAAGATTTTCCGCTCTTACGACGAACGATTTTTTAATTTCGTCGTCGGTTTCGTAGCCTGCTGCGACAGAAAGTTTTTCCGATTTGTTCAAAGCGATATATTCGAATGATTTTTTGGAGAGAGCAATCAAAGAATACGCTATAATTATAAGACAAGCATACTGTCCGTAACCCGAATACAGCAAAACGAGAGAGCCTGCAACAACGGCAATTTCTTCGATAATTACTTCTTTTTTTGATAGTTTTACGATTACGGAATAAAGTATTTCGTACCCTGCAGCGACGAACGAAACGGTATAAAGCCAACGCGCAACGTTGTCATTACCTTTTATGAAAGAAGCAACGATTAAAAGTATTACCGAAATTATAGTGACAATCGAATGTTCAATCACTTCGCTCTTTTTTTCGGAAACGAGCGAAACGTCGTCAGTTAGTTCTTTTGCGTTTTCCGCTGCGGAAACTTTTTTCTTTTTCTTATCCATTATATCACCCATTCTCCGTTTTCAAAGATTTTAAGCACATTACCGCATTCGGTAGTTGCCGTAATTTCAAGGTCGTTCGTTCCGACCATAAAATCGACGTGTTCAAGCGAAGAATTTAAGCCGTGTTCGGCAAGTTCTTCTTTGCTCATGTTTCCGCCGCCCTGAAGGCAAGTCGGGTAACAATCGCCTATCGCAAAATGACAACTTGCGTTTTCGTCAAAAAGGGTTTCGTAAAACATCGTTTCAAGGTTTCTGATAGGCGAATTATATCCTACGAGCGCAATTTCGCCTAAATAATGCGAGCCATCGTCGGTTTCTATAATGGTTTTAAGGTTGTCGTAGCCCTGCTCTGCTCCGTAGTCTAAGATTCTGCCGTTATTAAACTCAAACCAGAACTTGTCGATAATCTGCCCGTTTCTGCAAAGCGGCAATGCAGCGACGATTTTCCCGTTCACGGCATTTCTGTCTGGACACGAAAAAACTTCTTCGGTAGGCATGTTCGCCGTGAAATAAATACCGTCGAGTTCGCCCTTTTCCGCTCCGCCGCAGAAAATATAACCTTTCGGCATTCCGACCGTAACGTCTGTTCCGAGCGAGTTTTTATAGTGAAAAGCAGTGATTTTAGCGTCATTCAAAGTTTTGCAACGGCGCGTAATACGTTCCTGATGCTCTTTCCACGCTTCAATCGGATTATCATAGTCAAGACGAACGGTCTTTTTTATATATTCCCACTGCTTTTTTAACGCTTCGTTTGCATTAAGCGAAGGGAACATCTTTTTTGCCCACGCTTTATTCGGATAAGCGATAATGCACCAACGGAGTTTATTGGATCCGGTATAATCTCTGAACTTTTCTAACGCTTTCCCTCTCGCTCTTCTGAAAACAGCGACTTTTTCCGGATTTATACCTTTCAGACATTCCGGGTCTTCGGAAAAAACGTTAAGATACGCGATTTTTTCGTCTATATAAGAGTCGCTTCTTACCTTGACCCATTCCGGAACTTTAGCAAGTTCTTTCTTAGAACGATATTTGTAATTAAGTCTGCTGACGATTTCGTCGGTCCACTGAACTTCTACGTTCCTTGCGCCCGCTTTATACGCTTGTTTAACGACTATTTCAACGAATTTCTGCGCCGAAACGGGGGCGTTTACGACGAGCATTTCGCCTTTCCGGAGATTTACCCCTACTTTTATGGCAAGTTCGGCATATTTTAACAACGATTTATTATCCATAATCATACCCTTTTCCGTTTTATATAATCAATTATATATTAAAAGACTTAAAAAGTCAATTTAATGTATAAAAATAGCGCGATTTTTTAACTTATACGAACGCGTTGATCATTATTATAAGTTTTGACGAATTAATCCCGTTTATAATCTTGAAATTTAAGAAATAATATGATATAATTTTTTATATATTAAGAACAGTTAATCGGTCGAATACCCGCCGAAGGAGAGTTATATGCCGGACAAACAAAGCGACGCATACGATCTTGATACAAAAATCGACGAATTTCTTACGCCTCATACCGTAAAAAAAGAAAAAAAGCATAAGTCGACGAACAAAAATAAACTTCCCGAAGAAGTTTTACCCGAAGACAGGTTCAAGCCTGATCCTAAATACGGTCTGACCGGCGAACAAGTACTTATCCGTCAGTCTCAATACCAATGCAACGTAAAAGGGCGACAATATTCAAAGTCGATAGGAAAAATTATCTGCTCGAATCTGTTTACGTTTTTCAACCTGCTTTGCGTCGTTTGTCTTGCTGCGTTGCTTTTCGTAAATTCTCAAGCAAAAACTCCCGATGAAAAAGTAGGTATTTTTAACTTCACGTTCGTCGTTATTTACGGTTGCAATCTTGCGATAGGAATTATTCAGGAGATTAAAGCCAAAAAGACGATTGAAAAATTATCGCTTCTGAACGAGCCTGTCGCTCACGTCGTGCGAAACGGTGAAAACGCAGATATTCCCGTCAACGAAATCGTTTTAGACGACGTAGTCAGATACTCCACGGGCAATCAGATATCCGTCGACGGAACGCTTTTATCGGGTATGCTCGAAGTAAACGAGTCAATGCTTACAGGCGAAAGCGTTCCCGTTAAGAAGAAAGTCGGAGATCGGGTACTTGCAGGCAGTTTCGTTGTAAGCGGAAACGCTTTGATTGTAGCGGACAAAGTCGGAGAATCCAGATATATTCAACAATTATCCGCGAAAGCGAAAAAATACAAAAAGCCTTCGTCCGAACTTATGTCTACCCTTACCTGGATAATAAGAGTTATAGGTATCTTGATTATTCCGATAAGTATAGGCGTGCTATTGACGAATAAAGCGGTTTTAATTGCCAATCCTATATCCCGCGACGATAAAATTTACGCTGTCGCGGGCAAATTGACTCAACTCGGCGTTGTTGAAATGGTTAAAAGGACGACCTCGGTCGTTCTCGGAATGATTCCGTCCGGAATGTTTTTGCTTACCACACTTGCATTGGCTGTCGGCGTTATACGTCTTGCCGGCAAAAACACCTCCGTACAAGATATGTATGCCCTCGAAATGCTTGCGAGAGTAGACGTATTGTGCCTTGATAAAACGGGAACGATTACAGACGGAAGAATGAAGGTTTCTAACTGCGTTTTATTCAAGAGCGATTATAAATATACTATAAACGATATAGTTTCATCCATGCAGTACGCTTTGGAAGATAATAACCAGACCTCAACCGCTCTGCGCGCGTATTTCGGCTCGGAAAAAAAATTAGTGGCGATAAAGACCATTCCCTTCTCTTCCGCGCGGAAATATTCGGCTGTTTCCTTTTCGGACGGAATATCAGCCGTCGGCTCGTTTGCTTTGGGCGCGCCCGAATTTATACTTCCCAAAAGCGCTATTCCGAGAGGCGTTTCAAGTCAGATAAAGCACTATACCGCAATGGGACAAAGAGTTTTAATGCTCGCCCATTCCGAAAAGCCGATTATCGGCGATCAGTTGCCGAGCGATATGAAACCGTTCGCTATAATAACGTTGAGCGACAATATACGTCGCGACGCTATTCAGACCATCGAATGGTTCAAGAAAAACGAAGTCAACGTAAAGGTAATTTCCGGCGATAATCCCGTAACGGTTTCGGAAGTCGCAAAACGGGCCGGCGTCGAAGGCGCGGATAAATACGTAAGTCTTGAAGGAATGAGCGAAGCCGACGTTATAGCGTGCGCCACGAAATATAACGTTTTCGGAAGGGTTACCCCCGAACAAAAGGCAATACTCGTAAAAGCGTTAAAACATGCCGGACACACCGTAGCAATGACGGGCGACGGCGTAAACGATATTCTTGCGATGAAAGAAGCCCACTGCTCTATAACGGTCGCTTCCGGAAGCGACGCGACGAAGAACATAGCGCACATAGTTTTAATGGATAATAACTTCAATTCTATGCCGCACGTGGTTGCCGAAGGAAGAAGAGTAATTAATAATATCGAAAAATCTTCTTCGTTGTTCTTAATGAAAACGTTATTTACGTTGGTCTTTGCGATAATTTCGATTGCAAGAAAAGCAATGTTTCCGTTTGACAGTCAGATGATGATGCTGCTCGAATTGTTTGTAATCGGCATAGGATCGTTCTTCTTGTCTATGCAGGCCAACACGAATAAAGTCAACGGTAAGTTTGTGAGTTACTTATTTTCTCACGCAATACCGGGCGCTTGTATTTTAATATTTAACGTTTTAATAATAGAAGTAGTTTCTACGTATTGTTTCGCGCCGTCGGATAAAATAGCCGATTTGCAAAAGACGTTTAACGTCGCGGCGCTGACACTCGGCGGCATAGCCAATATGCATATTATATCGAAGCCGTATAACGCATACAGAGGTATTCTTATATCGCTCGTAACGGCGGCGTCGCTCATATTTATGTGTTCGGATACGCTGATGGGAATGATGTCATTACCGTCCTTATTATCCGATATATACTATTATTGGGGTTATATCGCCTTGATTATAGGGCTTGTGTTGTTTGACGTATTACTCGGCACCTGGTTGACTAAACTAATCGAATACGTAACGAAAGCAATAAAACGCCTGCCTGTCAGACAAAGATAAATAACGGGTTGCCCAACGTGGCAACCCGTTTTCATAAATTTACGCGTTAAAAAAAACCGACTGCTTGTCTGCAGTCGGTTTAATTCTTTGATTATTACTTGTTAATAAGGTCGCCGAGCGAGATTCCGCCTACGCCGCCTTCAGACCATTCTCTGGGTTCGTCGTCGTTTGCATCAACCTTTTCTCTTCTGCCCTTTCTGTCGTGCTTCGCTTCGCCTTCCGCATCTTCTCTTCTCGGTCTTTCGGGAGCGGGAGTAAGAGCCTTAATCGAAAGCGTCATCTTTTCTTTTTCGGGATCGATTCCGAGAATCTTCGCTTCGACTTCATCGCCGACTTTCAGAACGGAAGTCGGATTTTCAAGCCATTCGTGAGAAATTTGCGAAACGTGAACGAGTCCGTCGATACCTTTTTCGACTTCAACGAACGCGCCGAAACTTACTATTCTTACGACCGTACCTTTGATAACGTCGCCTACCGCATATTTATCGGCGGCAAGTTCCCACGGCTTCGGCTGAAGTTGTTTATATCCGAGCGAAACCTTCTTGGTTTCCTGATCGCATTTAAGAACTTTGAATTCGTACGCTTTATTAAGTTCGAGAACGTCTGCGGGAGTCTTCGCGTTGGTCCAACTTAAATCGGATATATGAGCAAGACAATCGAAACCGTTTACGTCTACGAACGCGCCGAACGCGGCAAATCTTACGACCGTACCCGTAACGACGTCGCCTTCGTGAATATTGGCGAAGAATTCGTCTTCTTTCGCCTTTTTGGCGGCGTCTCTTTCCGCTCTTTCCGCTTCAAGGATAACTCTCTGCGAACCTACGATTTGTTTCTTTCTGCCGTTGTTTTCAACTTTTTCGGCTTTAAGACGAAGCGTCTTGCCTACGAATTTTTCAAGGTCTTTCACGAATCCGATTCTGATCTGAGAAGACGGAACGAATATATCGTAGGAATGGAATTTAGCGGTAAGACCGCCTTTATTGAATCCCGTACAAGTAACCGTGAACACTTCGCCGGCCTGAATCTTGGCGATAAGTTCTTCTTCTTCTTTCTGCGCGGCAATTGCTTTCTGGGACAATGCAACGGGGTTAAGTCCTACGATCATAACTTCGATTTCATCGCCGACTTTCTTGGCGTATTCCGCTTTGTCGTAGTTCTCGCAATCTATTTCTTCTTTCGGAAGCAATATTTCTTTCTTAGTGTTGTTGATATACAACATAAGACCGTCGTCGGTTGCGGACGATATAGTCGCAACGACTTTCTGACCTCTTCTGAACTTCAATTGTTCGTCGCCCATAGCGGTCATTGCTTCTTCCATAGCATTCGAGTTTTTAACTTCTGTACTTTCCATTTTTAAGAAAACCTCCATTGATTGTCCGATGGGCGTCGACGCCCCCGCAACAATACCTACCTTTTTGAATTTTACTAATTTTATATAATCGAGATCGTTCGGATCGGAAACGGAAAACGTATTCGCGCAATTACTGCGGCAAATATCCGCAAGTTTTCGCGTGTTGCTGCTGCTTACGCCGCCTATGACGACCATCGCATCGCAACTTCGAGACAGTAAATCCGCTTCTTTTTGACGCTCTCTCGTAGTATAGCAAATTGTGGGAAAAACTTCAAGCGTTTTAACGCGTTTTTTATCAAAAAACGCTAAAATTTTTTGAAATTTCGCATCCGAATAAGTCGTTTGGGCAACGAGACAAATTTTATCGTTCTCGGATACGTCAATCGATTCGAAATCGTCGTCGATGACGTCTACTTTCGCATTTCCCGCCCAGCCGATAAGTCCGACGACCTCCGGGTGCGTTTTTTCGCCCGCAATAATTATCCTGTAATTTTCGGAAGAATACTTTTCGACTATCTTTTGTGTCTTTACGACGAACGGACAAGTTCTGTCTATTACTTTTATTCCGCGCTTTTCGGCTTCCGTAAAGATCGACTTGCCTACTCCGTGCGAACGGATAATCAGCGTATCGCCGTCAAAATCGTCCAAAGAATATACGGTTTTAGTACCGAGCGCTGCGATTTCGTCAACGACTTTTTCGTTATGAATAATTTCGCCGAATATCGCCACGTTTTTCCCGTATATCTCCTTAGCCGTATCTACCGCCCTTTGAACACCGGGACAGAACCCGCTTTTTTTTGCGATTATTATTTCCATTATTCCGCTTTTATCTTTCCCTGCGCAATATCGACGGTCTTTTGTAAATTCTCCCTTATACGTTCGGTAAGAATATCGTCGAGCGCGGAACTGCGCTTTTGACCGTATAAATCGGAAAAGTCGAACGGCTTACCGATATACAATTCGTTTTTACGAAACGGTTTGAATTTCTTTTTAAGAGCGAACGGAACGACTGGTACTTTAGCGGTAAAAGCCATCATTCCCGCCCCGCCTTTGATTTCCTGCAAGTCGCTGTTTACTTTATTTCTCGTACCCTCCGGGAATACGAGAAGATTACTGCCGTTTTTAAGAACCGTAAGACATTTTTTTATCGAGGCGAAATCGGGCTTTTCTCTGTCGACCGGGATTGCTCCGAATTCGGTAAAGAAAGCCGCCTTGAACTTGGTTGAAAACCATTCTTTTTTAGCCATAATATACAATTTTTTCTTGTAAATAGATAAAATTACTATCGGGTCGGACTTTCCGAAGTGATTGCATACTATTACGTAATTACCTTCTTTGGGTAAATTTTCTTTGCCTTTTATTTTAGGCATATAAAATAATTTGAACCAAGGTAAAAACAAAAAACGAATAATTCTGTACCACATTTTATTCCCCTTTGACTTCGCCGATTACTTTTGCTACGACTTCGTCTATCGTCATATCCGAAGTATCGATATAAACCGCGTCTTCGGGCTGAACGAGCGGAGCGAACTCTCTATGACTGTCGTTATAATCTCGCTGCTTGATTTCTTTGAGAAGTTCTTCGTAATTTACGTCGTTTCCGCGCGCTATCAACTCTTTGTATCTTCTCTCGGCTCTGACTTCGGGTTTTGCGGTAACGAAAAATTTATATTTTGCATTCGGCAAAACGAAAGAACCTATTTCTCTGCCATCTAAAACGCAATCCATACTTGCCGCGATTTTTCTCTGCATTTCGACCATTTTAAGCCTTACGCATTTGTGCGCGGACACGGTTGACGCAAGCATGGATATTTCGGGTTTACGAATTTCGGACGAAACGTCTTTGCCGTCCAGCACGGTTACCTGCCCGCCGTTGACGTATTGTATTTCGAGATCGATATTTTTTACGATTTCGGCGACTTTCGGTTCGTCTTTAACGTCAACGCCGCATTGCAGACATTTAAGCGCGCAGGCGCGATACATTGCGCCCGTATCGAGATATAAGATGTCGAGTTGATTCGCGATCGCCTTTGCAACGGTACTCTTACCGCTTCCGGCAGGTCCGTCTAACGCTATATTTAACATGTTACTCCTTTTCTTTTGCGTTGCCCGCGACGTATCCCGTCGCCATCGCAACGGTTATGTTAAAGCCGCCCGTAAGCGCGTCTACGTCGAGTACTTCGCCGGCAAAATACAAACCTTTTACGAGTTTACTCTCCATAGTGGTCGGATCGACGTCTATTACGTCAACTCCGCCGCTCGTAACGATCGCTTCTTCGATTCCGCGAAGCGAAGCGGGATAAAATTCGAAGTTTTTAACGGCTCGTACTATTTTAAGCCTGTCCGACTTTTTAAGATCGGAAGTTTTAATATTTCCGCTTATACCCGCTTTGTCGAGAATTACGGGAATAAATGCGTGAAGCAATAAATCGACGAGCGAATTCGATAGTGTTTTACCTTTATATTTATCGAAATCACGCAACAATCTTGCGTCGAGTTGTTCTTCGCTTAACGCGGGTTTAAGGTCGATAGAAAATACTACGTCGTTTAAGTTTACTTTGTTTAGGTAACTCGAAGCGGAAATAACTACGGGACCGGAAATTCCGAAGTGAGTAAAAAGCGCCTCTCCGAAATCGCCATATACTTTTTTGCCGTTGATTTTCGCCGTAAAAGTTACGTTTTTCAGCGATATTCCCTGCAATTTTTTGAAAAAGTCGCCTTTAAGATTAAATCCGCATAAGGCGGGCTTAACGGCGGTTACGTTATGCCCCAGCGACTTTGCGAATCGGTATCCGTCGCCCGTAGAACCCGTCGAAGAATAACTCATTCCGCCCGTACAGACTATGACGGCGTCGCAAACGTATTCGCCTTTGTCGGTAATCGCTTGTGTGATTTTGCCGTCGCGAGAAATTATTTCCCTGACCGTTTCGCCGTAATGAATTTTAACGCCCGCTTCCGTGCAATAAGATACAAGCGCCTTCGTTATGTCGCTTGCTTTATCGCTCGTCGGAAAAACTCTGTTTCCTCTTTCGGTCTTTAAGTCTACTTTCTTTTGCAAAAAATCTATAATAGCCGAAGGCGGGAATTTGGATATTGCCCCGCGCATAAAACGGGCGTTCGTTACTACGTTATCCAAAAAAGTTTCACGGTCGCAATCGTTCGTTACGTTACAACGCCCCTTGCCCGTTATGTAGAGTTTTTTACCCGCTTTTTCGTTTTTTTCTATCAAAATTACGTCGTCGCCGTTTATCGCCCTGAAATACGCGGAAACAAGTCCCGCGGGGCCCGCGCCGACGACTATAGTCGTTCTCACAAGTCAATATCCTTGAAATTTTTCATAGCCGCGTAGTCCGTTCTGTCGTATAAAACCGGAGTAACCGTTACGTAACCTTTATTAGACAAAACGACGTCGCAATTCTCGTCTTGCTTCGTATCGACGGGTTCTCCTATGAGCCTATAAGTGCCGTCGTCGTTTTTAACGTAAGAATCTGAATATTTTTGTATTCCTATCGACGCGAATTTTACTCCTTTGGGGGCGTAATTAGGCAAATTTACGTTCAAAGCGTATTCCGTAGACGATAATTCGGCTACTTTATCGAATATTTTTTCTATAACGGCGGCATTCGCCGAAAAATCGAAATCTTTTCTGCCCGTATTCGAAAAAGCGATAGATTTCAACCCTAAAAAGTTCGCCTCCACGGCTGCCGCCACCGTCCCGGAATACATAATATCGCTACCGAGATTATTGCCCATATTTATGCCGGAGCATACCATATCGAACTTTTCGTCGGTAAAGTAATGAAGAGCGAATTTAACGCAGTCGGCAGGCGTACCGCTTACCGTATACGCGTCGAAATCGTCGCTTACTTTGACTTCTTTGAAAGTAAGGTTTTTAGAAATAGTCAAAGAATGAGAAAATGCCGAACGATTTCCGTCCGGCGCTACGATAGTAACTTTATGTCGTTTAGACAGAACTTTTGCGAGGGTTTTTATACCCTCGCTTTCAATTCCGTCGTCGTTTGCGACTAATATTCTCATACGGGATAAACTCCGTCTTTGTTTTCGGCCATATCTTTGTCTACGGCGTGATTTTTAGCGGCGCGCCATTTGAAAAAGTTTACGGCCACTTCGGGGAATAACGCGTAAGAAAGAACATCTTCTTCCTGCGTGTAATATTCCTTCATTTCTTCTTTATATTTGTCGTATTCGGGTTTAAGAAGGTCCGCGGGGCGACAAGTGATGATTTGTTCGTCTCCGACTACCTTTTTAACGACGTCTTTATCGGGTTCGGCAGGCAATTTACCGTATTCGCCTTTAAGAAGATTCTTAAATTCTTTGGTAACCATTTTGTATCTTTCCCCCGAAAGGACGTTCAGAACGGCTTGCGTGCCTACTATCTGACTCGAAGGAGTAACGAGCGGCGGATAACCGCAGTCTTTTCTTACGTTCGGAACTTCCGCTAAAACCTCGTCTAATTTATCGAGTTTACCCTGTTGTTTAAGTTGGTTCATAAGGTTGGAAAGCATTCCGCCCGGAACTTGATAAATAAGCGTGTTTACGTTGATTTTTCTTACGTTCGGGTTAAGCGAGCCTGCCTTTTCGAGTTCGGCGGCAACCTTCTTGAAGTGGTCGTTTATCGGGATAAGTTTCGACAAATCGATACCCGTATCGTATTCGGTACCGCGAAGAGTTGCAACGAGCGGTTCAGTAGCGGGCTGAGAAGTACCGTTACCCAAAGCGGAAAGCGCGGTATCTACTATATCGCAACCCGCTTCGATCGCTTTAAGATTTACCATATCGCCCGTACCGGTCGTATTGTGCGTATGAAGATGTATTTTCGTCGTCGGCTTCAAAACCGCCTTGATACCTTTTACGAGGTCGTAAGCGGTATACGGAAGAAGCAAGTTCGCCATATCTTTGATACAGATATTATCCGCGCCCATATCTTCGAGCGTTTTGGCAAGTTTGACGAAATATTCGTTGGTATGAACGGGGCTTATCGTATAGCAGATCGTCGCTTCGCATACACCGCCGTATTTCTTGATGGATTTAATAGCGGTTTCGAGGTTTCTTACGTCGTTAAGAGCATCGAAAACTCTGATTACGGTTACGCCGTTGTCTATGCACGCTTTAACGAACTTATCTACGACGTCGTCGGGATAATGCTTATAACCGAGCAGATTCTGACCGCGGAGAAGCATTTGAATGGGAGTTTTCTTGAGATGGCTTTTTAACACTCTGAGTCTTTCCCACGGGTCTTCGTTCAAAAACCTCATGCAGGAGTCGAAAGTCGCCCCGCCCCAGGCTTCGAGCGAATAATATCCTATTTCGTCGAGTTGATCGAGTACGGGAAGCATCTGGTCGAGCGTCATTCTCGTCGCCGCCTGCGACTGATGAGCGTCCCTTAATATTGTTTCGGTTATCATAACTTTAGACATAATCTTTAATTCTCCTTAAAAAATCACGCGAACAAGGCAAGTAAAACGCCTGCGGCTATAGCCGAGCCTATAACGCCCGCCACGTTCGGACCCATCGCATGCATAAGCAGGTGGTTATCCGGGTCGGATTCTCTGCCTACATCCTGTGATATTCTCGCCGCCATAGGAACGGCTGAAACGCCTGCCGAACCGATAAGCGGATTGATTTGACCGTGAGTGAGTTTGCACATAAGTTTCGCTACGAGAAGTCCGCCGAGAGTGCCCATACAGAACGCGAACAATCCGAGGCAGATAATTCCGAGCGTCTGAAGCGACAGGAATAACGCGCCGGTCGCTTTGGAGCCTACCATTACTCCGAGGAAAATCGTTACGGTGTTCATAAGTCCGTTCTGAGCGGTATCCGCAAGTCTTCCGCATACGCCCGACTCTTTAAGAAGATTGCCGAGCATAAGCATGCCGAGAAGCGGCATAGCGTCGGGTAAAAGCAAGCCGACTATAAGCGAAACGATTATCGGGAAAGCAATCTTTTCGAATTTGCTTACCTTACGAAGTTGTTTCATTTTGATCTTGCGTTCTTCTTTCGTGGTTACCGCGCGCATAATCGGTTTTTGTATAATGGGTATAAGCGCCATATACGAATACGCCGAGATTGCGATTGCGGGAAGAAGATGTTCGGCAAGTTTTTTAGTAACGTAAATCGCCGTAGGTCCGTCCGCGCCGCCGATAATGGCTATCGCGCCCGATTCTGCGGGAGTAAAGCCGAATATGCAAAGCGCGCCGAAGAACGTAATGAATATACCGAGTTGCGCGGCAGCGCCGATAAGCATACTCTTCGGGTTTGCGATTAATGGACCGAAATCCGTCATAACGCCTATTCCGAGGAATATAATCGGCGGGAAAATTACCCAGTCAACGCCTTTGTATATGTAATAGAAAAGACCGAAATCTCTTATAACCTGCTCCGAAGAAACTGTCATGGCGGTATATACTCTGCCGTTCACTATACCACCGTCTTTAATTATCTCGGATAATTGTTTAATAGTCAAATCAGAATTTCCAAATAAAACCCTTAATTCATCAAGCGTTCCTCTTGCTACTTCGGTTTGAGTAGCCGTTTCGGTAATAATATACCCTTTCGTTCCGAACAAAACGTGATAAACGCCGGGGATATTTACTATGAACATACCGAAAGCAATCGGAAGTAAAAGAAGCGGTTCGAACTTTTTAACTATCGCAAGAAAGAAAAGTATACACGAAATCGCTATCATTACGAGATTTTGCCAACCGTAAGTCGTAAAATTCATGACGAGATCGTTTATACCCGTGCTTTCCCACAGGTTTTTAAGCGAATTGACGATAGTTTCGCCGAATCCGTCGTTCAGTAAAGTTAAAATACTATTCATTTGTACCTCTTAACCGATGACTGCCATAAGTTCGCCGGTATCGACGTTAGTTCCTTTATTGACCTTATAAGAAATGCGACCGTCGCAAGGCGCGGTAATATCGTTATCCATCTTCATCGCTTCGAGGACGAGAATAACGTCGCCTTTCTTGACCGTAGCGCCTTCCGCAAGAGAAAGAGCCTTGATAAGTCCGGGCATCGGAGCGTTTACTTTCGTTCCGTTTGCGGGAGCGGCTGCAACTGCTTTAGGAGCGGCTGCAACGGGTTTAACTTCGCTTACGACAGGCGTTACGGGAGCAGATTCGCCTGCCCCTACTTCTTCAACGCCTACCTGATATTGTTTACCGTCGATGGTTACTACAAAATTACGCATAAATTATCTCCTTAAATAATACTTAAAGGGCTTCCCCTTATTTTAATCTTTTGATTTTTTTGACTACGAATTCGTTATTCGCGGCGGGCGCAGACGAATAATAAGCGGAAATTGCCGCGATTATCGCAACTTTTACTTCGTCGGAAATATTGTCGCCGTCGACCGCAACGGGTTTTTCTTCGCTTAAATCGGGTAAAGTTACGGGCTTATTTTCTTTTTTCTTATCTTTATGAGAAAGAATCTTGCCGATACCGGTAACGCAAAGAACGAGAATAGTCATTCCGAGAAACGTTACGAACAGACCGAGAAAGAAAGTCAACAAACCCGTCTGCCACGACGGAATCGAACTCCAATCGGTTTTTGCCAATAAATTGTCCAACATCGTTTTACCTCACAATCGTCTGAAGCGCGGATATAACGTAAGAACGAACGAATTGCGGTTCGATGATATTGTCGATATATCCGTTTTTGGCGGCGTTAATCGGATCGGCGTTTTCTTCGGAATATCTCTCTTCGAGTTCGGAAAGTTTATCCTCCCTTACTTCGCCGAAGGCAATAGAAGTCGCCGCGCCGTTAAACAAACCGATTTTGGCGTTTGCAAACGCGTACGCGTAACCTACGCCGAGCGATTTGGATGCGAACAACGTATATCCGAGCCCTACCGCCTTGCCGTATACTACGGAAAGTCTTTTCGCTCCGTTTAATATTTCGGAAAGCCCGTATATCTTTTTAAGTATGGTGGAATTGCTCGTTTCGAGGTCGGCTTTTATACCGAGAGTATTGACGAACGTAAGAAGGGGTAAACCGTTTCTGTTCGCATACGCGGCAAAATCCGAAATTTTATCTATGACTTCGTTGGTCAATTCTACGCCGTCTTCCCCGCCTCCGAATACGACTGCGGCAACGCTCATTCCTCCTACCCTGCCTATGCCCGTAGCGACTTCGGGACAAAACTCCTTATTGAGTTCTATCATCTTTTTATCGTCGAAAACGGATTTAACGAGGCATCCGGGACAAACGGTTTCGTTGAGTGATTCGGTTACGCGGTTGAAATCGTCGTCGGTGTCAACTACGCTGCCGGAATATTCGGGTAATACCGAAAGAATATCCGCTATGGACGCTTTTACCTCGGCTAAATCTTTTACGGCGAAAGTAGTAAGCGAATTTTTAGCCGACGCCTTTACGCCCGCAACGGCTTCGTCGGAAAGATTCTTTCCGTCTGCCGCAGAAATAACGAGCGGACTTGCGTAAGCCGCGCGCGAACCTTCAAGCATGAAGTTGTAGTCTGCGCCTGCCGCCAGAACCGCAAACGAACCGTAAAGTTTACCCAAAACAACGGAAAACTGCGGAACGAGCCCTTTCAGGTCGCAAGAAGACGCGATAACGTCGGCGATTCCTTCGAGTACGTTTACCCCTTCGCCGACCTGAACGCCGAGCGAATCGAAAAGATAAACGACGGGATATTCGGTTTCGTACGCTTTATCGAGACACTTTTTGATTTTAAGGCAATTTGCCCTGCTTACGCCGCCGGAAAGAACTTTGACGTTCTGCGCAACCACGTAAACGGGAACGCCGTCAATCGTCGCGTAACCCGTTACGACGCCCTCGCCTTGCGTGTCTTCGCCGTAAAAATCGTTGTGCGAAAAACTGTAAGCGTCAAGTTCGACGAAACTCTTGTCGTCGGTTAAAGAGGCAATCTTTTCCCTAATATCGCGACCGCAGTCCAATAGAGCCGCCCTGCGCGATTTAAGCAATTCGATTTTATCCATAAACTCCTCCATAATAACAATTGTATTACATCGTCTCTATTATATACTGAAAAGCATTTTTTTGCAAGAAAAAAGACGCTTGTTCTTCGCGTCTTTTTTTTCGGTTTATTTGTATTATATTTCACTTGAAAATTTTTAACGATTTATTTCACGCCGACCGTACTTAAAAAGCGTTTGAACGCAAGCGTTCCCTGCTCGTCTTTTTTGAATACGGAAGTATTTTCGAGTATTTTTACGCAAGTGCGATTGATATAGTCTTTTACTATTCTTTCGGCTTCCGAACGTTCCGAAACGGACGGATGTTCGAGTAAAAGACGCTTTATCATATCTCTATGTACGAATAACGGTTTTTCTGAAGTCATATCGTCGTAATCGAACGATTTTTCTTTAGTTAAAACGTAAGTAATTTCTTCGATTTGTTTTTTAAGTCTGCCGGGTAAAATGTAGAGCCCCACCGCCTCTATTATCCCTATGCCCTCTTTTTTGATGTTATGGTATTCCGGATGAGCATGGAATACTCCGTCGGGATATTCTTCGGTCGTAATATTATTACGAAGAATGATTTCAAGACAATACTTACCGTCGGGCAACAACCTCACGAGCGGCGTGCAGGTGTTGTGTCTTTCGTCTATGGTATTGATAATACCGACCTTTTCGTCCGAATACGCCTTCCATCCTTCGACGATTTCGGTACCGAGTTCGCAAATGGTATTACGGTTATACCCCGTCATTCTGACGGCGGAATTATACCAGTTGAGAATAGAAATTTCTATATCCGGATATTTTTCAGCCGTGAGTTTATAAAGAGGAGCAGCCTTATGCATTGGCATTTCGTGTCTTCCGCCCTGATAATGCTCGTGATTGAGTATCGAGCCACCTACAATCGGCAAATCAGAGTTGCTGCCTATAAAATAATTCGGGAAAAGGTCAACGAAATCGAAAAGTTTGTTTATAGTTTCGCCCGTCATCTGCATGGGTACGTGTTTTTTATTGAACACTATGCAATGTTCGGAAAAATATGCGTACGGCGAATACTGCATCATCCACTCCTGCCCGCCGAGGGTTACGCTTACCGTTCTTAAATTTGCGCGCGGAGGATGCGAATAGTTGCCGAAATACCCTTCGTTTTCTTTACATAAAGGACAAGCGGGGTATTTATCCGTTTGCTTAGGCATTTGGGCAAGTTTCATTATGTCTTTGTTGTCTTTTTCAGGTTTGCTTAAATTTATGGTTATTTCAAGCACGTTATCGCCGTCTTTATAAGTCCAGCCGAGATTTCGCGAAATAGCGGTTTTCTGAACGTAGTCGTTCATGACGCTTATTTTGTAAAGATAATTACAGGCTTCCTGCGCGCCGAGTTTTTCGCGCATATAATTAAACGACTGATTTATTGCCGACGGGCGCGGAGTTATAAGACCGAATATATACGCAGCGAAAAGAGTCGCCTGCGTATCGTCGGGCGCTAAGCCGTTTTCTACGGCGTAATCTTTGATTTCGTTAAAAAATACGTCGGGAACGGACATTTCTTTTACGTAACTTAAATCGGGCTCGCCCACGTAGGCGGAATCTAAGTGAAATTCCTCAAGTAAAGTATTTCTCGTATATATGACGTCCAAATCGTCGAGATATAAAAATTCTTTGGCGTACGCGACGAGTTTTTCGACAAGTAATTTACCGTTTACCATTTTAACGCTCCGTATTGTTTTTATTTTCGTAGAATATTCTAACACTTTCGCAGTTATTTTGCAATAAAAATTCTCCGCAAAAATATTATTTTCTTGCGGGCGGAAGGCTGCCGCCGTGTCCTTCGCCTTCTTTGGTAAGTTTTTTATCTTTAAGCGATAAACCTCTTTGCATTACGCCTGTGCCGTATTTATCTCTCAATTTACCTACCGTTTTCATGAGATTCAGTCTTTTATCGTATTCCTTTCCGTTTTCGTCTATTTCCACCTGTTCGGCTTCGACGAAATCGAATACCGTTACCGAAAGGCTTCTTACGGGACTTTTCCATTCGTAATTTTCATTGAAAAGTTTCATTGCGGCTTTGAAGAAATCGTCCGAAAGTGTAGACGGATATTCTAATCTGTCTTGTTTTGACATCCAGTTCAACTCGCTGTCGCGTACGCCGATCGAAATGCCTTTCGCCCTGCCGATATCGTAACGTAAAAGTCGTTCGGAAACGCTTTCGCAAAGCGATGAAAGCATAACGGCAGCGTCTTCGGCATTCGTCAGATCTCTGTAAGACGTAACGCTGTTTCCGACCGATTTTATTTCGTCGTCTTCACCCGATTTCGTAACGGGCGAATTGTCTTCGCCGTTCGCGTAATGCCATAGATTTTCTCCGATTTTGCCTAAATATTTTGAAATATAAGATAAATCGTTTTTCGCCAAATCGCCTATTGTTTTAACGCCTATTCTTTCCAATTTGTCAAGCGTGGAACGCCCTACGAAAAGTAAATCGCCGACGGGTAATTTCCAGACTGTATCTTTGTAATTTTCAGTCGAAATAACGGTCGTTCCGTCGGGCTTTTTCATATCACTGCCGAGTTTCGCGAAAACTTTATTGAAACTTACGCCGACCGATACGGTCAAACCCAATTCTTCTTTTACTCTTTCCCGTATCTCGTCTGCAATCTCTCTTCCCTTTTCGACAGACCCCGCGCCCGAAACGTCTATCCACGCTTCGTCTATCCCGAAAGATTCCAAATCTTCGGAATATTCTCTGTACAAAGCCTTCGCCTGTTTACTCCAGTAAGCGTAACGTTCGTGACTTGCTTCGACGAATCGTATTTCGGGGCAAAGTTTTTCGGCGTCTTTTATCGTCATTCCCGTTTTTACGCCTTTTTCTTTCGCTTTTTGATTTTTGGCGAGAACTATACCGTGTCTGTCCTCGACGCTTCCGCATACTGCCATATATCCGTTTGCGAGTTCCGGGGCGTATTTACATTCTACCGAAGCGAAAAAATTATTCAGATCAATGTGTAGAATCACTCTTTCCATCAGCGTTCTTTCTTTTGAAAAATCCTCTTATTTTTTTCTCTATTGTTTCGCCGTTTTTATAGATAATAACGCATAAAACGCACGTTATTACGAAAATGCAGATCCAAAGCGTAATACCCCACCACGTATCGAACGGAATAATTTTTCCGCCGAGCGAGTAGGACGACAAAACTATGCCTATAATTCTCGTTACCGTTATCATTATGAGATAAAATTTTACGCTCATCGTCGAAAGCCCCGCCACGAAACAAAGTACGTCGTCAGGGAAAAACGGAAACAAAAACATAAACGTCAATACTATTGTATCTTTTCCTTTGACAAGTTGCAAGCCTTTTTGCAAACTTTTTTCGCCGATTATCCAACTTACTACTTTATACCCCAGATATCTGCCTATAAAAAACGCGATTATCGATGCGGACAAGATTCCTATCAGACTGTACAACGCGCCGTAAAACGGACCGAAAAGCGCAACGCCCGCCCCGATCGTTACCATTGACGGTATAGGAAGTACTACGACCTGCAAAAACTGAATCGCGATAAATATCGGAACGGTAAACCTTCCGTAACTCGCCACGTAAGAACGAAGCCCTTCGATGCTCCCTATCTTATCCCATAACCCCGAAACTTTTACCGCGTAAAGCACGAGCAAAACGACTGCAAACGTTCCGAGAAGAACCGCCGTAATTTTATATACGAATTGTTTATCGCGTAAACCGAAGATGACGGCTATAACGGTACAAATCGTTACTATAATTGATAAAAGAGTTTCGACGACGATTGTGTGTTTATTAAAAAACGCAATATCGGTTACTTCAACGTACAATATACCGAACGTTAAAGTTGCCGCCCCGAGAAAAATCAGAATAAAGGCAGAAAATAATTTTTTCATAATTCCGGCGGTACGGCGCCGTTTTTTATTCCCGTTACCCATACATATAGTATATTCGGCATAAAAATATTTATTTTATTAGAAAAAAACAATTGTAAAACAGTTGATAATTTTTATTTTATGTTGTATAATACAAAGGCTGTTTCGAGGTGTAGCGCAGTTTGGTAGCGCGCTTGGTTCGGGACCAAGAGGTCGTGGGTTCAAGTCCCGTCACCTCGACCAAAAAGAGCGACGTATTTTGCGTCGCTCTTTTTTTTGCGTTTAGCGAGGCGCGCCACGGCTTCATATACGCACCGATCCTGCCAAAAGTAAAAGCACACCGAAACCGGTGTGCTTTTACTTTTGGCAGGGGAGACGCGATTCGAACACGCAACCTACGGTTTTGGAGACCGCTACTCTACCGTTGAGCCACTCCCCTACGCATTAAGCATACATATTCTACACTAATTTATCGTTTAAGTCAAGAAAAAGTATATCTGTTTTCAAAATTTATTTACGGCTAATATTTTTGTCCGGCATCGCTTAAAAACTTCATTTTTTCGCATTCGTAATTTAGAAATTTCTTTACATCTTTCCAGTCCGGCATGTAGCGCGAAAGCATTGCCTTAAACCCCGCGCCGTGATTTGCGTAACGAATATGACAAATCTCGTGCAACACGACGTATGAGATGCATTTTTCGGGCATATTTGCAAGATAGAGCGAAAAATTGAGTTTTTTAGTCGAGCAATTGCAACTCCCCCAGCGGGTTCGCATTAGTTTTATCGTATAACCCGACGATTTCAGACCGGTAACGGTTTCCCAGAACGAAATCAGTCGTTCTATACTTTCCGATAACTTGTTTTTTAAGTAATACGATATTACCTTATCGGCATACTTTCTCTCGTTGTTTTCGACGTAAAGGGTTATTTTGTCGTTTGTTTCTATAACGTTCGGTTTTCCTTCCACCGTTTCAAAAATTTTTTTTACTCCGAAAACGTATATGTACCCGTCATCATAGTAGTTTCCGCCGCTGTTCGCCTTTTTACGTTCGATCGCTCGTCTGACACTTTTAATATTATCGGAAAAGAATTGTTCTACGGTTCTTTCGGATACGAAAAACGGCGCCGTTATAACTACGCGGTAATCGTCCGCTATCCTGATATACATATTTTTAATTCTTTTACGGATAACGGTAATTTTAATTCCGTCGTAAATAGTTTCCATATATACTGATATAACGTAAAAACCCGCCGCGTTTCCTTTCGGACGCGGCGAGAATTATACGATTATTTTGCGTAGTCGACTGCCCTGTATTCTCTTATGACGTTGACTTTGATCTGCCCCGGATATTCCATCTCGCTCTCGATCTTTTTGGCGATGTCTTTCGCGAGGAACATAGCCTGACTATCGTCAATCTGTTCGGGTTTAACCACGACTCTGACTTCTCTGCCCGCCTGAATTGCGTAAGCCTTGTCTACACCCTTGAAACTCGAAGAAATCGTTTCGAGTTGTTCGAGCCTTTTTACGTAATTCGTAGTAGTTTCGCGTCTTGCGCCCGGTCTTGCTCCGGATATAGCGTCGGCAGCCTGAACCAGTACCGCTTCGATACATTTGGGTTCTACGTCACCGTGGTGAGCCTGTATGCAGTTAATTACGTTTTTGCTTTCTTTATATTTTTTCGCAAGATCCGTTCCGATTTGAATATGCGTACCCTCGACTTCGAAATCTACCGCTTTACCGATGTCGTGGAGCAAACCTCCGCGTTTGGCAAGATTTACGTCTACCCCGAGTTCGGAAGCCATAAGGCCCGCGAGATGAGCGACTTCGAGAGAGTGCTGCAATACGTTCTGGCCGTAACTCGTTCTGAATTTAAGCCTGCCGAGCAATTTGATAAGTTCGGGATGAATACCGAACAAACCGACCTCGAACATTGCGGCTTCACCCGCTTCCTTAATCTGAACGTCAAGATCTTTTCTGACCTTTTCGACCGTTTCTTCGATTCTGGCGGGATGAATTCTTCCGTCTGCGATAAGTTTTTCAAGCGCGATTCTCGCAACTTCTCTTCTTACGGGGTCGAAACCAGAAACGATTACGACTTCGGGCGTGTCGTCTACCACGAGTTCTATGCCAGTTGCGTTTTCGAGAGCGCGAATATTTCTTCCTTCGCGACCTATAATCCGCGCCTTCATATCGTCGCTCGGAAGAGGAACGACGGAAACCGTAATTTCGGAGGCGTGATCGGTTGCGCAACGCTGAATTGCAAGACTAATGATGTCTTTAGCCTTTTTATCGGCTTCGTCCTTAGCCTCCTGTTCCATATTTCTGACCTGCACCGCCACGTCGCGACGTGTTTCGTCGAGAATAGAGTCGGAAAGTTGCTGTTTTGCTTCTTCCTTCGTAAGCCCCGAAATTTCTTCGAGTTTCGCTACTACGCTTTCGAATTCTTTGTCTATTTTTTCCTGTTTTTGATTGATAGACGCAATTTTCTTATCGAGTTCGCGTTTCTGCTGTTCGAGTTCTTCGTTTTTCTTCAAAAGATTGTTGTCTTTTTTATTAAGTAACTCGTCTTTCTGATTGAGCCTTTGCTCCATTTTCTGGAGTTCGATTCTTTTTTCCTTCGTATCGCGCTCAAAATCGTTACGAAGTTTTAAGTCCTGCTCTTTTGCCTCCAAAGCCACTTCTTTGCGCATTTTTTTGCACTCGGATTCGGCGTCGGAATACATTTTTTGTATTTTCTCGTTTACGGAATTGGCTTTCGCTTTATTCAAAACGACACAAATTATCGCTACGACGGCTGCGCCGAACGCGAGTCCCGCCACCGCTCCGATTACCGCTACGACGACGGGGGACAACAAAAGCAGGGAGTTTAACGTTGCCATGGTTAGCCTCCCGAAAAATTTATTTGGAATAATCTAAATAATAAAATTGCTTTTACCGTTAGTTTTATACCACAATATATTGTATATTATATTCCGAATAAAGTCAAACGAAAATTAAAAAAAACGACCTCATTTCGGGAAAATTTTCCGAAATGAGGTCGATAATGTCTTATTTTAATTTTTTTACGAGATTTTCAACGGTAAGCCCGGCCAAGTACAGTTGTTTTTCTACCGACGCGTGAGCGACGTATTCGTCGCCGAACGCTATATTGCTTACCCTGCAGTCGATTTCGTTACCGATTAAAAAAGTATTTACCGCGCTGCCGAATCCGCCGCTTAAAACGTTTTCTTCAATCGTAACGATATTTTTGCCGACCAACGAACGTAAAAACTTTTCGTCGAGCGGTTTTACGCATCTGGCGTTGACAACGGTAAACTTTTTATCGGTAGCGGATTTTGCATCGTAAGCGACTTTCAAAGCCCTCGGGCCGACGGCTAATACCAAGTTTTGTTCGACGTTCCCGTCGACTTCCCATAAATCGTCGCATCCGAAAGCGAAGTGATTGTCGAAATCCGCGTGTTTGCCGTTCGGATACCTTATCGCGCAAGGCGCGTTCAGAGATAAAGCGTATTCAAACGCCGATTTAAGTTCTGCGGTATCTTTCGGCGCAAGCACTGTCATTTCCGGCATAGAAGTCAAGTACGATAAGTCAAAAAGCCCTTGGTGCGTCATGCCGTCGTATCCGACCGCCCCCGCCCTGTCGATCATAAATATCACGGGAAGTTTCTGCATGCACACGTCCTGCATTATCTGATCGTAAGACCTTTGCAAAAACGTGGAATAAACGCAAACGACGGGTTTTAATCCCCCCGCGGCTTGCCCTGCGGCAAACGTAACGGCGTGCTCTTCCGCTATCCCGACGTCGAAAAACCGATTCGGAAACCTGTTTGCAAAATCTCTTAAGCCGGTTCCTTCTTTCATACCGGCGCATATCGCCGTAATTTCGCGGTTTTCGGATGCCGCATTACATAAAATTTCTCCGACTGCGGTTGAAAAAGATCCTGCCCCGGTATCGAAATTTTTGCCGACGCCGTGATAACTTTCGGCGTCGTTTTCGGCCTCCGTCATTCCTTTGCCTTTTTTCGTCCGAAGATGTAAAAGAACGGCTTTGTCCGAATATTTCAGATTTTCAAGTATATTTACGACTTCTTTTATATCGTTACCGTCGAATATTCCGACGTACTTAAATCCGAGTGCCTCGATTGCCGTTACGCTGTTAATACTTATTTTTATAGACTTTTTTACCCGTTTAAGCCATTTCCCGATAAAACTTTTACCTATCGTTCTATTGGCAAAATTCATGAATTTACCGTATGTTTTTCTCGTTCTCATTTTCGAGAAGAACTTATACATTCCGTTATTGTTACGGGAAATCGACATGCCGTTGTCGTTCAGAATTATAATAAGTTTTTTAGGTTTTATATCGCTTGCGGAAAGCGCTTCGAGATTTTCGCCATTAAAAAGCGAAGCGTCTCCTACCACGTCGATTACCGTATAGTCCTGACCTTTCGCATCCCTCGCCGCGCAATATCCGAGGCACGCCGATACCGAATTACCCGCATGACCCGCCCCGAACGGATCGTAGACGCTTTCGGACGGAATAGGAAAACCGCCCGCTCCGCCGTCTTGTCTGACGTTTGCGATATCGTTATCCCTGCCGCTTAAAATTTTGTGCGCGTAGCATTGATGCCCTACGTCGAAAATCAATTTATCGGTCGGAAAATCGAAAACGCTATAAAGCGCGACGGTAAGATCGACCGCGCCTAAATTAGAGGACAGGTGTCCGCCGTTGGCGTCAACCGCTTCTATTATCCGTTTTCGTACGTCCGACGCAAGTTCTTCCAGTTCGGGAACGGTTAAACCTTTTACGTCAGACGGAGTTTTTATGTTTTCGAGCACAACCGAAATCTCCGAGCCTTATTCGGCGTATATTCTAACTATATTTACTATAACTTCCGCCATTTTTTCAAGCGTGAAAGACGGAATGAATTCTTTTCTGCCGTGGAAGTTAAATCCGCCGGTAGAAAGATTCGGACACGGCAAACCTTCGTAAGAAAGTCTTGCTCCGTCCGTTCCGCCCCTTATGGGAGTGACGAACGGCTCTACGCCCGCCAAAACGAAAGCCTTTTTCGCATTAGCGATAAGATGATAGTTATCGGCGATTATGTCCGCCATGTTATAATAACTGTCTTTCAGTTCCGTTTCAAACGTACCAGCGCCGTACTTGTCGTTCAAAAATTCGGAAATCTTTATAAAAAACCGCTTTTTATCCTCAAATTTAGATTTATCGTGGTCGCGGATGATATACTTTGCGACGCACTTTTCGACTCCGCCGTTTACCTCGTCAGCCATATAAAATCCTTCGTAATTTTCGGTATGAACCGGTCTTTCCGCGATCGGTAACAGCGAGTGAAATTCGCAGAATAAATCTATCGCGTTCTTCATTACGTTCTTCGCGCTTCCGGGATGAATACTTACGCCGTTCACTTTGACGGTAGCGGCGGCGGCATTGAAGTTTTCGTACTCTATTCCGCCGAGTTTATCTCCGTCTATCGTGTAACCGAAGTCCGCGCCGAAACGTTTCACGTCGAATTTATCCGTCCCCCTGCCGATTTCTTCGTCGGGGGTAAACGCGATTAAAACGTCGCCGTGCATAATGCTCTTATCGTTTGCAAGTATTTCGGCAGCAGTCATAATTTCGGCTACGCCCGCTTTATCGTCCGCGCCGAGAAGCGTTTCGCCGTCGGTTACGATAAGTTCTTTCCCGATATATTCCTGGAGATACGGATTGTCGCCGACGGTAATTTTTATGCCGTTTTTAAGCGTAATATCACCGCCGTTGTAATTTACGAATTGCGGATTTACGTTTTTACCGCTTACTGCGGGCGAAGTATCGACGTGAGATATAAAACAAATACGTTTAAGCCCCTTTTTAGTTGCGGGAATAACCGCGGTAACGTAACCGTTTTCGTCCATATCGGCTTTAAGCCCGAAACTTTTCAGTTCGTTTTTAAGTTCTTCGAGAAGAACTTTTTGCCCGTCCGTACTCGGAAATGACGAAGAATTTTCGTCGGAAGTCGTTTCGAATTTTACGTATTTCAAAAATCTTTCTTTAGCCGTCATGATTCGTTTAGCCTATAAAAGCGACGAACGCTTCGTAAGTACTGTAAAGATCCGCTTTAGATACGACTTCGTAAGGGGCGTGCATCGAAATAACGGGAACGCCTATATCGATCGTATCGATATTAAGTTTGGATATATATTTGGCTACGGTACCGCCCCCGCCCGCGTCGACTTTGCCGAGTTCGGCCATCTGCCAGTTGACGCCTGCTTTTTCGAACGCTCTGCGAACTTCGCCTACGAGTTCCGCTCTCGCGTCGTTTGAGCCGCTCTTACCGCCCGCTCCCGTAAATTTGCAAAGAGCCGTTCCGCACGCTACAAGACTCGAATTTCTCTTTTCGAATACGTTTGCGAAGTTGGGGTCGTAACCAGCCGTAACGTCCGCCGAAAGGCATTTACTGTTAAGTCTTACGAGCGAAGCGGGTTTATTTTGCGAAGCCGCAAGAAAATCGAGAAGATCGGAGAAAATCTCGCATTGCATGCCGGTAGGACCTTCGCTGCCGATCTCTTCTTTATCCGCAAGTATAACGACGACGGTATGTAAAGTGTCTTTGCTTTCGCCGAGAGCCGTTATTGCGGGATAAGAACAAACTTTATCGTCGTGTCCGTACGCGCCGATCAGCGAACGGTCAAAGCCTACATCGCGGGCTTTGAACGCAGGTACCGCGCACAACTCCGCGCTGATAAAATCGGTTTCTTTCATACCGTAACGCTCGTTGAGTTTTTGCAAAACCGTAAGTTTTACCTTTTCTTTTACGTCTTCGTCCTTAAACGGTAAACCACCGACCAGAACGTTGAGGGTTTCGCCGTCGATTCCGCTCGCAAGCGGTTTGGTTACCTGTTCTCTCGCAAGATGAGGAAGTAAATCGTTAATATAGAATACGGGATCGCTATCGTCTTCGCCGACGACTACGTTGACCGTTTCTCCGTTTTCGAGAACGACCGTACCGTGAAGAGCAAGCGGGATAGCCGTCCATTGATATTTTTTAATGCCGCCGTAATAATGCGTTTTCAAAAACGCCATTCCGCCCTCTTCGTAAAGAGGAACCTGTTTAATGTCAAGTCGGGGCGAATCGATATGCGAAGCAAGTATTTTAACTCCGTTTTCAGCCATATCTTCGCTGCCCACTTTGAACATCATGAAATATTTATTGCGGTTTGAATAGTATTTTTTATCGCCCGCTTTAAGCGTTTCGCCGAAAACGTAAGGAGTATACCCTTTCGATTCGGCATACGCTATTGCCTGACTTACCGCTTCGCGTTCCGTCTTCGCTTTATCGAGAAACGCCGCGTAACCTTTCGCGTATTCGTACGCTTTCTCTATTTTTTCTTCGGAAGAAATTTCAAAAAAGTTTTCTTTCTTGTAAACGAGAGATTCTTCGAGTTTTGCGCCCGGACTCTTTTCTTTATTGCCTGACATATTTCGTCCTCCGTAACGTAATTTTTTCTCATTATAGCATTATTTTTGAATAATATCAACAAATTATATCGGACGAAACGGATATTTTCTCTTTCGATAAATTTTATTTCACCAAAATACGCCGTTTTTATGCTTTTTACTTTACAACGATAAGACAAACGGGTATAATTTGGAAGTCAACCGATAATATCGGCTGAAAAACGCGTACGCGGCAAAATTAAAAAAGGACTATACGAAAAATGATAAAAGAATACCGTTTCAGAAATCTCGATTATATCATCTCTTACCCCGAAAATTACAAAGAAGGCGATCTCTACCCCATTGTTTTTCATACGCCGGGCGCAGGAGCGCGCGGAAGAGATTTAAGCCTCATAGAGAAAAATATCGGGCTTATCGACAGACAAAACGAAGGTAACGAATATCTGAATAAATGCCTTATCGTCATTCCTCAATGCTACGCGCAGAATTGGTTCGATATATACGACGAACTTCGCGATTTGTGCGATTATATCTACAATTCGCCGTTTACCGATAAAAGCAGATTTTACGGTTCGGGCATAAGTATGGGCGGCTATGCGATTTATCAATTGTTTATGACTTTTGCAGACAGATTCGCGGCAGGTATAGTTTGTTGCGGCGGAGGTATGTACTGGAACGCCGAACGTATAAAAAATATTCCGTTATGGATATTCCACGGGATACAGGACGACGTTATTTTCGTCGAAGAGGCAATACGAATGACCGATAAACTACGCGGCTTCGGCGGAAAAGTCAGACTTACCCTTTACGACAATTGTTGCCACGACAGTTGGACGAAAGCCTATAACACCCCCGAATTGTACGAATGGCTGCTTTCGCAAAAAAAGTAATCGATAAACCGCAAATTTTAAGAGTTTTCAAAAAACCCGCCGACAGCAAAGAATTTTCTGTCGGCGGGTTTTTAACTGTAATCTTAGGTTATATTGCTTCTTTTTGAGAGCCCGTAGGATTGGTTATACTGTATCCTACGTTGACGAGATGATCCGCAACGCGTTCGAGTCCGGATATAAGCGACGAATAATACGGGCTGCACTCGACGCTGCACTGCCCTTCCGCAAGACGCGCAAAATGCTCCGCGGTGAGTTTTCTTTTAAGTCCGTCGACGTCGTTTTCGAGTTCGGAAAGCCTTGTCAGAAGCGTTTTATCCTGCGTTTCGAAAGCCTCTCTCGAAACCGAAAACATTTCGGTTACCTTATCGTACATTTTCCGGACTTTTTCCTGCGCCTGCGCGGAGAAAGAAAGTTTTTTCCTGCTCATATCTTCTACGATGCCGAAAAAGTTCTCCGCATGGTCGCCTATCCTTTCAAGGTCGTTTAAGACGTGGAAATACGAACCGATTACGGTTTCGTCGCTTTGTTCTACGTCAACCGATAACTTAATAAGAAAATCTGTCAACGCAGTGTTCGTAAAATCGATTATATCCTCGTTTTTATGTATTTCTTCTCCGTCGTCGATACTTTTTGTTTCTTCGGCGTAAAAAGACAACCCGATATTCTTTTCCACCAGACTCATCATATACTCGATTTCTTTTTTTACCTGCATCAAAGCGACGGGAGCCATCGAAAGCAGACGTTCGTCGACGTATCTGAGCGTAAATTCTTCTTTTTTCTCCGTTTTATCTTTAATGACGAAACGGGAGAATCTTACTAATTGTTTTACGAACGGAAGAAGCAGACACGTAGTAGTCACGTTGAATATTACGTGAAACGCGGATATACGCATCTGCAGAACCATCGCGCCGTTACCCGGAAACATTGCCGTCAAAAGATCTACGACCGGTTGGCGGAATATCCAGATTATTATCGTGAATAATACCGTTCCTATTACGTTAAACGTGAAATGTATAAGCGCTACCCTCTTTGAATTTGCGTTTGCTCCGACCGAAGCGAGCAATGCGGTTACACAAGTGCCGATATTTGCTCCGAGTACGATAAACAACGCAAGATCCAAAGGCAAAACGTTGCTGCCAACCATCGTTATAACGACGCCGGTGGCGGCAGAAGAACTTTGTATCAACGCCGTAAATATCATACCAACTACAATAAGAAGCAGCGGAAAATCTATAACCCCGAATATGCGTTTGAATAAATCTTTAACGAGCGGATTTCCGAAAGCCTGTTCGCTGCTCATAACGTTAAGCCCGACGAAAATCAGTCCTAAACCGCAACAAAGACTACCCGCGATTTTAACTTTCTCTTTTTTCGTAAAGCCCATCAGTACGCCTACGAAAGCAAGCAGGTACATAACCATATTGAAATAGTCGTTTTCAAGAGCGACGAGAACGCCCGTTATCGTAGTGCCTATATTCGCGCCCATGATTATGGGCGTCGCTTGCATAAGCGTCATAACTCCGGCGTTTACCAGTCCGATTACCATTACCGACGTTGCCGACGAACTCTGAATAATAGCGGTAACCCCCGCGCCTATTCCGACACCGGAAAAACGGTTGTTACTTATCTTTTCAAGTAACTTTTTCATTCCGTTTCCCGCGCACTTTTCAAGGGCGTCACCCATAAAATTCATACCGACTATGAATACGCCGACGCCGGCAAGCAGCCATATAAGACTTTGTATTAACTGTAATATTTCCTGCGCTGTCATATTATTTATCTCCTGTAAATTAACGAAAATCCGATTCAAATTATTTTCACTATAACAAAAAACAGCGATTATTACAACCGCATAAGTGCAATAACCGCCTGTTTACCGAAAATTTACAATGACTTTACATTAACTTTACAATTGAAATACTTTTTTATTATACTAAAAAACCGAGATAAAAATCTCGGTTTTAGTTGTGTATGTTTATTTAATTACTCGATTTTTTACCATTGCACTTCGAGCATAAAACCTGTAAATTCGATGGGATACTTTTACCGCCCTTTTTTATCGGTATAATATGATCGATATGTAGCCCGACACCGTCGGGCATATATTTCCCACAAATTTGGCAAGTGTAATTATCTCTTAATGCTATATCGTCTCTTAACGCCGTTGTCATTCTTTTTCTTTGTTCTTTCGAATAATATTCTGATATTGTACATTCAAAATTTATTTTTTTAAGTGCGTTATACCTTCGTTTAATATACTCGAAATTATATGAATACTCTGATGCCTGAACGTATGCCTTATATGATGATTTTACATAATTCACTTGTCTGTATCGAGTTTGCTGTCGCATTAACTCAAAACAAAACATACCTTCATCATCGAGAACTTCTGTAAATTGTCGCGTGCGTAATTTTTTTATTTTACTCTTTTGGATCCTATCTTGACAGTCTGATTTCCACTGTTTTACATCTTCAAAATGTTGTGAAAATTCACCTATACCGTTCTTAATCAGGTAATTATCGATCAAATTGTTAATATCAGGCGATCTTTTACCTGATACGTCAAATTGTATGATATAGTAGGGATATTTGAATGGGGACTTAAAAATAGCGTACAATACAACTATTGATACAACAATTACGATAATCGCAAGCAATACACATAAGAAAATTTTCAACATTTCAATTACCTCTTCTACCTCCGATATTTTAACATATATTTCGATTTCTATCAAGCGTATTTTGCTAAAACAAATAAAAGCAATAAAATTTATTTAGTGCTTTTGCGTGCGTTAATTTTGTAAAAGCAATGATTTACATGGCAATCCTGTTATCGTCTACCCTATAATTTACATAAAAAAAACGAGAAATAAAGGAATTCGCTCCGCTTGTTTTTAGTCGTAAAATCTTATAAATGCGATTTTAATTCTCGCTCATTTAAGCGACCGTACACTCGCTATCAAGGGATCACAAACAACCGTTTCGCCGGTTGTTTTGCCGGCACGTTTTTCCGTAAAGTATAAGCGCTTCGTTACGAGCCGACTGCCAACCCGTTCAAAGCCCTTTGACAATACGAAAAAAAGCAAGAAATACGAACTGAAACGGTTCGTATTTCTTGCTTCTGGCGGAAAGAGAGGGATTCGAACCCTCGATACGTTGCCGTATACCTGATTTCGAGTCAGGGCCGTTATGACCACTTCGATATCTTTCCGTAACGCTTAACAGTTACTCGTTAAGCATAAACATTCTATATGATTTCTTTAATTTTGTCAATGAAAAAGCGCGTTATTTTTTAATTTTTTTATTTTTGTCATTTTCGGAATTTTTGTTTCGGAATAACGACTGTTGAAAATTTACAAAATCGTAAATTTTGCTCACTTGTATAGTTTTATCATTGTACAATAGTACAAAAGTTTACTGCGTAATCAATTTTATTTATTATGATATATTTTATACGTTAGTATTTATTTGATATTCGGTTACTTATTCACATAGTTATGCACATTTGCACATTATATCATTTTACAACATTTGTACTATTTTATATAATTGTAACAAATTTAAGTCCACACCGTGCTAATAATTGTACATTTGTACTATTTTATATTTTTGTAATTTTTTGCTTTATTTTTTTTCGACGATGTTGTATAATATTATACGCATGTACAAATTTTAAGGAAAAACGATATGAAAGAATACAGAAGCGCAATCAGATCGAGAAATATGATTAAAAGGGCATTTATCGAATTGCTGGATGAAAAGGCTATTTCAGACATTTCGGTGGTTGATATCGTCAATCGCGCAGATATAAGCAGGAATACATTTTACGCGCATTACGACGACGTTTTCTGCGTTCTTGAAGAACTTGAAAACGATTTTATAGGTAAATTACGTATTTACATAGGCGAAGGAAAGGATAACGTCGACGAGTATACTCCCCTGCCGTTATTTGAAAAAGTGACCAGATTTATCGAAAAAGACGCAGATACGGACAGAATTTTTATATCTAATCCGTTTGCCGATAGTTTTTACGCAAAAGTTAAAAATCTGATTATCGAAAAAATCAAAGCCAACGTTTCACCCGATTTAATCGTCGACGAAAACGAATTCGTCGCGCTCTCAGAGTGCGTGGCAAGCGGCTTTATAAGTTTATATCGTCAGAACCTTAAAGGCGAAACCGCTCTTACCGTCGACGAAATAGCCAATTATTGCGCGAATATTTTCATTAACGAATTAAAAAAATAAACTAAAAAGTATATAAAAACACTGCGATTGTTCAAAACAATCGCAGTGTTTTTTACGTACAATTAACCTATCGTTTCGGTATCGAAAGAAACTTTAACAAGTTCTTTTGCTTCGTTTATATTCTTTACCGCTCCGTCGTACAACAATTGAGAGAGCGCGTTACCTATCGCGGTCGCCTCTACGGGACCGGCGACGACGTGTCTGCCCGTGCGTTTTGCGGTCAACTCGTTGAGATATGCGTTCTGACACCCACCGCCTACGATATGAATCGTATCGAATTTATACCCAGTAACTCTTTCAACGGTTTCAACCGCTCTTTTATAGCAAACGGCTAAACTGTCGTATACGCAAAGCGCGATTTCGCCCGGCGTTTCGGGAACTTTTTGACCCGTTTTACGGCAATAATCCTTAATCGCTTCAATCATAGACGCGGGCGCAAGGAAAGAGTTATCGTTTACGTCGACTATGCTGTCAAAATCTTTAACTTCTTTCGATAACGTAACGAAATCGCCCCAACTGTATTTTTTGTTATATTCGCGGCGAACGCATTGAATCATCCAAAGACCCATAATATTTTTCAGGAATCTCGTTGATCTCTCGTATCCGCCCTCGTTGGTAAAGTTTTCTTTAAGAGCCTCTTCGGTAGAAATAGCCACCGGGCTTTCAATTCCGAGAAGCGACCAAGTACCGCTCGAAATATAAAGAGGTTGACCGATTTCGGGAACAGCCATTACCGCGCTTGCCGTATCGTGCGTAGCCGGCAAAACGACTTTAAGGTCGTAACCGATTTCTTTTGCGATTTCGGGTTTTAAGTTGCCCACGAAAGTCGCGGGATCGGAAAGTTCTTTGAAAAGTTTTTCGGGTAAATCGAGTTCTTTTACCGTTTCCATATCCCAATCGCGGGTTCTCGCGCTCATAAGCCCGGTAGTCGAAGCATTAGTAAATTCGTTCTTCATTACGCCCGTCAAAAGATAATTGAAGAAATCGGGCATCATTAAAAATCTTTCCGCTTTATCTAATTTACCCGAAAGTTTATCGGTATAGAGTTGATAAATCGTGTTATAAATCTGAAATTGAGATCCCGTTCTTTTATAGAGAGTTTCAAACGGAATTATTTCGTGTACTTTTTTAATCGGCTCTTCCGTTCTGCCGTCGCGATAGGCGTAAACGTCGCCTATAACCTTTCCGTCTGCGTCTATAAGAGCGTAATCTACGCCCCAGGTATCAATACCGACGCTTACGGGAATTTTACCCAGCTTTTTACATTCTTTAAGCCCCGCGATGATGTTCGAGAATAACTTTTCGTATTCCCAGACGAGATGTCCGTCTTTTTGTGTCATTCCGTTTTCAAAACGATATACTTCTTCCAAAACGAGTTTTCCGTTTTGTACGGAAGAAAGAATGTGTCTGCCGCTCGACGCGCCGATATCAATCGAAAGATAATACTTCATTGTAATTTCCACTCCTTGCAGTCCTGTATATATAATACATTATTTTCGGGGTAATTGCAAGGTTTTTTTCGATTTTTCGTTATTTTATTCCAAAAATTCGTTTCGTTTTATTTCAGACCTCAATTTATATATCGCTTTTTTTTCCAATCTCGAAACGTAAGATCTCGAAATTCGCATAAGCGAAGCAACTTCGCGCTGCGCGAGAGGTCTTCCTCCCAACAATCCGAAACGAAGACATACGATTTTATATTCCCTTTCCGTAAGACAATTTTTCATTATGGCGAGAAAATTATCGCGAAGTACCGAATTTTCCACCTTGTCAAGCACTCCCTCGCCTTTTTCGGCGAGCAAATCCATTACGGTGAGTTCGTTCCCGTCTTTATCCGATCCGATGCCCTCGTATATCGAAACGTTGTTCTTATGTTTCTTGTTCGCTCTTATAAGCATAAGTATTTCGTTTTCGATACACCTCGCCGCGTAAGTGGCAAGTTGCGTTCCTTTGTCGGTTTCATAAGAATTTATCGCCTTTATAAGCCCTATAGACCCGACCGAAATGATATCGTCCTGTTCTTCCGCGCCCTGATATTTTTTCGCAACGTGCGCTACGAGCCGCAGATTATGTCTGATAAGAATCTCCCTGGCATGTAAATCGCCGTTTTCTTTGTATAGTTTCAGATATTTTTCTTCCTCCTCGGAAGAAAGCGGTTTCGGGAAGCCGTCGCCGCCTATACTTGAACAAAAAAATACGATTTTGGCGATTATCAACCTTATAAAATCAAAAAACATAAGCCACCCTCTTTAAGGATAACTTATGTTTCTTTTTGTCGGATTATGTCATTATCTGACGTTTGGCGTACCGTCGAACTTTTGCCTGCGCATCCATATCTTCATTACCGTTTTATGCGGAAGAATTTTCGCGCCGAGTTTCTGAAAATTATTGATTTTCCCGTAAACGGACATATCTTTATTTTTATAAGCGTCGCGAATCGCTTTTTTAACGACTTTTACCGCGTCGTACATTACCCCGTAATTTATGACCACCGTTTTTTCTTCGCTATTTATCGCCCTGTCGAAAAACTCTGTTTTTACCCAGTACGGACATACGGCAGTAACGCTGATTTTTCTGTACTTCAATTCGACGTTGAGCGCCCTCGAATAACTCAGAACGAAGGCTTTGGTCGCAGCGTAAACGTTTATATACGGTATCGGTTGAAACGCGGCGCACGACGCAACGTTTATAATCTTCGACCCTTCGCTCATAAAAGGCAAAGCGGTAGCGCACGCGGAAACGACCGCCTTACAATTAAGATCTATCATATTCAGTTGCGTTTCAAGCGGAATTTTTTCGATATGACCGAATTTGCCGAACCCCGCGCAGTTCACGAGAAGTTTTATAAGCGGCTTTTCTTTTTCAAGCGCGTTTTTTATAACGTCGAAACTTTCCTGCTTCGATAAATCGAGCACAAAGATTTTAAGCGGAGTTTTTACTTCGCCTTTTAACTCTTTCAGTCTTTCTTCGCGCCTTGCAATGACCCAGATTTCGTCTACGTTGACTTTTAATTCGATTTGCCTGACGAATTCTCTGCCGAGCCCGCTTGATGCACCCGTTACGATAATTATTTCTTTCATATTTCCTCACCGACTATGTAAACTTACTATTTACGCAAAATATCCCCTTCGCGTAAATCGTATTCGCATTTAATTCTTATCTTCTGCTGAACGATTTTTGCGTCGACAATTTCGTTTCCGTCTTCATCGTACATTTCGTTTACGATAAACGTTTTGTTAAAGTTTTCGGACGGCGAAAGTATTTCCAAAACGTCGGATTTTTTGAATCTGTTACGCATTTCGATTTCAGTGTAGCCGCCCGCAGTACCTTTCGTTACGACGGCTATGAATTGCTTTTCACCGACCGATTGCGAATCGGAATAGTTTACCGTATCACAGTTGTCGCCGAGTGTATACGCAGTGGTAAAAGCGCGGTGGCTCGTTTTAATCAACTCGTCGTAAAACATTTGATTTTCTTTGTACTTGTCGCCGATTTTACAATATTCGTCTATCGCTCTTCTATATGCGTTTATTACCGTCGCAAGATAATATTCACTCTTCATTCTGCCTTCGATTTTTAGAGAAACGACGCCCGCTTTGACCATTTCGTCTACGTGCCCGATCATATTCAGGTCTTTGCTATTGAGAATATAACTGCCGCGTTCGTCTTCTTCTATCGGATAATAATCTCCGCCTTTGTTTTTCTCGCGCAGTTCGTAACTCCACCGGCAGGCCTGCACGCATTCGCCGCGGTTCGAATCTCTTCCGTTAAGATAGTTCGATAAAAGGCATCTTCCGCTGTAAGAGATACACATTGCGCCGTGAGCAAACGCTTCGAGTTCTATATCCGGAACGAATTGACGTATTTCGGCAATTTCGGAAAGCGACAACTCGCGGGCAAGGACCACTCTTTCGAGTCCGTAATTTTTCCATGCCCGAACCGCATATTTGTTCAGAGTATTAGCCTGCGTAGATAAATGTATCGGTAAGTGAGGAGCGACTTCTTTACATAAATCGATTAAACCTATATCCGTGATCAGAACCGCGTCGACGCCTACCGAATATAAAAACCCGAAATATTCTTTTACCTTATCTAAATCGGAATTTTTAGCAAAAATATTGACGGTAACGTATACTTTAACGTTCCTTTTATGCGCGTATTGCACCGCTTCTCCGATTTCTTCATCTGTAAAATTATCCGAAAGCGCCCTGAGCGAAAAACTCTTACCGCCGATGTACACGGCGTCCGCACCATAATAAACAGCGGTTTTAAGTTTCGAAAAATTGCCTGCGGGAGCAAGCAACTCCGGTTTATTCATATTATGCCTCTTTTTCTTTTTTATATGAAACGCTGACGCCGTCGCCGACGTCCGAAACGGTAGTTATAAAGTCGCTATCCGTCGAAATCAGTCGCAAAAACTCACGCATATTGTTTTTTATCGTATTTTGTCTGTGCGGGGCTTTAACTTCGCCGGTTATATATCCTCTGTACAGAACGTTATCGGCAAATAAAATCGCGCCGTCCGACATTTTAGATTTGATTACGGGAAATAAATCTTTATACTTGGACTTATTGCAATCCAGAAACACAAAATCGTATTCGCCGGTTACATCATTGATTTTTTCAAGCACGTCGCCGACAAATTGCGTTACCCTTTCATAAACGCCGAAATTTTCGAAATTCGTCTTTGCTTCTTCAGCCGATTTTTCCGATTTTTCAATCGTAGTAAGCGTAGAACACGGACTTGCAAGCAACATCGCAATTCCCGAGCATCCCGTAGCCGTTCCGAGTTCGAGTATTCTTTTCGGTTTTTTAATTTTAACAAACAATATCAATTCGTTAAGACTTTCGGTCAGAAGCGTAGGCACACCTTTATTTCTGTACTCGTCGCGAAGCGATCTGAGTTTTTCGTCAAGAGTTAATTTCGCGTTTTCAAGTAAAATATCGGTAACGTATTCGTTCATTATACTTCGGTTATGACCGGGATTATCATCGGATTTTTCTTCGTCTTTCTCAAAACGTAATTGCGGATATTTTTTCTGATGGAATTTTTTATTTCGCTGTTATCGCCGAGAGTTTTTACGTCGAACGAAGTAACGGTTTTATAAACAATATACTTCGCTTCCTGAATCTGAGCATCGGTAAGCAAAGACCCCTTGACGATAAGATCGGGATCCTGCAACACTTCTCCCGTGTCTTCGGATATACAACACATAGCGACGATGAGTCCGTCTTCGGCAAGTCGCTTTCTGTCCCTTACGACGGTTTCCGTGTCGTCTATCGAAAGCCCGTCGATATATCTCGACCCCGAAGGCGTTTTTTCGCCGCGCTTCATACTGCGGGAAGTTATTTCGACGGTATCTCCGATTTCGGCAATTAACATATTCGTATCTTTCATGCCCGTTTGTTTGGCAAGCGTACAATGCTTTTTAAGATGTCTGTATTCGCCGTGCACCGGTATAAAGAATTTCGGATTAAGCAGATTGTGGATAATCTTTAATTCTTCCTGACAAGCATGCCCCGAAACGTGAATTTTCGTTATCGACTTATAGACTACTTCCGCGCCTTTTTTGTAAAGATTGTTGATAACCTGATAAATACTCTTTTCGTTACCGGGAATGGGCGAAGCGGAAATAATTATAGTGTCGTTGTTTCCGACCTGAACCTGGTTGTAGTCGCCGGCTGCCATTCTCGTGAGCGCGCTCATCGGTTCACCCTGACTGCCCGTAGATACGATTACGAGATCTTTATCCGCTACGTTTTTAATTTTTTCTATATCGACGATAAGGTTTTCGGGGATATTGATTTCTCCGACCTTTGTCGCCGCATCGACGACGTTAAGCATGCTTCTGCCGGAAAAAGCAATCTTTCTCTTATGTTTTATGGCAAGATTAACTATCTGTTGCAGTCTGTGAACGTTCGTTGCAAAAGTTGCCACTATTATTCTGCGTCTGACGTTATCGACGAAAAGCCTGTCCAGAGTTTCGCCGACGACGCGTTCGCTCATCGTATAACCTTCTTGTTCGACGTTGGTAGATTCGCATAACAACAAAGTTACTCCCTTTTTGCCTATCTCCGAAATTCTCGGAATATCTATCATCGAGCCGTTAATCGGCGTTAAATCTATCTTGAAATCTCCCGAATGGAATACGACTCCGACGGGGGTCGAAATCGACAGAGCGCAACTCCCGGGAATCGAGTGATTTACGTGTATAAATTCCACGGCGAAACAACCCGCTTTTATGATTGTACCGGGCTTTACGCAATTAAGAATATAATCGTTAACCCTTTGTTCTTTAAGTTTATGCTCGCAAAGCATCAGAGTAAGTTTCGTACCGTATACGGGAACGTTAAGATCTTTAAGAACGTACGGCAGAGCGCCGATATGGTCTTCATGTCCGTGAGTCAAAAAAATCCCTCTTACTCTGTCCTTGTTCTGGAGTAAATACGTTATATCGGGGATAACCTGATCGATACCGGGCATTTCCGCGCTGGGAAACGTCAGTCCCGAATCTATTACTATTATGTCTTTTCCGTATTCGAGAGCGGTCATGTTTTTACCTATCTCGCCTACTCCGCCCAAAAAGCGGACTTTTAATGAATTTTTTTCTTTCAAATTCTGCTCCTTTTATGCAATTTTTATAATACTCTAAACGGGGGAGATAAAGGCAAACTTTCTCCCTATATCTCCCTCGTTTATCAAATAAGTCAATCCTGTAATTCTTTTATACCCGCAAGAATTTTCTCTTTTATGCCGGTAAACTTGACAACTTTCGCCTTTTCGCCGTCAATCAACGCTTTGGGGGCTTTGGAAACGAAGCCCGCGTTATTGAGTTTACCGTTCGCCCTCGCGATTTCGCTTTCGGCTTTTTCCAGTTCCGACTTCAATCTCGCCAGTTCTTTTTCGTAGTCGACGAGTTCCCCGAGCGGAACGTATAATTCAAATCCGGCAAGTATCTTCGAAACGGTTTTTTCGCCGATTTCGTCTTTTGACGATACGAACTTAACGTCTTTGACGTTAGCCAGTCTGTTAAGATATATCTTTCCGTTTTCAACCAACTTCTTCTTTTCGGTTACGACGTAAACGTCGACTTTTGCCGACGGAGCCGCCCCCGTTTCGGACTTGATATTTCTTATCGCTTTAACGATTTCTTTTATACATTCGATAGCGTCCCTATCCTTCCTGAATGCGAATTTAGGTTCGTATTTCGGGAAATCGGCGCGGATAAGTTTACCCTTTGCCGTCGGTAAATAGGAGTAAATCTCTTCGGTAACGAACGGGATAAACGGATGTAAAAGTTTAAGCGTCTGACCGAGAACGAAACTCAACGCGCTTGCGGAATCGTTTTTCTTTTCTTCGTCATCGCCGTACAAAACGGGCTTGCACAATTCTATGTACCAATCGCAGAAATCCGACCAGACGAAATCCTGCAAAGCGGCGCACGCAAGACCTATCTCGTATTTTTCCATATTCAGCGTAACGTCGCGAACGACCGTATTCAATCTCGACAATATCCACTTGTCGGCGGAATTGAGTTTTACTTCGTCTATATCCGTCTTAATTTTTTTGCCTTCGCAATTCATAATTACAAAACGGGAAGCGTTCCATATCTTATTTACGAAGTTTCTGCAACCTTCGAGTTTTTCGGGCGAAAAACGAATATCGTTACCCGCCGATATGCCGTTAAGTAAACAATACCGCAGTGTGTCCGCGCCGTATTCGTCGATAATTACGAGAGGGTCTATACCGTTACCGAGCGATTTACTCATTTTTCTGCCCTGAGAATCTCTTACGATACCGTGAATAAGTACGTCCTTAAACGGAATTCTGCCGGTATGCTCTATACCGCTGAATATCATCCTCGCAACCCAGAAAAAAATTATATCGTAACCCGTAACCAAAACGTCGGTAGGATAGAAATATTTAAGATCTTCGGTTTCATCGGGATAACCGAGCGTAGAGAAAGGCCACAACGCCGAACTGAACCAGGTATCGAGAACGTCGTTATCCTGACGGAATTTACGACATCCGCACTGCGGACATACGGTCGGCTCTTCTTTGGCGACGACTAATTTACCGCAATCCTCGCAATAATACGCGGGAATTCTGTGTCCCCACCAAAGTTGACGCGAAATACACCAATCTTTAATGTTTTCCATCCAGTTATAGTAAACTTTCGTAAACCTTGCCGGCGTAAATTTGATACTTTTTCTTCTTACGGCAGTAATCGCGGGCTTCGCAAGGGGTTCCATTTTTACGAACCATTGTTTCGAAACGGTCGGTTCGACCGTATCGTGGCAACGATAACAATGCCCTACGTTGTGAGCGTGCGGTTCGATCTTTTCCATATTGCCGAGAGCCTGCAAATCTTCTATAATTTGTTTTCTGCACTCGTAACGTCCCATGCCGACATATTTGCCCGCTTTATCGTTCATCTTACCGTCGTCGCCTATGACTCTTATAACCTCAAGGTTATGTCTTAAGCCGACTTCAAAGTCGTTCGGGTCGTGG